>OCVQ010001603.1_pt1 | contig 16786 bp, 3 predicted proteins | sample 1539061 | NCBI WGS metagenome assembly OCVQ01 (sample SAMEA3355526, study PRJEB22509) | marine metagenome | biome: marine; feature: river plume; material: water | place: USA | collected 2010-08-08 | depth 0.5 m | reverse complement strand
CCAGCCTTGATCAGGTTTACGGTCTGCTTGATCACGATCTTTTCCTGATCTCCACGCATATTCTGATACGGCTTGTCAGGGTCGAAGTCAGGAAGGATAGAATCTAAGTCTGGGTACAGGCTTTCGATCGTGGTTCCTTTCTTGGTGATGTCCCTGCCTCTGAGGTGGCTTGTAAGGCTGTATCCTCCGTCCTGCTTATGAGATTGAGCCGCGAGAATTTCGTTAACTAGGACTGAAGAAGGGTTAACGAATCTAACAGTTTGAGGAGTAGGGGCATTGGCGTCCCAGACCGTTCTGTTTGAGTTGCTCAATGCAGTCTTCTGGACAACATAGGCACCAGTTTTTGCAGGAGGGTTTTTGATCTGGTCTGAGAGACCTTTGACGAACGACACTCTTCCTGACACGCCCTTGGCTGTCGCGGCTTCAGCGGCCTCGGCTTGAGGCTTGCTGGCGGCGTAGTCAGCCCTGAGTTTCACATTGGACGCGGCGTTGGCTAGGATCAGGCTAGTGTCCGAATCAATACGAGTAGTTCTAGGATCCTTGATGCCCTGACGAGTATATGTCTTGTCACCATTGTATCCGATGGATTCCCGCATCGTGTCTGGCCCAGCGGATCGCGGGTTGATCATAATCGCGGCCCTGATCGCGGAGTCTAGGAGCGTGTCCTTCTTTTGATTGGAGCGTAAATCGTCTGCGGCCTTGGCAAGCGGATCGACCTTGGATCTGGCTTCTTCGACATCTCTGATGTATCCGCTGTTGTACCAAGCCAGCGTACGGATCGCGGCAAGGACTTGGTTAAACATCGTCTGAGCGGAAGACCAAGCAGACCTTACCTTGCCAGCCCAACCCTTGTACTCTGCGTTCTGAGACTTCTCGTAATGATCCAGAACCGTATCGATAGCGTCGCCGTCGATCTTAGGCAGTCTTGCAAGCAGGGCTTGGATCTTGCTGTCGTTCAACACACCAGCCGCGAACTCGACAAGAGTAGGCAGATGGTAGTCGTCAGAATAGGCAGACTTGGCAGGGTCGCCGAAAGATCTGTCTCTCGGAGAACCGATGCGAAGTTTGTTCGCGGCGTCGCGTTCTTGGAACTTCTGGTAGTGTTTGTTTCTTCCAGAGCCAACAATCTTCTGTTTTTGAGTAGCAACGGGCTGTGTGCCAAGAGCCAGTTCGGCGGCTGTGATGTCAGGGTTGGCCTTCATAGCGGCCTTACCTACACGCGTAGTAGCCATACTCTTGATCATCTCAGCAGGGGTGTTTTCAAACACCCTAAGCCACGATTCGATCAGCGTATAGAAGGCCGCACGACGCATAGCGACCTTAGGATCAAGGTTTCTGGCAATCGTATCGTCCAAGTTCTTCTTGTTGGCATCTCGCATCTTGGCGATCCATTCTGAAGACGGAACGGCAGGAATTTCCCTAGAAGACCTTCCTGCGGTAATAACTCTCATACCGTTAGGAGTTACAACTCTCTCGTTAAGCGTCGGGTATCCGTCACCAATGCCAAGTTCGTTATAGTCGTCTCTGATCATCCCTTCGCGTTCTGATCCAAACAGCGAATGGTGGATCTCTTCGATCAGAGTCGTAAGGTCTCCAGTGGTCTTAAAGTAGTAGTTTACATCGACTCGCATCTGGCTTTCAGCCGCACCAGAAGAATGCGAACGCTGATGCGGTTCATCCATAATAACCCTAGCACCGCTTTCTTTTCTCAGGCCAGAGAACGAATCAAGAAGGCCAAGCAAGTCGTACATCAACTGTTCCTGAGGCGTCGCATCCTCCCACTTGATTCCCTTGTGGTTTACGATCGTCATCAGGTCTTCCAACGAAATCGACTTAGTGCCGACCTTACGCTCGTAGTTCGGGTCGTACACGCTGTACATACCGCCCTTAGTCTCAAAGTGCTTCCACGCGGCAAAGATATCTTGGAACGAACCGCCGCCCTTTTGCACCCAGTTGTCCTCCCAGTCCTTGAACGACTGGTGATCTTCAGGCTTGTAGGCTTTGCCCTGCTTCAGGAACCAAGCGTCGTTCGGGCCGCTGTTCTTGCCCTGCAAGCCTTGGATCATATCGCCAATCAGTTCCTTAGCACCGTCGCGATTTGAATGGAGATTAGATACCTTGCCTTGAGGCCCGTGACCAAACACGGCACTAATCGCGGTCTTAACATCATCCTTAATGTTGTTAGGCAATGAGTCTTCGTTTACCGAGATGAACTTCTGACCAGTCTGGCGAAGACGCTCGACGACTTCCGTGAACACGCCAGCGTACAACTTCTGCATATCGCCAAGGCCGTTCTTAGAGTCTCTGGTGTACTCAGTGTTCTCCCATACGGCCTTAATCTCGGCCTTGCCAAGCATATTTCCTTCTCTGTTCGGATTGCTGTAGTCCGTCGTCATCAGGGGGAAAATGTTGAATGACATCACTTCGTTCCCCTTGTGGGCCAAGACAACTTGAATGCTTCTGCTTCCTCCACCCCAAACGCCAGACGGGCCGAATGAGAATTCAAAGTCCTTGATAGATTCACCAAAGATATCCTCGGCTCGCTTGCTGAAAAAGCCTCCCTTAACGATAGTGTTTTGGTTATCGGCGTCAGTGAACGCACGGTCGATGCTCAGGAACTTCTGCTTAGGCTTTTTAGAGCCTGAAGCGTCGTCCACAGGGCTGAACTTGTGCGTCGGATCGGTCGGAGTCCACGAAATCATATTTAGGCCAACATCATTTTCGGTGTTGATGCGAAGGGCCTCTTTCGGGTCTTTAGTGACCTTGCCAGTATCCATTGCGAACTGGTGCTGGTCTTCGCCCCAAGTCTTAACGCGAGTCTTAATGACGGCACCTTCCGTATTCACTACTTGAGAATCAAGACCTGAGGTTCCCTTGGGTAGCATACCAGTAGCGTACAGGCGTCCACCAAGTTCGGCGTTCAACGCGTAACCGATGTTCTGGAACTGAGTGATGATGTCCTCGACGGCCTTGGCGTTCAACTTAGCACCAAGTTTAGTTTCAAAGATGCTTACAATGTTGGTGCCATACATAGCCACCTCAAACGCGTTGATGGCTCTTCTAACATCCATAGGATCGGTGTCCTTATCAAAGGTGATTTTCTGGATCTCAACATCCGTTCGGATATCTCCCAGTACATCGGTAAGAAGATTTGTGAAACTATACGGTTCGTTGTTGGCTACCTTTTCGTCGATGCGAATCTGAAGTTCCTCGGAGATGTTTGTCCAAAGACCAACTTTCTTCAAAGTTTGAAGCGAGTTGTACCAAGGAGTCATCGACCCATTCAGGACATTAGCACTTCCGATAGATCCTTGATCTCCCGATGCGTGGGTAGGCTGTGAGGCCATAGGACGACGGGATGCGGTGAACGCACCAGCAACTGGATTAACCTTTGTTACATTGAAAGACTGGTGACCGATTCTGATCGGGAAGTTATTACCCTGCGTAGTAAAGGAGATCGTAGTCCGTCCTTCTGACGCCGAGTAGTCCTGATTTTCGTGGTAGTTTGTGTTGATCTTAACCTGAACTTTCCACCTTTGGTTGACTCCGAGTCTTGCCAGCGTCGCGTTGAGTCGAGCGTGTACCTTTTCCATTCTGTCAGAATAGAAAGTGGTGATGACCCCATTGTTAGGAAGATCAAAGGCGTCCTTGAACGGTACGCTGTTATACTTGAACTTCTGTACGGTGGGGCTGTCGTCAGGCTTGTACTTGAAAATGTTGGACTCCTTGTCGTATCTGCCAGCGTTCGGGTTGTTGGATTCTCCTGCCTCGGTGATGCCAAGCATCGTGGCTTCGTTGATCGTAAACTTCTCGCCGTTGACCTCGATCGAACGCTCGCCCGCCGCCGCACCCTGATCGCCAGTGAGCCTCTGCTTGACCGCCATCTTGGCGTTCTCAAGGCCAGTAACAATTGTCGGGCGACGGTCGTAGGCACCTCTGATCTCGTAGGTGTTGGTAAGAGTACCATCAGCCGCACGACGCTGGGTGACAGTATAGTCCTTGTTGCCCCAGATCACGCCGCCGTCCGACTTGGTCATCGGAGCGACAAACGCTTTCTTAACCCACGCGTCTGCCGCGTCAGGCGTAAGGACAATGTTTCCGCTTACACGGGACGCTGTTTTCCCTTGTTCATAAGCATCCAGAGACGGATCGATTCTGGATCCAGCCTCTCGATCTGCTGGAGTCGCGGCCCAAGTTGTCCGATTATCCTTGAGGACGGCAGATTCGCTGGGGAATAGGTCTCCTGTCTTGACGAATTCATCGGCAAGGGCGGCTTCTCTTTCGAGACCGACTCGGTATCTGTGGAGTCTGTCCGCGAGAGATACCTCTCGACCAATTTCGGCTGGGTTGAAGGAGTCATAGGCTCCTTTGGGGACGGTCTCGGTGCTGACGAAGTATTCTCTGGGCTGTAGTCGGATTCCATTGTGTTCAGTGATTGAAAGTGAAGCGTCTTTGACGGCCTGTCTCCAGTTTTCCATATACCATCTGGCGTCCGCTTCGGACAGGAGGTTACGCTTGCCAGTCTTGATCTCAGCGATCGGGTTGTCAGTCGCGAATCTGGCTGTCATCTCAGGGTTAGCCTCAGATCTGACGCCGATGAACTTGGTAAGGCTGTTGACCTCGTTGGTAAGTTTCTGGAACTCCGCTTCCTTGCCTTTGACGGGTACGCCACGCTTTTCGGTCACCTCAGCAAGACGCTTGGTGATCTCCGTGAGTCTGGGGTTGGCACCGTTTCTGGGGTCAGGGATAAGCGTGAAGCCAGTAACCCAATCCTTGCCAGCACCCTTAAGTCTGTCGGCAATTTCAAGAGCCGTAGCCAGATCGACAGGCTTGTCCTTGGCGAACAGCACTTCCATAGCAGGACGGGCGTTCGGGTGGTTCTCGCCGACGACCTCGCCAACCATCACATCGGACTGGTTGTAATTCTTGGCGACGCCGATCATATGCTCCAGAAGCAAGGACATCTGGTTGAGCATAGACGGGTTGCTTACCTCTTGCTGGTAAGCGGAGTTCTTCTCGGCTCTGCCAGACTTCGCAGTGGCGAGGGCGGCTTCGGCTTTCCTGATCGCTTTGTCGATCTTGCCGCGTTCCGTAGACGGCGTGTTGGGATCACGCATTTTGGCCCTGAGGCCGTCCAACTTGTTCTGAGCCTTGACCAGTTCAGAGTCACCCTTGGCGGCTTCCTGAGCCAGATCCTGAGTTTTTCCACGCTGGACGAGAATATCGAAGAACAGGGAATGCTCTAGGTAGTCGCCGTAGTATCCGTACGACTGACCGCTGTTCTGACCGATGGGCTTCAACGCGTCAGCGACGGCACCCTTAAGTTCAAGCACTCTGCCCTGCGGGGCGGCGAACTGGCGAGCGACTGCGGACTGGGCGACGATCTTGCCCGCGACGGGGATATCGATGCCGCCAGACCAATAGGATCCAGACACGCCGACTAGGAAGCGGCGAATGTTGTTCCACTCGTTGACGCCAGAAGAGTCACGCGTACCAGACACACGCTCGGTAGGCCCTTCAAAGGAAGAGAACTCAGCACCAGCGTTGTCAGTCCATCCGTTCTCGGCCCAGATACCCTTTTCGTGGAACCAGATAAGAGCCTGAAGATCGTCAGGCATCATATCGGTAAAGTCGCCGCCTTCCTGACGAAGTCGTTCAGCCGCTAGTTCAAAGACCTTTTGACCAAAGAAGAAGTCGCCGCCACCTTCCCAGTTCGGATTAAAATTATCGCCCTGAGGGTACCAGACATAGTCAACCCCAGTCTCCATACCAGCCGAGAGACGCCATTTCTTTCTTCCGTTGATCTTGCTGTTGATGATTCGGTGAAGCGATCTAGCCGCCCACACATCGACGGTAGCCGATCTGACTAGGCCAGACAGGTTGCCAGCAAAGTTCGGCGTCTTCGGCCCTTCGGTGAGTTCCCTCCACAGGCCATACATAACCTGACCGACCTTGACCGTGTTGGCGTTGTACTTCTTGCCGTTAGCCCTGAGCATCAAGGCACCAGCCTGTTTGAAGACCTTGGACTTTGCACCCTGCAACGCGTCGGACAACTGGGAAGGAGTAAGCGTAGTCTTCTTGGAAGTGTTTCTGATGTTCAGGTAGGCTTCTCTGAATCCAGCCAAAGCCTCGGCATCGATTTCTCTTCCGACGGACTTAGGATCTTCCCATTCAAACCAATCAAGGTCTTCGTCGAACTTTTCGTTCGCTTCCTTGGCGGCGGCTTTCTTCTGGAGGATATCGACGGCTTCAGCCTCAAACTGCGAGCGTCCAGTGACATCGTCCTTAACGGCGGCTCTGGCTTCGATGTCCTTGATCGCGGCGTCAACCTCGGCAAGTTGCTTGTTGTAAGCGTTTCTGGAGAACATCGTGAGAGCCTCCATAGCCTGTTTGAAGTTTTCGGCGACTGGGGTTCTGGCAGATGTGGCACCTTCCAGTTCGGAGAACATACCATAGATGCTACCAAACACGGAATAGCCGTCGCGAACCATTCGTCTGTACCAATCAATGCCCTTACGCTTGGCAGGATCCTTGGCGGCTTCTCTGGCTTCATTGACAAGTTCTTCTGCGACTCGTTCTGCCGCACCGTGGACAGAAGGATCCATCATTCTAAGGTTGGAGTTTCCAAGCATAGATTCCATCAGGCCGTATCCGACCTTCTGGAACTGGACTACCTTCTTCGTCTGGTTGGGAACGGCGAGGCCACGCTTTACCTCTTCGTCATTGACGGTGTATTTGACCTCCTTGCCTTCAGAATCGCGAACGACGCTGAGTTTGGGCAGACCACCCTTGCCAATGGCAAGACGCTGAGGAATCATCTCAGGGTTGGATGAATTGGCGGCAATGGCCTGTTCGATAAGAGATTCGGCAAGGCGTCTTTCACGCTCGCCAGTTTTGCCTCTAAGTTGTGAAAGAAGGTTGCTGTTATGGATCTTCGCGGCTTCAGAAACAGCCTCAACTTCGTTATCAAAGATACGGCCTTCGATCGGCCTGTTCTTATTCTTTGTGTCAACGAGCATATACTTGCCGTTGTGGCTGACAGCAAGTACGCCAGATTCGCCACCGTGTAGGTGGGCGGCGATGATGTTCTTTCCGATGTACTCGCGACGCTGGACATCAAGTTCAATGAAATCCCGTGCGGCCTTTTCACTGGATACGACGATAGGCTTTTTGAAGTCCTCGGATCCGACTTGGAACTTACCGTCCTTCGTCTGGGACACCGTGTAGTTGGCGGTTCTGGTTCCAACGATGTTCTCCTTGCGGCGGTTGATCCATTCGTACTCTGCCGTGGCGGTGAAACTGATTCTTCCGCGAACAGGCTGAGGTGCAGTGTATTGAACAGGGCTAAAGTTCTTCGTCAGGTTGTTGTAGCCAGTCTGCTCGTTGAACCTGATCGGAGAATGCAACATCTCGATGTCCTGCATCAGGTCGATGCGGAATGTCGTAAACGCAAAGTTAGGGCCTCTGTCCCAAGTATTGAACGGCTTGATGATCGGGTTGTTCTCGAACATCGGCGTACCGTCGGAACGGAACGAACGCTCAGGGCTAGGCCCGATAACGCGAAGCATCACATCTCTGATAGCCTGACCACGCTCGCCGCCGCCAAACAGGTCAGCGGACGGCATACGGCCTTCGGCGAGACCAGTGAGGTACATATTGATCGCCTGTTTGAACAGGGCGAAGTTTCCACCGAAGGTGTCAGATACGCTGATAGTTGTTCCAGTGTCTCCGATCTGGTACGACTGACCAAACTCATACGCGGCACGATCTAGGACTACGCCCATATCGATGCCAGTCATCATAAACTCAAAACGGGGCGGGATCTTGTTACCGTCGCGATCCTTGGTGGTCATCACCATCTCCATCTTGTAAGGAAGGACTCGGCGGTAGGTAGGTGCTACCTCGTTCTTGGGCTTTCTGTTTCTTCCAACGCTACCGTCTCCAGCGTAGAACTCTCCGCTCAAGCCGTTGTACAGGAAGTTCATCTCGCCGCCACCAAGAGGATCCATACCGATCACGCCTCTAATCACATTGCGGATCGTAGTGATCTTAAGCAGTTCAGAGTCAGTGATGAGAAGTTTGTCTCTCAGGGCTTTGATGCCTTCGTCTGTCAGGACGCCGATGCCACGGGCGTTGCCGTCCTTGTCCCTATGGACGACGATGCCAGTCACCTTGGGGCCGAGTTGTTCGATAAGATCAAGGCTGGATTTGCCTCTTTCTGCGGCCTCCTTCTCGATTACTTCCCTAGGCTTAAGATTGCCGTCCTGATCAACCCAGTGTTCAAGGCCAGCCCTAGTAAGGATGGATTCAAGTTCCTTCTTCGGAAGGGATGTAAGATCGAACGGATTTGTGGAAAGAGACTTCGGCTTGCCTTCGACGATACGCCTCATCGCCTCTTCGGCCTGAGGAAGAATCAAATGTGTGCCATCCTTATTTACGAAGGTGCTACCGATTCTGTTCTTTTTCGCGGCTGACTGGAGGTCAAGCCTCTGCTTGTGAAGAAGTCCGATGCCTTCCTGAATGGTCAACGCACGGGCTTTCTTGCCAGTCTTCCAAACGACTTCACCGTTGGCGTCTCGCTTGATGTCTCCGTTGGGTTCCTTGACCGCAAGATCTTCCAGTTTCTTGATCTGTTCGCTTAGTTTCTTGTGAACATTGTCCAGTTTTCTGACCAGTTCTCTCTGGTTCTTGCTGTCGCGTTCGTTTCTGATGCGAAGGATGTTTTCGTGGATACCCTGACCGTTCAGATCCAACTTGGTATTGTGGTCGATGTAGTTCTCGACCTGATTCAAGATACGCTCAAACGCGACATACTTGCCCCTGTTGTAAAGCAAGTCGGCTTTGTTTCTGCTGAGGTAAGACTCAAAATAGTAGGCACCAAACTCTTCGGCGTAGTACCTAAGCGTACCTTCTGCCGCCGCCATAGCATCAAGGTTAAGATCTTTTCTACCCAGTGCGTCGATCGCATCGAGAACCTTAGCCTTATGTCTGTCACGCGTAGCCTCTCCCGCACGGGCGTGTAGGACATCGATGTAAAGGTTGGCGAAGTCCTTGAGGATCTCAATGTTCGCACCGCCCTTTTGTGCCGTCAGAATGCCCTTGCTGATAAGGTTACCAGCGGCGTCAGTTTCGACGATCGTTTCGCTGGAGATACCAAACACTTGGTTCACGAAGTGAGCCTTCGCGGAATGGATAGCAACGGCTCTTTGGACGCCGTGGAAAAGTTCGTGAGCGGTAGCCGTGTTGCTGGCTCTATCTACATTCACGAAGATAACGCCTTCTCCAGCCTTGCCGCCGATGAACACGCCTTCGTGATAGTTGCTAAGGTGGGCGACCTTGGCTCTGGTGGCTTCGTCTCCGTTGACTTTCAGGTCAGTAAGCCAGTCCTTGATTGCTTTCCTATACTCGACCAACTTGCCCTCTGCGGCTTGAGAAGCGGTCATCGCATCCTGAAGCAGTTGTGCCCTCTGGGTGTCCGAAAGTTTCTTGGCAGGATCAGGTTCGGCGTCGTCCTGAGCAAGGCGGCGTCTGATGTCTAGTTCAGCCTTTGAAAGTGCGTTAAGGGTGTCTCTTTCGGCAACTAGTTCGTGCTTCTTACCGTTGATGGTAAGGTCGGCATCTGTCAGGTTGTCCAGATCAAGCAGTCTTTCGTCAATGTGCTGGATATCGGAGTTCCTATGAAGAGTCACTCGGAAGCCGTGTTCTCCCGCGTACTTGGCGGCACCAAGCATAAGGGGAATCGCATTCCAGTCCTGTCTGATCTCAGCGTTCTTCACCTGTTCCTGAACCAGTTCCAACTGGACTGGATCGTGTTCGACGAGTTTGAACAACTCGGCCTTTGTCTGAGCGTGGGCGTACAAACCGCCTCTCCACTGAGACCAAGATCCGTGGACGCCTCCTAGGCCACCCATACCAACGCCACCCCACAGGCCAGCAACGCCAGCACGGTGACCGTCCTGCAAGAATCCAAGTCCATAGCCTACGCCAGCACCGTGCCACGAACCCTTGACGAAGTCGTGCATCGGGATCGTGAACCAAGTGTGCTTACCAGCGGCCTTTGCCAGTCTGGCACCAAACGCGGTAAGGTTGGTAGCACCTTCAAACAGCGATCCAGCAACTGGGCCTTTAGACCAGTTCTCTCCGACCTCCTGCATAACTCTGGCAAAGCCGTATCCGTTGGCATTGACGCCAGTATATCCGAAACGCTTCAGGAAGAAGCCAACATCGTTGGCGGCGACGCCAAATCCGTAGAGGCCAAGCATCTTTTGACCGATCGTAAAGTTCGTAAATGCGGACGAAACGCCGATCATACCCAACGCTTTGTTGGGAGTCATATTCATACCCAACTTGTTAAGGCCGTTAGCAATGGCTTCTCCAGCCTTACCAACCGCGTACAAGGTGGCACGACCAGTACCACCTACGACGGTACCGACAACCTTTGCTGGTAGTCCGAATGAAAACGCCTCAACAGCGGCAATGCCGTTGCCGAGTTTGGTCAACTTACCGTTGATGGAGACAGCCCTGCGGAGCGTGATGATCTTATTCGCCGCAAGGATGTTCGTACCCTTCGTAAGCCCGCCGATAACGCCCATACCGCCAGCCATACCAACTCCACCGATAACGGCAGATCTACCAGCAATAGCAGAAGGGTTGTATCTAAATACGCCAGTGTTGATGGCTTCCTGATTAAGGGCACCGTACTTTCTCAAAGACTTCTGGGCTTCGTCTAGGCTCATACTGGACAGCATAGCCAGAGCGGGGCCAGCAATCAGGGACTTCTCCCCGTTCATATAGCCTTCGATGTTGTCCTGAGTCTGCTGTGCCGCTTTCCACATCGCGACAAGTTTAGGCATATCGGTGACGGTTCCAGATCCGTTCCCGTGCAGGAAATTCTTGATGGCACCGACTTCACCTTCGGTAAAGATATTCCAACCGAACTCTTCTGTTGGGTCTATGGCATTGCCTCCGATGCCCATACCAAGCGTAACAGCACCAGTGAGGGCACCTTCCCACAAGGCAAGAGACGAACGGTTGTAGGTCTGTGCCGCGTACCACTTAGAAAAAAAGTTGTTGTCGCTTTGACCCTGACCAAAAGCACCACGACCAATGTTATCCGTCGCAAACAAAAGAGGGTCGATAGCATAGTTTACCGTTCTTCCTCTTTCATCCTTAACATAACTGCCGTCAGGATTCATTCTCAGTTCATACTTCTTGTGTCGCTCGACGCGGTCTTTCTGGTTTTCCTTAGGATCATCGACTGGGGCACCACCAAACGCTGCCGCATACGCCAGACCAATGGGTTCAGCAAGCCACTCAGACTGTTTAGGATCCCATTCTCCGTCTACCGCATCCAAGTTAAAGTCGTCCAGTCTGACCTTTCTGTCAGCGGAATAAGGGTTGTACCACGGTCTTTCTGTTTCCTTTTCACCCTTTCCATTCATAGGGTATCTGGCGTGGTTCAAGGCCAGCATAAGGTCAGCCATTTCCACATCGTTCAATGTGTCCATCTTGGCCTTAAACTCAGGATGCTTTGCCCAGTTTGCCTGAGACATCAGTTCCTTGTTGTTCTCAATTTCTGTGAGCAATGCGTCAACAGTGTCTTTTCTTCTAGACTTAGGATCGGCCTTGAACTTTTTAAGCACACGCCAGAACTCAGCCTGTACGGCGGCATTGTTATCTAGACGACGCTGGTCTGTCTTGGACAACTCATCGAGATTGTCAGAGGTAGACATCAACTGACTGGTGCTTCGACCAATAAGAGGAATCTTAAGGCTCTTGCCGAAAGACTTCAGCCCGTGACCAGCCTGACTCCAGCCGCTTCCATTCGGGTTGTATTCGTCGTAGATCTGTCTCCAGTCCTCTCTGTTGCTACGCCTGTACGCAAGCATCGTTGCGATTTCGGTATCATTAAGTTGACGCCAAAGGGCACGGTTCTGCGTGATCTGGATGTTCAGATGCCTTGCTAGATTAGTCTTCTGCCTATCGGTCAAGGCTTCTGGGATGACAGTTCCCTTTACCTTTTCCACACGCTCAAGTTCAGCCGCGTAGTTGGCCTTCAGTTCCTTTTCGTACGCGTCCTTGATCGCGGCCTCGTCTGGAGTCAGAGGCTTCTTGGCATCGTCTGATCCGTTTACCCCGTGAAGAATACGGCGAAAGTGCTTAGTGCCAATCTCCTGCTCCCTCTTTTCATCTACGGGAGGTGCGGCTAGGATCTCGGCAACAAGATCCTTCGGCTTGTTGCTTGCGGCGTCAGCCACTGCCTGCTCTTCAGCGGCCTTCTTGGCGACGACCTCCTTGTTGGGGTTGAAGTTGAAATCTGTAGCCATTATCTAGGGAAATTTTCCGCGACGATTTCTTTGATCTGGTTGTCAGAAAGACCTCTAGATCTAAGTTCTGCGGTAACCAATCTAAGCGTTTCAGCATAGGCCCGCATCTGTGGGGTGTCTCCACTTCCACCAAGGTTTCTGTTGGCCCATACCTGAGTCATCACTCCGTTGAGTTGCTCAAGACGATTGGCGTAGGTGTAGTCAGATGTCTTTGCAGTGGAAACCGTATTCCACCAGCCACGAAGTCTTTCTCCGCTGTACTCTTGACCTTCAAGGTCTCTTGCTTCTCCAGCGGTAACCTCAAGAGGCTTGCCTTCTACAGTTGTGTACGCAGACATCTTAAGCCTGACGCGATCTCCTACGGACTTCATCTGAGTCTGGATACGCGGAAGGATCACATCAGAATTAACCGTAAGGTTGTTGATGATCATATCCGCAATGCCAGCGACGCCCTTATCGGAGAAGTTGTAGTTTTCACCGAACTGCTTTGCGATATTAGGAGCAAGAGTGTCGAGGTATTCCCAGTCCTGCTTGGAAAGAACGCCAAGACCCTTGGCCTTGGCTCGGATGAACTCGGCAACCTTTACGGCGTACTCTCGCTTTTCAGAGATGCTGAACTTCGTGATGTCACGCATCTTGTAGCGATCACCGTCCATAATGGGCTTACCGTCAGCGTCCTTCTGGACAAGGTGATCCATAATGCCAGCAAGGGACATATTCACCTGATTCTCGTCGATCAGGTACTGGTGCAATTCAGCCGCTTCCTTCTGCGAGAGATTCATCTGCCCCTTGATATAGAGGTTACCGCTACCGCTGTATCTGTCCCAGATGTACTGTCTGGCGACTAGTTTGCCCTGCTCGTTAAGAACTCCAAAACGCTGGGTATTGGCCTGAGCAAGTCTGGAGTTGGTGTCCTGTTGCCATTTGTCGAACGCCGCCTTTTGTGCGGTATCCATATTGGCGTAGTCAGACTGATACCAACGCTCCCAGTCTTTGTTTCTGGTAGCGGTAAGCATACCAGTCTTTTCGTCTTCCTTGATGTCGTAACCATCGTGAGTGGTTTCGCCATCGTAATAAGCCATCTGGTAGACATACTCCTTTTGAACGCTTGTAACTGGGATGCCTGTAGATCTGGCATTCTGTTCGTAGATAGCCGCCGCACGAACCGCACGGTACTCGCGTGTGTTCTGCTCATTGATCGATGTGGGCTTATAGACAAGCGGCTTGCCAGTCTTCTCGGCGTCAGCAATCGCGATCTTAAGTTCATCAATGTCGGACTTGAGCCATCTGGCCTGTTCCTTCTGAGGCTTCGGCAAGCCATCAACGCCAAGTCTGGTGACTTGCTTGTACTGTGCTTCATACGCGGCAAGAGCCGCCTTTGCTTTTCCTACATCTCCAGCAAATTCAATGTTTTTGAGATCCTTCTCGTTCTCAGTAGCAATGATTTTTTCCCGATCAAGGACAGAGACATAGTCATTGTTGATCTCTCCAAGTCTTGCGACAAGGGTCTTGTATTCCTCCATCGCAGGAGACTTCTCGTCGGATGCTCTGATCTGAGGGACGATTTCAGCAATTCGTGCGTAGATTTCTGCGGAGGCTTTATTGATGTCTGCCGATCCAAGTTTGCTCAGTCTTTCGGCTTCGTTGAGAGATTCAGTTCTGATGAGAGTTCCTCTCTGACCAGCCGTTTTTGCCATCCATTCCTTTAACTTAAGTTCCTGCTCGGTTGTGGCACGGGTGTCTCCAGCCGCGTCTCTTGCGGCTGTTCTTGCGGCGGCGGCGGCGGCGACCTGTTCGTCGTGCCAAGTGCTGGCAGACTTAGCAAGAATCGTGTACTTGCCGATGATAGCCTGTTGACCCTTGGCGTTCTTGTTTCCGAACCCAGAAATGTCCTTGCCGATGTTATCCAGTGCGGCGGTTCTCGCTCGGTAAGCAACGACGGCACTGGTCACATTGTTAGGATCCTGAGCCGCCTTGACGACATCCGCAGGAGTGTCCTTGATCTGACCTTCAAGCATCGACTGGATGCGAGGCAGTTCTCCGACAAGGGAACCAACGGCCTCCTGATTGGCGACCTTCTCGTCCTGATCCTGCTTATACTGGGCGATGGCCTCGCCAATGCCCTTGCCGATGATCTCCCCAGTCTTCTGCATCCCTTGGGCGATCTGGGCGTAGGACGCCAAGAAACCTTCGGGTACAGGGTTAACGCGTTGCCCTTCGTACGGGCGAGCAATAGGTCTAGATCCTTCAGCCATAGATTCTAGTCATACGCGGGTACACGACGGAGTCCATACCCACTTGAATGACTGCTCTAAGCATCGGTTTGTCCTTGATGAATTCAGCAAAAGCCTCGCCGTGCTTAATGTAAGTAGATCTGAGCCACTCAGGAGCCTCGTCAAGAAGCCAGCCACGGAAGATAAGCCACTTGGGGTTGTCTTCACCGTAGACCGCTCTAGCGACCCAACAGGTCTGGCCCTTGGTAGCCGCCGCGAGGGCGAACGAGCCGCCGCCCGTAATGGCACCGCCGACAAGCGATCCGATGCCCTGCATCATACCAGACTGCATCTGGGCCTTAGCCGCCGCGTAGGACGCCGCCGTCTGCTGGTTGGAACCCTGAAGGTCGGACATATACTGGGACTCAGGGCTGAACAGACGCGGGCCGATGTTGGAGGCAAAGCCGCTGGCAAACTGTTGTTGGCTCATACCAGCGTTGAATGCCTGACCCTGACGGCCTAGGATCGCGGCAAACGGATCAGCCGTAAATTGCTTGTTGAGTCCAAGGACGGCTCCAGCGTTCTGGAGAGAAGCCGTTCTGCGGGCTTCGCCGAGTTGGTAGGTGCTTAGGACATCGGCACCAATGCCCTGATTTCCGAAGGCCATACCTCTGTCAGCCATACCCTGACGGGAGGTCTGAAGGGCGTACCTACGCTGTTCGTCGGTAAGCCCAGAACCAGCCTGAAGGCCACGCATAGCCTCGGCGTTAATGGCCTCTAGGAGGCTCTTGGAGCGAGGATCCGCGTTTAGATAAGCCTCACTAGCCCTGCGGCCCAAACGCTCCACATCGGCAATGTCAGCCGATCTTTGATAGGTCTGGGTAGCGGCCTCTGATCTGGCAAAAGCAGGGAGAACATCGTTCTCAAGAATGCTGATAAGGCCCCTGTCGCTATAGGAAGCGGCATCAGGCTTAGACTTGGAAAGCAGTTCATATCGGCTGATCTCCTGATCAACCTTTTCGAGGGCAACGGTATCGACAACTTTTCTTGGTTTGCTTCCAAAGCCAGCCAGCCCAGCAAGTGCCGCCATCTGACGGTTATCGCCACCAGCCCAAGTACCAGCGGCAATTTGTGCCCTCTGGGCTTTGAGTTCAGCAATCTTGGAGCCAGCGTTGTTATATTCTCCCATTGCGGCGTCGAACTCAGCCCTGCTCTGGGTGCTGAGATCCTCAGGGTTAACACGGCCTAGAAGGGTGTTTCTGTAGCCACCCAATTCAAGACGCTGGTACATCGGCCTATAAGCCGCTTCAGCCGCGTACAACTGCGGAGCCATATTGACCTGAGCCTGAAGGGCATCGGTCGTCTCCTTGTAATAGTCTCTGGGAGGCGGTGCCTCTGGGCCTTTACTTCCCATTAGACTCCCTCTTTCTAAGCAATTCCGTACTGATCTTGTGAGCGTTCATAGGTACGAGGGTTCCTCTTCGCGTTGCAAAAGTGGGCTTCTCGGTAGGGAACAGGTGCAAGTATCCCTGAGCAAGAGTATCCCTTGCGTCAGCATCTCTGGCGGCAAGTTGTGCAACATAAATGCAAGTTTTACCAGAAGGTTCAACCCAGCGGAATGGGGTTCTGGCCTCCTCCTCATCGCACTCATAGGCGATCAGGACTCCAGTAACTTCGTCACTGTCCTGCCCCTGAGTCCAGATGATGTTGCCGTGGATGATGTGGTACGCGATGTACTGCTTCAGGGTCTCGTCATCAAACGACAAGGAGATATCATCCGTGCTTACCCGCTCGCGAACCAACTTAAGGATGCTATCGACTGGGTTAGATACAACTTGAAGCATCGGAAAGAGTAGATGTCTTAACCTTGGTCAACTTGATCTGGTAGTAAGGCTCCGTGTTGAGACCCCACCAAGCGTATGTCTTAACCGCAATCTTAGATCCATTGTTTGCACTGGTTCTAGTAGCCGCGTATGTAAATGTTGCGGTGTGACCTCCGTACGGAGATGTAGATGCGTACAGGGTTGCGGTAAGGGTTGTGTCGAAAAACACCTTCATAGACACGGAACCATAGTCCGCTCTGGTGTTACCGTTGACATATCCAGATGTGGTCTGAACTAGAAACTCATAGATCCAAGTCTCATCCGTAGGGATAGTTAATGTCGGCGTCTCGTAGATCAGGTTGTCAACGCCAGCACCAGTCTTGCCAGATGTAACACCAGACTTAGTGTAGATCCTGATCTGGTT
>OCVQ010001595.1_pt1 | contig 16860 bp, 8 predicted proteins | sample 1539061 | NCBI WGS metagenome assembly OCVQ01 (sample SAMEA3355526, study PRJEB22509) | marine metagenome | biome: marine; feature: river plume; material: water | place: USA | collected 2010-08-08 | depth 0.5 m | reverse complement strand
TATGATAAAAATGGTTGGCACCAAATGCCCTATTTGAATCAAGGTGAATTTTATTCTGAATATGGATCGTTTGACGTGAAAATCACTTTGCCGGATAACTATGTTGTAGGATCCACTGGTGATTTACAAGGTAAAGATGAAAAGAACTTTTTGAAAGCTAAATCGACTGAAACACAAAATTTTCTGAACGGGCCAGAACAAACAACTCGTCCAAAAAATGAGTTTCCACCTTCATCTACCACGACAAAAACACTACACTACAAACAGTCAAAAGTGCACGATTTTGCTTGGTTTGCCGATAAAAGATATCTCGTACTTCAAGACGAAGTGGAATTACCCCACTCCAAACGGATGGTAACAACCTACGTTATGTTTACGCCACGAAATGCGAACTTGTGGAAGGATGCATCGGAATACATAAAAGATGGCACCTATTATTACTCACTTTGGAATGGTGATTATCCCTACAACCAAGTTACTGCTGTCGATGGCACAATCAGCGCAGGTGGTGGCATGGAATATCCCAATGTTACGGTGATTGGCAATTCTGGTGACGCAACTACTTTAGAAGTTGTAATTGTACATGAAGTCGGCCACAATTGGTTTTATGGAATTCTGGGTTCCAACGAACGCGATCATGGTTGGATGGACGAAGGATTGAACACTTTGAATGAAATTCGATACATGCAAACGAAATACCCTGGGAACACACAATTGTCTGATCAAGTATTGAACGGCAAGTTTCATTTCGATCATTTGGATTATCACGATCAGGCAGACATAATGTTTCAAGCCATTGCTAAACTAGGTGAAGATCAACCGATTGAAACCAAAAGCGCAGATTTCTTGACAATCAACTATGGAATTGTGATGTACCAAAAAACAGGACTAATATTCCATTACCTCAAGAGCTATTTGGGTGATGAATTGTTCGATAAATGTATGTCGGCTTATTACGAAAAATGGAAATTTAGACATCCGCAACCAGAGGATTTACAAGAAGTCATTGAATCTGTTTCAGGCAAAAAATTGGATTGGTTCTTTCACCATTTAATTCAAACGACGAACCACATCGACTATAAAATCTGTAAATTGAAAAACAATGAGGTGACCGTTAAAAATAGTGGACAAGTGAATGGTCCTATACCTGTAACTCTATCAGATAATGAAGGGCATTCTGAAACAATTTGGTTTGAGCCTGGAACAGGTAAGAGAAAACAAACCATTAGTGGATTTAAATACGACCTGGCCATTATTGACTCAACGAATCATATACCCGAAATGAACCGCAATAACAATATGTTTTCGAACCGAAAAATATTGTTTAAAAAGATCGAGCCTTTGGCATTAGAGCCAATTATTGGAAATAATGATCTAATGAAAACCAATCTTTTCTGGTCCCCAATGTTAGCCATTAACAGAGGTGACAATTTGATGATAGGAGCTGTATTCCACAACATAGCTGTGACGAATGATCCTTATCAATATTATATCGCACCCATGTATTCTTTCAATCGGCAGATGATTTCAGGCCAGGCAGATTTTCACTATACTTTTTTACCCGCTCGATTTGTGAAACAAACAAAACTCGGAATCGGGGGACGAACTTTTAAATTGGAAGACGCAGTAAAAGGGAACAATAACTTTTATGCGGCGCTTACTCCCTATCTTATAATGAATCTTGGGAATCGAGGAAACACACACCCTTGGAGCCACGAATTAATGTTTAAAGGATTGTTTCGTCAAGATGAACCTCGAGGAATGCCAAACCAGCAATCGTATGGTGGATATGGAAACTACAAAATTGATTTTTTCAGGGCTGACCATCATTGGCAAACGCAGTTTAGAGCCGATTATCATAGAAACGAGGGTTTGAATACGAATGCAACAAGAGCTATGGTAACATCGACTTACCGCTATCGTTACTTAAAAAACAAAATAAAGTCTTGGCTTGAAGTGCGCGTATTCGGTGGGAAAGTATTGGATATTAAAAACGCGAACTTGACCAATGGCGAAAATAGTTTTGCCTTGGCTGGATCAAATGGAGCGCAAGATTTGTTTTTCGATGATTTGTTTTTCAATCGTTCAAGAATAGCTTTAGCGCAATATACGCAGCGCTCCAGTAACCAAGGGGGATTCAATTCTACGACATCCTACGGGTATTCCAACGATTGGATGTTTACAGGAAATTTATATCTCGATATTCCTGTCAAAAAAGTGCCAGCCGGCGTGTTTTTAGACTATGGTATTTTCCCAAGTGGTCTTTCAACAGAAGCAGCTTGGAACTTTGGTGTGGCATTGCGGATTCGAAAAATAATGCAGGTTTCCTTCCCAATATTTATGAGTAACAACATTGAAAGTTATTACAGTACAGCTGACTATTTGAAGCGCATTCGTTTTACATTAAACATGAACTTGAACACCTACTCACCAAAAATTAAAAGTTTAAGAATATGATACGGTTTATCGGAATACTTCTTTTTGTACTTCTTTCTACCAATTCAATTGGTCAAGATCGCTTTAAACTCATGAACCAATATTTTGATTCTATCGTCAAATACGACGAAGGAATGGGAAGTATTGCCATTTTTGAGAATGGAAAAGAACAATTCCGAAGAATTTATGGCTATGCCGACAAGGCAAACAAGAAAAAGGCCAATAAGAAAACGAAATATAGGATTGGTTCCATTTCCAAGACCTTTACAGCTGCATGTATCATGCAGTTGGTGGATGAAGGAAGAATAAAACTAGATCAAAAACTGGCTGTTTTTTATCCTGATTTGCCCAATGCTGATAAAATTTCAATTGAACAGCTATTAAGACACCGATCTGGGCTGCACAATTTTGTAGACGATGCCGATTATTCTGATTATCTAAAAGAAGAACAATCGCGTGAATCGCACATGAAACGTTTCATGGCAAAAGGAGGTGATTTCGAACCAGGTGAAAAGTACAGTTATTCGAATACCAATTATGTATTGCTCGCTTTCATTTGCGAAGACCTGGACGGCATACCGTTCGACGAAATTTTAAAAAAGAGGATAACGAAACCCTTGAAATTGAAAAGCACTCAGCATACAGGTGCTTACAATCTCAAAAACAAAGAAGCGTTTTCCTATTATTGGTCAGGTGAATGGCAAGCTGAAAGGCAAACACATGGAAGTGTGAGTATAGGGGCTGGATCGCTGATCAGCGCGGTAAGTGATTTAAATCGTTTTTTCTACGCTTTGGAGAATGGAAAATTAGTCTCTGCCCTTGCATATGAAAGAATGAAAACAATGGTGGAAGGTTATGGTCTTGGTCTTTTCCCTATCCCTTGGAAGGAGGATGTAGGTTATGGACACACAGGAGGAATAGATGGTTTTCAATCTGTTTTGGCCTATTTTCCTGAACACAAGGTGTATGTTGCCTTCTGTGGAAACGGTATTAAATTGGCGAGAAATGAGATTGTTCTTACTGCTGTTGGCATGTACTTCAAAGAAACTACAAAAATCCCCGACCTATCACCAAAGGAAAGTCTTTTAATAGAAGATGTAACTTCTTATATTGGAAAATACACGAGCGCAGATATTGATCTGGAAATTGATATTTCGGGATCCAATGGTGTTTTAAGTGCACAAGCCACAGGTCAATCTATTTTTCCATTGACAGCAGAAGATGAAAACACTTTCATTTTTAAGCCTGCCGGTATCACCATGCGTTTTGATCTCAATACCTCCAGTTTTATTCTGGAGCAAGGTGGCGGAAAGTTTGTTTTTCAAAAGAAATAGTATGCGGTTGACTTGATCGTTTTAAATTTATTTGGTTCTACTTGTTCCAATAATAATGATTGTGGTCCATATCCAAGCTAAATTCTCTATTTGGGTATAGACTATTGCTGATGTCATTTGATTTTGCAGTTTCTAAAAGAAGTCCACAAGCATTGGTCTCATCACACAGCATTTTTGACGCTTGTATTAACTTTTTCGAGATTACCTTTGCCTCTATGATTTTCATGGACATACATATCATTGAGCAACCATCAGCGTTGCATCTTTGTAGAAGAAAAAATTGGATAAAGCTGAACAAACCCTAAAACTGATATCGAATCAATTACTCCAGTATAAAAAACGGAATCTTCATGGGTTATCCGATCCGAAATAAATTTTTCAGCTTTAACAATATCGAACTCTTTTTTATAAAAAACTCTTTAACGATCAAATAAGACAGTTAAAGGTTTTAAGTCATTTTTAGTTGCTCGTCTTATCTCAATCATTCTATTTGAATTATCTACTCTTTACAATGCTTTATGCCTCGCTGTAGAGAGATGAAAAAGCCCCAATTCTAATGAAAGAATTGGGGCTTTTAAATTTATTCTATTTCTTATCGAACAACCTGAACAGGCTGTCTAACTTTCACTACTTGATCGTCACATTTCGTGCGGAAGATGATTTCAGCGAAGTACGTTCCATCCTCTACAGGATTTCCCTTACTTGTCCCATCCCATCCAAGAAGGTAATTATTCGTTTCAAATATTAAATTACCCCATCGATTGTAGATTCTCATTTCATAATCACCTGCAAGGTAACTTAACAAAAGAACCGATTTATCTGAAGAGTGAATTGGATAATATATATTGTTTACCTCATCACCATCTGGTGTAAATACGTTATTAAACTCATCCACAACATAATTGAACGATAAAGGTTCGAATAGGAATGCACTAGTTTTGTTCTCACAACCTGTAATTGGGTTGTTATATGTCACCCAGATCTGATTGTAATCTACAGGCAACGAAATAGTAATTGAGTCATCGTTGGCACCAGGAACCGCTTGACCATTCACATACCATTGATAATTTGCATATCCTTCAGGTCCTAATACGAAACCAGACTCCAACTCATCACATGTTTGGGTGTACAACCAAAGTGAATCTGCTGGATAAGGAGGTTGTCCAACTGTTATAGTCTGTGTATTAGTGCATGTTCCTTTGTTGGCAATAATCGTATAAGATCCAGCAGCCATTCCGGTTGCAGGATTTTGATTCGAAGCATAACTACCGGGCCCAGTTGTATTATAAGCTGTTCCTACAATTGGCAATCCACCTGAAATATAAGAGCCTTGGATACTTCCATTATTACCACCAAAACAAGTAGGTTGTGTTACCGCATAAGAAACTATCAAAGTTGTGGAGTCTAATATATAATTTGTAATGAAGTAACATCCAGGACTTAGTAAACAAGAATCGACATATGTTCCTTCAATTGGAGCGGGTACACTAACATTCAAACCTGTTCCTATAGACGTTCCAATTGGGTCATACCAGTTATGGGATCCATTCGCGGAAGCTGACTGAACGTTAAATGGAGCGCCTGGACAGAATTCTTTTATAATAGTCGAAGAGTCTTCAATTTGATCAATCAACATTGTTGTATCATAAAAACATCCATCATCAACTACTCGAATATCATACAAACCTAACACAAGGTTGTTGTAATTCCATTGCGAAACTGGCGTTGTGTAGTTCGTAACATTAAATCCATTCGGACCATTGATGATGTAATTGATTAAGTTGGAAGCTGGCGTCGCATCATTGAAATTAATCTGACGTGAACGACAGGTAGTTCCTGCGATTTGCTGAATAGTAAAGTCACTATTTGCAATATTGTCTTGTAAGGTATAAACTATCGAGTCATAACATCCATTTGGATGTTGATATGACAAATAAACGATCTCACCTTGAAAAGCAGTACTATCAATTAAGAAGTTTGCATTCCCTGCTGGAGCAGGATAAGACGCACCTGAACCATAATACCATTGGTAATTCGTTTTATTATTAGGTCCAGTAATTAATCCTTCACCTTCACAAAAGTTTGTATTAATAGAATCAGGCAACATTACAGGTGTCGTCGGAATAAAGAAGGACGTATCTATCTGCCCACAATTCGGGTTATTCGAGGCTATATTGAGCTGATACGTGCCCGTTGGTAAATTACTTATTTGGCCAGTCGCATTCGTTCCTGCGATAGTTCCAGGTCCAGTCCAAGTGTAGTTATAACCAGCCGTAGATCCGGTTGCTGTTACTAAGGCCGAACCAAAAGTACCACGATAACATGTTCCGGTAATAAATAAATCATCCATGTCCACTACTGAATAATTGATACCAATATTTTGCGTCAAGATACAGCCATTTGACGTACCGATTTGCACTGTAAACGTATCACCAAGAGTTGGAGAGGGTACAGTAAGCGTATCGTTAGTTGCTCCTGGAATTGGAACCATACTATTTGGTCCAAACCATTGGTATGTTTGGAAACCAGGTTCTGCAACTACTTGCGCAAATTGATCTCCTTGACAGTAATTCACAACTGCATCAATGTTATCTAAACAACCAGCATCAACATAAGCATATCCAAAATGTCCTGAATAATCACAATCTGCAGATTCAAATTCGACTGTAATGTTTTGACCAATATATGGCGTCAAATCAACATTAATTCTTTCCCATTTTCTATAATAAATAGTCCCCGAGGCTGTATATGTTGGATCATTAGGTGCTTGAGAAGAAAGAATTTCATATTGACCACATGCACCACCAACAATATTTCCAACTGAGTCCATAAAACGAACTTTGAAGTAGGGTTGAACATTTGGCGGGTGACCTGATGGATTTTCAAAAACTACAGCAAACTGATAATAGAACGCTTTGTTGTTTGGTGTAACGTTAACAATGTAACGTAATCTTTCTTTCTCCGAACCGTTGTTTGAGTTCCCCAAACGTACACTTGCATTGCCACCAAAAGGTGCAATGAAGGGAATTTCGGCTAATCCCGTCCCAGGATTAATTGACAAAGGGTCGTAACCAACAACTGGTCCCGTTCCACTGTTGTTGTTTCCTGGAGGAATCGTTAAAATAGTTTGTCTTGAATTTGGGTTACTATTCAAGGCATTCATAATTGTTGTAATAGTGTTATTCGCAAATGGATTTGCATACGAACCAATTCCACCTGTCCATTCTGGAGCGAAAACTAAGTTTTCAAATCCTGCATTTGGACAACCTGAATTTTTTGATGGTACGGTAACCGGACCTCCTTTGCCTTTTACTTGAGTGACTTCGAAATAACTTGGAAAATGTTTATTGATATACTCATTTTCCAAATATTTTAGAATTCCTTCTTTCTCATTAGCAGGAACAGTCATTGCTGCAAAATCAACTTCGAACTTCGCATAATCAAAATCCTTCAATAAGTCCTTACGAACTGCGCCATCATGATCATCGTTATGCTGGTGACCAGAGTGATCCATTGGAATTACCTCATACTCCACCTTGGTGATTTGAGCAAAACCTAATGAAATAAGCAGGGAAAATACTGATGTGAGTATTAATTTCATAGTTTTAATATTGTGTTAAAAAACAAAAATAAGTGTTTAGTATTAAAAAAGGTAGCTAAATACCTGAAATCTCACCCAAAGATATTATTTCACATGTTTGACGTAAGTGTTTAAGAAAAAGTTGCACCTTTTTTCGTTACATTTTATTTGGGACCGAAATTCCTAAAACCGAGCAGAAATTCTTGATAATTGCAGCTGTATTCTTAGCTAATACTAGTCTCATTTTCTGCAAGTTAACATCTCCTTCGTTAAATATTGAAACATTTTGATAAAAGTGGTTAAAATTCTTCACGAGTTCAAATAAATAATTGGCCACAATTGCAGGTGATAAATTGATTGCTGCTTCCTCCAAAACTTTCGGTGCCTCATTCATTTGTTTTATCAATTCTATTTCTTCGGGAAGTAAGGTTATTCCCGCTGCCAATTCTTCACCTCTTGCTTTGCTCAAAAGGGATTGAATACGCGCATGGGCGTATTGAATAAAAGGACCTGTATTACCGTTCAATTCTATGGACTCTTCCGGATTGAACATCATACGTTTCTTGGGATCTACTTTCAACAAATAATACTTCAATCCACCTAGACCAATTGTTTTGCAGAGCTCAGTCACCTCATCTTCTGACATTCCTTCAATATGTCCACGTTCCATTGTGGCTTCTTTGGCTTTATCAACTATTTCGTCAATCAAGTCATCGGCATCCACTACAGTACCTTCCCGCGATTTCATTTTTCCAGTTGGTAAATCGACCATACCATAGCTAAGATGTTGGCAATTTTTCGCCCACGAATAGCCCAATTTGGCCAAAACAAGGAACAATACCTGAAAATGGTAATCTTGCTCATTTCCAACGGTATAGATGATTCCATCCAGATTTGGATAATCACGGTAACGGTCATAAGCTGTCCCCATATCTTGGGTCATATAAACGGCTGTTCCGTCCGAACGAAGCACTAATTTTTCATCCAACCCATCCGCTGTCAAATCAATCCAAACCGAACCGTCGTCTTTCTTGAAAAAGATCCCCTTTTTCAATCCATCGATTACCAAATCTTTACCTATTATAAAAGTGTCGGATTCGTAATACAATTTATCGAAATCGACTCCCATTTTTTCATAGGTAACATCAAATCCTTTGTATACCCAGCTGTTCATGGTAGACCAGAACAAATATATTTGCGGATCTTTAGCTTCCCACTTCACCAACATTTCTTTGGCTTCAAGCAACAAAGTCGTTTGGTTTTTCGCCAAATCGAGGATTTTACCTTCTAAACCTTTAAGCGCTTTCTCGTCTTTTCCGTCCTTGGCTTTGAATAATCTTTCAAATTCAGATTTAACCTCATCAGAATATCCGTCAAAATCGCCATTTTCCCAACCTGAGATTATTTCTTTCGCTTCTTTGACGAAGTTTTTATCGAACTCAACGTAGTATTTTCCGACCAATTTATCTCCTTTGAGTCCGGTATTGGCAGGAGTTTCACGTTCACCTTTTTCATTTATCGGAGAAAATTTTTCCCATGCCAACATACTTTTACAAATATGAATTCCTCTGTCGTTAATAATTTGGGTCTTGATAACGTCGTGTCCTTGAGCTTTTAAAATCTCAGCAACCGAATAACCCAGGAAATTGTTTCTAAGATGACCTAAATGCAATGGTTTGTTGGTGTTTGGTGAAGAATATTCCACCATCACTGTACTTTTGGATTTCGGTTCTTGAAATCCAAATTTGGTATCCGCATTAATTTGCGATAATACACCTAGCCAGTATGATTGACTAGCGGAAATGTTTAAAAACCCACCAATAATTTCAGACGAACCAACTTCGGCTAAGTTTTGAATTTCATCGGCAATTTTTTGACCTATTTCTTTTGGCGAAACGCCCATGGCTTTCACAAACGGGAAAAGAACCAAAGTTAAATCGCCCTTCATGTCTTTACGCGTTTTTTGAAATTGAATCCAATCTTGGTCAATTTCTTTCCCGAAAAGTTCTTTTTGCTTGCTCAGCAGAAGGTCATTTATTAATTTTTCCATTCTATCTAGCTTTTCTTTATTTGTTGAACTGTCGACTTCATCAAATCGAACGTAATTTCTGCCATGGTGTTTTTGTCATCTAAGCAAGGATTCACCTCAACGAATTCCATACAGCACAATTTTTCTTGTTTGGCAAAAAAGTGTAACATTTCTCTTGCTTCATCAGGTGTTATACCGTTTTTTACAGGGGTTCCTGTACCGTATGAAGTAATATCAGGATCCATAGAGTCGACATCAAAGGAAATATAAAGGATATCCAGCTGATCAATCCACGTTTGAAGTTCTTTGGAAATAGTTTCCCATTTTCTTTCCCGTAATTCGGCAACGGTATAATTTTTAATGTTGTGTCGAGCCATCAAAGCCTCTTCTTGTTGTTCTGTATCACGAACAGCAATAAAAAACAAATCTTCCGAAGAAAATTTTGCTCCAACTCCACCTTTACTTTTCAGTTTTTCCCAAATAGCGCCTGCTTCTTCTCCAATATCATTCTTTTTGCATGCTTCATTGTCATCGTTGAGTGCAATTGCCAAAGGCATTCCGTGCATATTTCCAGAAGGTGTAGTAAAAGGGGTGTGTAAATCTCCATGTGCATCAATCCAAACTACGCCAAGCCTTTTATTTGGGTATTGCGTTTTAATTCCTGCGATAGTTGCGGCAGCCGAACCATGATCCGCTGATAATAAAAACGGGAATTTATTCTCATTGTACACTTGCGACATCCCAGTCATAACATGACCGAACACCTTTTCAAGTCCATCTATTCTTTTGGCCCATTGAAACTTAGTCGGTACATCTAAAAGTTGATTTTCATTCGGTAATTCCAATGGAATATTTTCAGAGAAAAAAGTATCATTCAAGTCTCTTGCAGCAGTAACAACGGCACTCGGCCCCAAGGATGCGCCTCGTGTTCCAGCCGTAATTTCAGAAGTATTAAATAGTATCTTAAGATTTTTTGCCATGTTCATCTGTTTTATTCTTGAGGAGATGCAAAATTAGTATATTCAGGCGATTTGTCGAAGATAGAAATGACTTCTTTTCTTTACTTTCGTAACTATACAGTAAACGTTCCGTTTCTCAAAATATGAAAATGATGAAAATTTTATTCTTGATTTGTGTTATCGCTCTCACAACTTCATTCGCCAACAGTCAAAATTCTTTCATGGGTAAGATTGTTTTTTCCGTTGAAATGCTCGACACCAATATTCAAAAAATCATAGACAAGCGCGAAATGATTGTCTACACGAACGATACTTTAAGCAGAATTGAAGTCCAGAATGACGCTCTTGGTGAGCAAGTTACCATAAAGCACTTAGAGCTTGATAAATCCTATTTGATGATGACGATGGTGGGTAAAAAACTTGCGATTCAAACGGATGGAAGTGAAGATTCTACATTGGCTGAACCCTATGAATTCAAATATAAATTGTTTGGTAGAAGAAAGGTAAATGGGTTCGTTTTGAAAAAAGCAATTGTATTTCGTGAAGATTTAGAAGAAAAAAGAAAGATTTGGTATTTTAAAGATATACGTCCCGAAATCCTTGGAATGTATGATGGCATAAAAGGCCTGCCGGCTGATTTTTACCTGGGCACCGTTGATGGAATCGTGCATTACAAAATTGAATCAATTGAAAAACAAGCTGTTAGTGCAGACATGTTTGGTATTCCTTCTGATTACGAAAAAATTAAATTAAACGACTTCATGGATCACGTGAGACGCACGAAGAACTAACAGTACACTGTGTATAGATTGACGATTCTACCCTAGATTTAGGCAATATTCTGAACTATCTTCGTTTGATATACCAAGAGATGGCCAAGGAAAACATAATTATAGAGAGAACAAGCAAGCCAAAAGCAACTAAAACAGCCAAAAAGAAGAAAGGTAAGACCAAAACTGAGTCTCCTGAAAAATCCGATGGTATAAAAGTTGACAATGGGAAATGGCGAAATGCATTTGGTGTATTTTTAATTCTCTTTTCTTTCTATTGCTTCCTTGCTTCTGTTTCATACGTTTTCACATGGCAAGAGGATCAAAATCAAGTCATCAATCGTAATTTTTTTGCTTATATTTTTGGAGCAGATACAACCCCAGTAGCCAACTGGCTCGGAAAGTTTGGAGCATGGATTTCTCATCTGTTGTATTACCGTTTATTTGGAATATCATCACTTGCAATAAGCTTTATTACTTTTCTTTTTGGTTTCAAATTGCTATTAAAAATCACACTACTTCCTATTAAACGAGCAGTTATTGTCTCCTCTTTGTTTATGTTGTGGTCGTCGATATTTTTCGGCTTCTTCGCTGCATTCCCAAACTATTTCGGCGGTTCAATAGGCTATCACATTAACAATTGGTTGAACGTGACCATTGGAAAACCAGGAACATTGCTTTTCATTCTTGTATTGTTGTATTTATTGGTTTCTACCTTATTCAATCCCAATTTAAAAGGGATTTTTAGTCGTTTGACCAATTGGGGAAGAGACGATGAGGAATATGAAGATCAGAAATTGACGCATGTGGGTGATATGAATGTCGTGAATGCAATCACGGATGAACAAATTCAAAAAGACAATCCAACCGATGCCATTTCACTTGACGACGAAGATGAAGAGCTTTCCGACGAAGAAATGGACATTCACATGAAATCGACAGATGATGATTTTGAAATTGAGATACCTGAAGAAAAATCAGGTCCTAGTTTAGACCCGATGAAGGTTGAAGTTCCAGATTCGGATGAAGAATTGAGTGATGAGGAGGTAAACGAATTGCAAAAAGAATTTGGTGATTACGATCCAAAATTAGACTTAGCAAGTTACACCCTTCCTCCTATTGATTTATTGAAAGATTTTGGAAATAGTACTATTAACATCAACAAGCAGGAACTAGAGGATAACAAGAATAAAATTGTTGAAACTCTTTCCCATTATAAAATTGACATTGCTAAAATAAAGGCTACGGTTGGGCCGACAGTTACTCTTTATGAGATTATTCCAGCACCAGGTGTTCGTATTTCGAAGATTAAGAACTTGGAAGACGATATAGCTTTGAGTCTGAGCGCACTTGGTATTCGTATTATTGCTCCTATTCCAGGAAAGGGTACGATTGGTATTGAGGTGCCAAATTCTAAACCTGAGATGGTAAGCATGCGTTCCTTGATTGCTTCGGAGAAATTCCAAAATTCAAATATGGAGTTACCCGTTGTGATGGGGAAAACGATTACGAATGAAACCTATACCTTCGATTTAACGAAGATGCCTCACCTTTTGGTTGCAGGTGCTACGGGACAAGGGAAATCAGTTGGGTTAAACGCGATTTTGATTTCTATCCTTTACAAAAAGCACCCAGCGCAAGTTAAGTTTGTATTGATTGATCCCAAAAAAGTGGAGTTGACTTTATTTAATAAAATCGAACGTCACTTTTTAGCAAAATTACCGGATGAAGAAGAAGCAATTATTACCGACACCTCTAAAGTGGTTAATACATTGAATTCACTTTGTATCGAAATGGACAACCGTTACGATTTATTGAAATTGGCTTCTGCAAGAACGATTAAAGAATATAACGCTAAGTTCATTGCACGAAAATTGAATCCTGAGAAAGGTCATAATTATTTACCTTATATCGTCGTGCTTATTGATGAGTTTGCCGATTTGATTATGACTGCAGGTAAAGAAGTGGAGCACCCAATAGCGCGTATAGCTCAGTTAGCACGAGCCGTAGGTATTCACTTGATTGTTGCAACGCAGCGTCCTTCGGTGAATGTAATTACGGGTATGATTAAAGCCAATTTCCCTGCCCGAATTGCTTTTAGAGTATTGTCTAAAATTGATTCTAGAACTATTTTGGACGGTTCAGGCGCCGATCAATTGATTGGACGAGGTGACATGCTTATTTCAACGGGAGCAGATATGATTCGATTACAATGTGGATTTGTCGATACGCCAGAGGTGGAAGCGATTTGTGAATTTATTGGCGAACAACGTGCATATCCTCAAGCCTTGCTTTTACCAGAATATGTTCCAGAAGGCAGTGAAGCTAGTGGTGGCGATATGAGTTCGGAGGAACTTGATGTAATGTTTGCTGATGCGGCTAGAATCGTAGTTACCCATCAGCAAGGTTCAGCTTCTTTGCTGCAACGTAAATTAAAATTAGGTTACAACAGAGCTGGACGAATCGTGGATCAATTGGAAGGATACGGTATTATCGGCCCATTCCAAGGAAGCAAGGCACGAGATGTACTTTATGCGGATTTGGATACTTTAGAACAGCTTTTGGGAGACAAAGGGATAGTTTAGAGATTACCTCGATCAGATTCAAACCTCAGAGAGTTTTCCTTTGGAAAACTTTTGCAGAGTAAAGCGCAGAGATCGCAAAGTGCTATAATAATTATTCTCGGCGCTTTCCGCGAAACTCTCAGCGTATCTCAGCGGTTAAATTTCAAGTAACGACCCTTCACCTTTGTTCTTCCCTTTTTCAAACACAAAGTCGATTCTTCCCAAGTTAAGTCCAGCCCAACCTACTTGATTGACCAACACATTATCACCTTCTGTATTTTGAAGTACGGTCGGTTCAGGAAGAAAAGTATGCGTATGTCCACCGATGATTAAATGTATTCCTTTGGTCTCTTGTGCCAGTTTGTAATCGCTTACTTTAGACGCATCATCGTAGGCATAACCTAAATGAGAGAGGCACACTACCAAATCACACTTCGCTTTTTGAAGTTGCTCAACTTGCTCTTGTGCAATGGCAATTGGGTCAATAAATTTCGTGTCTTCGTACTTACTTTTAGGCACTAAACCGTCGAGTTCAACACCTACGCCAAAAACACCAATATTTATTCCGCCTTTTTTGAATATGTGATGTGGTTTTGTTAAACCTGTTAAAACCGTATTAGCGAAGTCATAATTGGCACAGAGAAAAGGGAAATCCGCATACTCTTGCGCTGTTTTAAATCCCTCCATTCCCCCATCAAAATCGTGATTACCCATTGTGGCAGCATCGTAACCCAAAGCTTTCATGACTTTCATCTCGAGTACACCTCCGTATTTATTAAAAAAGGGGGTTCCCTGAAAAATATCGCCTGCATCGAGTAACAATACATTCTCTTCTTGTAATCGAATATCATTAATCATATTAGCTCTATGACTCACTCCACCTCTACCTGGATACTTCGAATCGTCTACTGGAAATGGATCAATATGAGAATGCGTATCGTTGGTATGTAACACAGTCAGTTTCCTTTCCGTATTACCTCGGAAAAACAATTCAGAACCCAATTGTGTCGCTACGATTACGCCACCACTTAGATACAATGAATCGCCAAGAAATTTTCTTCTAGTCCACATGGATTCTACAAGTATTATCGATCTTTAGAGTGTCTTGCGCTTTTACTTGGTTCAAAAACACGTCTCGCAGCAAATCACCAAGATCCGTTTTTTCTAAGCTCTTTTCAAAAAAAGTCATTTTGTCGCCGCCATTGGCTAAATAATCAGAAGTTAAAATGATAAACTCGTCTCCATCGGTGTTTCGTTCATCAAAAATCAACTTCCCCCCAATCAATCTAGCATTGGCAATTGGTTCGCCACCGGAGGCAAAAAGATAGCTCTCGATATCAGGCATAGCCGACATTGGCATCCGTACAACGACCACGTTATTATCAAAGGGCATGAACGAATATATGTCTCCGACAGTCAAAGCACCTTTGTTGAATCGACTTCGCAATCCTCCCACATTCAACAAGACCAGACAATTGGAATTTAAATCTAGCTTTTCCTTGTATTCATAATAAAGTGCGTCGGCGGCCCAATTGTTTAACGGACTACAAGGTCGAGCTTTTCCTAAATCTTGAGGACAATACCCGATCACCTCGTTCATTTCATCCTTCAAGCCCTCACGATACGGAAAAACCAAAGAATCTATTGAACCAACGCCAGATTGAGAATTCTCAACAGCTGTGGTATTGCTCTTCCATTTCGATGGAAAAAAAGAAGAGCAGGCTGTTACGCCCGCTCCTACTAATACAATGAATAAATATATTGTTGTTCTTTTCAAACTATTCGATAATCATTCTTTTAGTTATTGTTCCGTATGGAGTCGAAACTTGAACTAGATAAATACCAGCCGGCAACGTTTGCCCTTTCAATTCAACAACAGGCGCATTTTTATACTCTTTCGAGTATACAGATTTGCCCTGAATATCGCTGATTAGAATTTGATTAATTGTCGTACCATTCACTTGAATAAACACCTCATTTGTTGAAGGAACGGGGAATATCGATAAATTGTTTGACAACAACTCGTTCAATTCGTTCGTGCTAGCACAGGCTACGTAAGTCATATTTGTAAAGTTCACATTACATGCAAATTGCACTGAATCGACGAAAGGGTTTCTATTGTTTTGCAAAGAGAAAATGTACTCATTACGCGCAATTTCATAATTATCAGGAAGATCTTGATAATGCCAAGCTTTCAAATTATTCTGACCTTGGTTAGTTGGCAATTGCCAGTTTTGCCCTGAAATCCCATTATAAGCGGTTGCCATGTACATAATTGCACGAGCCGCGTTTCCTTTGTGGATTTGTCTTGGTTCGTACACTAATTGACTTCCGTTATAACCAACTCGTCCTTCTAGGTATGTAAATACTACATTTCCAGTGATACTATCTAAAGGTAAATTACTTCTTGGCCCATTCGCTTGGGTATTGTTTGCTGGGTACAAGTTATGAAAGTCAGAATACTCAGGTTTCGCTGGATTATCAGCGGGGTATGTTGGCATCCATGAATGTGCGTATGTATGCTCACGGCTATAACCAGTTGCTGTCCAATCAAAAGGATCTGTGTACACTTTATGTTCACCTGAATAAGCACAAACCACAAAAGACAGACCATTCGTCGTGTCTTGAGGTTCAAAAACACTCATTATTGTTGTTTTGTAATTGAAATAAGAAATAACTTGGTGTGTATTAATAAGCGCGCTCAAATCCGTTAAGAAAGAAGGTGACATACTATTGATACCTGTGTAATAAGTTCCAATGTTTTCTCCTGGACTTGTAACCGACGTCGATGCAGGAGTAATAGTTTTATAATTTGTATACGCACCCTGACCGTTATAAGCGAAAACTTTCAACTCATAGCTTTGGTTGGCGATAATTCCTCTTGGCACGAAAGCTGTTGAAGGTCCAACATAAGCTACTTTCGCATCACCAATGACATCACCTCGCATGTAGGATTGACCATCAACTGGTTGACCTGTGAAAGTCCCTCCGTTCTTCCAAAGAACAATGTAATTTGTTGCTGTTGCAGACGGTGTAAAAGAACCATTCATTGTATACGACTCAACATTTGTCATTGTTAATCCTGTAGCATTTGTTGCTGGCTCAGATGCTAAATTATCTAGTCCAACTGCCTCTAGATTAATTACATAAACAGATTCATCTGGATCGTTGTTGTTGATTGTTAATGT
>OCVQ010001588.1_pt1 | contig 16904 bp, 26 predicted proteins | sample 1539061 | NCBI WGS metagenome assembly OCVQ01 (sample SAMEA3355526, study PRJEB22509) | marine metagenome | biome: marine; feature: river plume; material: water | place: USA | collected 2010-08-08 | depth 0.5 m | reverse complement strand
ATAAATTAGTAGTACCAGATAATACTGTTATTCCTGATGGTTTAAAACAAAATATTATATTTATTGTAGATAATTTTTTATTATTATTTAAAAATATTACCGAAAATAGAATGATATATGCAATTAAATATGGTAGTCAATCGTGCCTTATCTGGTTTGGTATTAAACGAGAATCTAGTATACAAGAGTTTATTAATTTAGATAATATGTTTAAACGGTATTTTGATTATTTTGGGAGAAAATAAAAAATGAAAATTAAACAACTTAGGTTAGAGAAACCTAAAATAAATAACAATAAATCGATTACTTACTGGGGAATTATTAATGATGAGTACAAACTATTAGACTATCGCATAATTCAACATAATTCATGTAATGATAAAAAATATTATGTATTGGACATATATGACGGCGGTTCACCTGAGAAAAGTTTTGATATTCTTCAGGATGCATTAGACTATCTACAAAACAAATTAGAAAATATAATAACATATTATTTAGAGGAATAAAAAATGAAAATGATTTTTTTGACGGAATTTTAAAAAATGAATAATTTAATACTGGGTGCAATTGCTGGTATCGGAGGTTTATGTTTCATTGTTGTTATGTCTTATGAATCTGGATTGCATGACGGCAGGGTAGAGCAACAGTTAGAAGCTGGTAAGCAGATGGTTAAAAATCAAGTAATTGATAAAAAAAACAATGAGATAAAATATAAAGAATCTGAATCTCGCATTCGTGAAATAAAAAAAGTTGAAAGCTCTATAAGTAATTTACAAATTGTATATAAATATATACCAGTTAATACTGTTTGTAAATTAGAGAGTCAAGCTATTATAGAAATTAATAATAATTTAAGGAGTAAATGATGATCACAAGAGAAGAAATAATATTCGCATATGAATGTGGTAATAGAGATTTTAGCAGTCTTGATTTGCGTAGGATTGACCTATCTTGTGTTAACCTAACTGGGGCTAACCTAACTGGGGCATATACAATTGTAAATGGAAGTAGAAAATACTTTACTGAAGATGAAATTATTAACATGACTAAGAGTAAATTATGAAAAAACTAATTGATATTTTACTTCTAATAGCCTTATTATCAACGCTGAGTTTATTGCAAGGATGTGCCACAATTATACCTATAGATGTGCCACAGCCACTAGATGTTCCAGCTGAATTTATGCAACCAGCTGAGGAGCAATCTTTACTAACTGATGGCTCATTACGTGATATTGCAAAAGTAATGATGGAGAATAATATTAAGTATAAAAAGCTTAGTATAACATTGTATTATTTACAACAAATAATAATAAAAACTAACCAAAATATGGAGGGTAAATAAATGAATGAAGAACTAAAAGACGAGGTTGTATGTTTAAATTGCAATCAAGTAATTAAAGGTAAGTTGCATGGAACCCTTGTTTATAGTTACAAAGAATTACATATACCAATTCAATGTAATCATTGTAAAATTGAATTTACTGCAATTGTAGAAACAAATATAAGATTAGAGAGGAAATAATGAAAAATACTGTTACAGAAAATTGGATGGATAAAGCCGAATTTTTAAAATATGCGGATATTACTATTAGCAAATTTTATAAATTAGTACATATTAACGAATGGCTTAAAAAAGGAATTATTAGAAAAACTGGTAACGAGATTACAGCAGTTTGTTTAGAAAATTATAATAAATGGTTGGAAGAAAGGAAATAAAATGGAGTTTGTAAATGGGGGTATTGGTTAATGCTAATTATATTACCAATTCCCAGTTCAGAAATGGGAGCTAATAAGTCTAAAGGTAAACACTGGAGCAGTGGAATTAAATTACGCAAAAAAGCAAGAGAAGACGGTTATTTTTTAGCACTTGAAGCATCAAAAAATGACCAATTAATTTTTACCAAAAAAGACAGTTTAAAATTAACAATACATGCTTATTTTGTAAATGGCAAACATCTTGACGATGATAATTTATTATTGGCTCTCAAAAACTATCAAGATGGTATATTTGATTTTTTTAAACTTCAAGATAAAAAAGTCAACGATAATCAAATTACATTAAGAATAGTAGACACTTCTTTTAGAGACAAAGAAAACCCTAGAGTTGAATGGGAATTAACAGTGCGTAAATAAAATAACTTTTAAAAGGATTAATTCATGAAAAAATTATTATTATCTATATTAATTGGAACTGCAACTTTATGCCACGCGTTTGGAATTGAGACAAGCGTTGGGGTTACTGGGCTTGGCATTGGAATTACTTTACCAATTCAGCAATCAGATTTTAGTATTAAACTTAATGCTAATACATTTCAATTTAATAATTTGGATATTGATGCTAATATTCAATCATATGGGGTATTGTTAGGATACAATGTATGGAAAGGTTTATCGGTAAATGGAGGAGTTTACTATTTAAGAGGGTTTGCAAATGATACTGAAAAATTTAATATATCAGAATTATCTAACCAACAGCTAAATGGGAATGGGTCGGTTTTAGAAAATTATCAAGTTAACGGATTTTCTCCATACCTAGGAGTTAATTATAAAGCAGAAATTTACAAAGGTTGGTATATCAATACAGATGTAGGAGTTATGCAAGTTAATTATAAAACAGATGAGAAAATTATTGCACAAGTAAATAGAGAAAATTACAATTATAATCAACAAAATAATAAGTCAATGTTAATGCCAATTTTTAAAATAAGCATTGGATTTGACTTCTAACATTTATCAAACACAATTTTAACAATTAACACTTTTATGTTGTTGAGTCAATAATACCAATGGTATAATAGTGTTAATATTTTTAAGGAATTAACAAATAATGTTTACATATGACCAAAAAAATAAAATGCGTGATTGTATCATTGTTGATATAGACGGTACTATTGCACAAAAACATCCTGATAGAAATATTTTTGATTATACAAAAGTATGCATGGATTTACCAATACACCCAGTTATTGATATAGTATTTTCTCTTGCTCAAAAAAATTCACAAGGGGTGGTATCTGAATACAGATTTGGTGGTTATGCAAGTTCAATTGCTAGACCAGGATATACGATTATATTTATGTCTGGACGAGAATGCTATTGTAGAGACCAAACAATGGAATGGATTGAGAAACAACATTGTATCAAAGGATTATGCGTTGAATTGTATATGCGTAAAACTGGTGATAACAGAGATGACACAATAGTTAAACGTGAACTATATGAAAATTATATAAAAAATAAGTTCAATGTAGTTGCAGTATTTGACGATAGACCAAAAGTTTTACGTATGTGGCGTGAACTTGGACTTTTTACATTTAATGTGGCACAACATGAAAATGAATTTTAAGGAATTAACAAATAATGAATAACCATTTAAAGCAATTTTTAAGATTATTGGAAACAAAAAACTATGTACATGGACATCATCACATACATATTATGTATAATACTAATGATTTCTTAATGACTTTTTTTGGGGGAAACGTTAAGAATGATTAATTCAAGAAGTATAGACGATTTACACCCAATTGTAAAAGCTAAATGCGAGGAATTTATAGCGTTATGTAAAGACACAGGCGGTATTGAGGTTAGGATAACTAGCACATATAGAGATAACGCCAGTCAGAATGAATTATATGCACAAGGAAGGTCTAGACCAGGTAAGATTGTAACTAATGCTAAAGGGGGACAATCATTTCACAATTATAGATTAGCGTTTGACTTTGTCTTTATTTCTGAAGGTAAAGCAATGTGGGATGATAACTTAATCACATTCCTGTGTGGCAATTTAGGTAAAAAATGCGGGCTTGATTGGGCAGGTGATTGGAAGACATTTAAAGAGTGGTTACACTTACAATACACTGGAGGATTAACGTTAAAAGATTTGCAAAATGGTAAAATATTGAAAGGGTAAGTAATGAATAAAAAATATAATTATTTAAATAGAATTGTTACAAAGAGAGAGCTTAATAAAGAACTTAAAACTACTAATAATGAATATGTAAACCACGATGATGATTTGTGGAGTCATATGAGTTATATGACAAGCAACAGGTATGAAAAACCTGTATATATTGGTCGTGATGATAACGGAAATATGTTATCTTATTGCAAAAAAATTAACTTAGATGGCACAGTACAAGAGGGTATATTGGTTCAACAATTAGTTTGCGATAATAATTTTTATGGCACAATGTTAAATATAAAAAGATAAAAATCTTGTCTAAACTTGATTAAGAAAATCCTTAGTCAGATTTAACCACCTAAACTTGATTAAGCATAATTGACCATCTCGTTAGATTCCACGACATGGTCGTGCTTAGTTGGGATAAACCATGCAACTAAGCACTGGGTAGTCTACGTGACGGGCATTATTATAGCATAATTAATTTAACAATTTCTGAATTAATTTATAATACTGTGTAGTAAGTTTTTCAATTCGTTCACCTCTTGTTATTCCAACATTTATTAACACTGTATTTATTTCTTGTAATTTGTGAATTATTTCAATTTGTTTTGGTGGTAAACTATCTCTTAAACAAGTTCTATCAATATTATTTTCTATACAATATTGTTTAGCTTTTTTACCTAATGCTATTTTATTGATAATGTCTGCTTCAATATTATATTGCCATTTATCACTATCTTTACCAGCTAATAAATTTTCTTTTATAGCATCAGTCATTAAAGGATATTCAAGTTTTGCTAATGAACGTTCACATTTTCTTGATTTCTCCTCAGTAAATTTATTCATAATCCATTTATCTAAATTATAAGCAAATTCTGGGCTACACCATCTAGCAAAATCTATAGCTAACGAATTATGCAACCAAGTACCTTGATATTTACCACCTTTAACTATACTTACTAAATTTATATTTCTAGAAGCCGTTTTTTCGGCTTCTAGAATAACATTTATTAAATCATTGGTTTGTGAAGTAGATAAATAATGTTGCACCCTTTTATCAAATTGTTTTGCAATCTCAGTTGCATTGAAATATAAATTTTCTTTATTTGTTAATTCAGATAAATCAACAGTTATAGTTTTATTACTAATTGTGGCAATTTCAAATTTTGACATTTCATTGTTTCCTAAAATAAATATGTTTCAGATTAAAAGATGTGGCGTGATTGTGAAACACCAATCAGGGAGCTACCCTTTGCCACATCATTATTATAGCATATTACTTATTTTTTTTGCTTATAAATTATAGCTAATCCACCAAATAATGTTACCAACGCATCTATAACTTTAGTAACTAACTCAGGACTAGTTAATACATTAATAACTAATTGATTAATTTCTTTATGATAAACCCAACCAAATAACATTGCAACACCGATTAAAGTGCTACGTTCTTTATAACCATGGGTTAAAAAAGATTTTATATTATGAAAGCATTTCATTTATTTAATCAATTGAATAATAACAGTTGGGCATAATATTTTATTATCGCTAGTTATGCAACAATAACGCCACATTACACTATAGTAAGACAATATATAGCAATCTAGTAAAAAATAAGCAAAATTAATTAGAGTAAAATCATGTATAAATAATTTAGTCATTTCTTCTAAACAATATAAATTAGCTAAAAATAATCCCATGGTGGCTAAAATAAAATACGTGGGCTTTTTAATTGGCAAAAACGCATAAGCAAAGCCTAAATATACCAACGAACATAAAGCTATGCTTGTACCAATCGGATTTTTCATCCAATCAATGCTAGATTCGTTTGACATTGCAAGTAAAATTCCTCTTAGACCCACGTACCAAAACAATAAAACTAATGTGCTAATTTTTAAATATTTATACATTTTGGTTATCCTTTAAATTAATAGAAAATTGTTTATCTTTATATTTATAAAATATGCTACGAGTTAATAAAATAAATATAGACACTGGTATCGTTATTATACCAGTAAAAAGGGCAATTATGTTAATTGTAGTAAAATGTAATTTATCTAATATATTACTAAAATCCATAGAAATCTCCTAAATTAACTGCCGATTAATTAATCGACAGTTAGTCGACAGTTCATTATGATTTGTGCATAGCTTGTGCTAAGAAGTACTCTCTGTCAATATAAGATTTATTGTGTCTGATCCTCCTGCTCCTGAGTCTGTAGCAATGTCTGAAGGTATATCTAACCGTAACGTATGAAGCCCATTTGTAACATTATTAATTAAGCTATTGATTGGTATTGTTGTATGCACATTAATATTATTAAAGTAAAACGTAATATTATCAATAAGATTGTTATCGTAATATAAGGGAAATGAACGCAGACCGTTAGTAATTAAAGCAAATACACTAAATGAGCCTTGAATTAAAAGTTGAGAACCAGTATAAGCAACTGTAAAGCTCTGAGTGTATATCGTACCTGCAGTATTCTTAGTGGGCAATACTTGGTACTTTGCAAGTCTAGTTATAATCGTGGGTTCTTTTTGAATAATATTCCAAAACCCACTACCGCTATTAAGGAACAATTGCAGACCGTTAGTACTTTGTGTAGAGATACCATTAGGAATAAAACTAGTGCCATCAAACTTTTGTACTGTAACAACTGCGGTGCTATTATTAGTGATGTAATATTTAGTTCCTATCGCTGTAATAGAAGGGTCAGGCAACTTAACAGTATGTGCTAATGTGCCAGTCACTACTATATTCATTGGACTAGCCACAGTTAATTGAGTTATCCCACCTGTTGATACTACCGTTTGTATTCCATTAAGAAATGTATTAGCAGACATATTAACATTACTATCCCATTGTGCAATTGCATTTGCTGTTGGCGTGCTGGTAGCCGTTTTCCAGGTTGGAGCTGCAGATCCTGCTGATGTTAATACCTGACCTACTGTACCTACTGTTGTAAAACTGGTTGTGTTAACTGCTGATTGATATGGAACTGCACCAGCTAACCCACCTGCTATTTTTGCAGCACTCCCTGTAGTATTTTGGTTTAATATAGGAATATCACTAGTTTGAATTGTTGAGAGTGTTGCATTAGCTCCATTGCTACGTAAATATCTACCTGAAACTTGTGTGCCAGTTAATGCGGTGATTGCACTTATTTGCGTTGTTGCTCCTGTACCGCCACTTGCTATTGCCAATGTGCCAGCTAAAGTTACTGCTCCTGTAGTTGAAGTATTAGGAGTTAAGCCTGTTGCACCAGCACTAAAGCTAGTAACTGGAGCAACTCCTGAAGTAGCAGCAGTTAATCTACCCTTTGCATCAACAGTAAGAGATGTATTAGTATAAGAACCTGGAGTAACCGCAGTAGTGGATAATGTAGTTGCTAAACTACCAGATGTAGTAGTAACATCTCCTGTTAAAGCAGGGAAGGCTGCCGTTGGTAATGTAGTTTGTGGGCTTACTTGATTGCCTGTACCGTTAAATACAGCCAATTGATTATTGGTAGCACTAGCACTTGATGACGTTACTGGATTAGTTAAAGCGTTTTGTTTATTATTAAAAGTATTCCAATTGGTAGAATTTAAATAACCATTTTGTGAGTTACTAGCTTGATTAATAACATTATTGTATTGATTTTGTGTTAAATGATAATATTCATTAGCACCATTCCCCCCATCTAATCCCAATAATTGATTATGAGATACAGAAATTGGAGTATGCATATGACTATAATTTGTTTGCGTATTGTAATCTACAACTACAATAGTGTCTTGATTCCTTGTTGTATCCGCATAAATTTTAATTAATAATTTATCTGTTGGTAATATTGGATAAGCTAGTTCTGTACTACTAATACTGTAAATAATTGAATCCAATGAACCAATATTTTGGAAATTATTTATTTCAAATAATAGTGTTTCTACATTTGTTGAACTTAAAGTATAAACTTCAACAAAAACATAAGTATTAGGCTGTTCATTTTCTACTCTACACCAAAAATTAAATTCCCAAATTCCTGCTTCTAATGTTGTTTTGTTTAACGGAAGAGCAGTTGCAAAAGAACCCAATTGTAATGCTGCAGTATTTGCGTTTACAACACCAGTCAGAAAAGTTTGTGAAGAACTATTTTTTGGAGTTGTTGATAATGTTAAATATGAACCATTCACATCGTCAGTTAAATAATACACTATACCTTGCCCAGCTCCTACGGGTAAATTATTAATTCGATTATTTAAATAATCAACATTATATTTTATTACTGCTTCAGTCGATATATTATCATTACTATTTTCACTTAATGCAACATCTGTACTAAATTTTTTATTGCTATCGATAACTTGACCTAAACTGTCTGTAGTAACAATATTATTTGCCGTTGCAGTTGGTATAAGATTTTGTTTGCTTGTATCTCTTGGATGCACGTGGTCTGAATTAACTGCATTACCAGAACTACCAACAGAAACAATGCCATCCATTTTAATATTTGCTGTACTTGTTTCAAAGTTTTTGTTAAAAGCTGTATTTGTAGCAACATCCTGTGCGTTAGCAATGCTGCTAGTTGCATTCATTTTTACAGTATTTGCTGCCATTGTGTTTAACTTAGCATTAGTAACACCATTGTCTGCAACACTAAACACACTTCCTATTAAAGATAAACCCGTTCCAGCTTGGTACAATCCAGTAGGTACAGAAGTACTCCAGGTTACTGAAGTAGGAGCAACATCACCAGACGCTGGGTTAATGTTAATTAAATAAGTATAATTATTTGAATAAGTACCTTTTACAATTTCTGTCCATGCACCAAGCAATCCATTAACTTTTGCACTATCGGGTGCAATAGTCCATGCACCAGAATGTACATTATAAATTAAATTTTCTGCGGAATTGGTTTGATTTGTTAAAATTACTCTATCGTTATCTACACAAGTATAATTGCCTTGCGTAGGTAATCCTGATAATGTTTGATTAGTGTCTAAGTAAAGCGACACAGGTTGTAACCCATTTGAGCTATTTGCTAAACCAATCATAAAATTATAAGTGCTTAAAGCGTCTGCAATTTCAGTAGATGACGGGTTAGAATAAGGAGTAGAATTATTAATATTGTATCCTAAATCTTTTAATGTTCCTGTACTAGTTGTACCAACTATATTATTATTAACTGCAGGGGATAAAGGTTTTAAAACGTTGTCAATTTGTCCCTGTAATTTGTTTACGCTTGTATTTATAGAATCATTGTCACTTACAATAGCATTTGTTGGTACAACTGTGCCAATTGTAGTTTGACTAGCATTAACTGCTGGGATTTTAGCATTACCATCTAGTTGTAATATCTGGTTAGCTGATGTCCCTGTGTTTACATATAAAACTTGGTTACCAAATTTAATTGTTATATTATCTGGGTACTCGCCTAAAAAATTCCAATATTGACCGCTGGAACCGCCAGTAGTTAAAATATTATACATTCCAGCAAGTTGTATTTGTCCACCTATTTGAGTGGTTTGGTTTACAGCAGCGTAACTACCTAATTCAACAGTAGTAGGGTCGGGTAATTCTGCAAAAAATGTATAAGAAGGTATTTTGTCAGCTGATAAATCAACGGTTAAAGCTCTTGTTGTTGTATTAAATGACGATGCTCCATTTTGAGTAACTGTATTATCTGTAGATGTTACAACTAAAGAAGTTGCGCCACCGACACCGCTGCCTGTAAGATTTTCTGTATAATTAAGATTTCCAGTATATGTTCCAGTCATTTTATATACTCCTATTTTACATCTAAAAGAACACGAATATAATTACATCCTGTAATAGATGTTGCAATAAAAGTAATGTGGTCTACTACCCCAGTAAATTGCAAAGTGCATTGGGTAGAAATATCTACTACATTACTTGGTACAATTTGTACTGCGTAAGGGGCATATTTACTTGGGAATATATTTAAAGCTAATGTTCCTGATAATCCAGTATTTACTACAGTACTTTCATCAGGCACGATTAATCCATTTGCAAGTTCAGTAACCCCAGTAAAAAATTCTAAAGTTGCTTGGCATGAATATAAAGTACCTGATGCATCACCTGTTATATTACTACTATTAATTAAATTAGTCATTGGATTAACATATGCACCAAGTTTTGTTATTAAAATTGCTGTTCCTAACCTCATAATTAACTCCTTAAAAGATTAAGTTGCGTGTTTTGTAAAATATTATTAAAGTCTATAATTGCTGGATTCAATTTAACTTGTTTTTGCCAATTGTCTAAACTAATGTTGTTTAAGAATAAAGCATTTGTCATACTCATATTGTAAGGCACTGTATAAGTTAAAATTGATGCATACTCAGCTTCTAACAATGATATTGAAAAAGTATTTAAAGCAGTAATAGTTGTATTTAACGTATTTTGAATTTGTTCATAAAATAATGTTGTTTGAGTATTAGTATTAGTTGTTATATAAGTTACTAATAAATTACATAAATTTATATATGCTTGCATTTGTGCGCTAACTTGACTAGAATTTAAGTTAAATATAAATTCTGAGCTGGGCAATAGCAATGTGTAATCTATAGCATATGTAGCAAGATTATTATTAGTAAACTGCGTCTGAGTTATACGTTGATAAAAATATGCTAATATACTATTATAAGTATTTTGTATGACTGTTAATGCATCAATAATATAATTATTCATAACCCTACTGAGGCTCCTATTTGTCTAGTCATGGATTTGATGACATTTACACTAGTAATTACAGAAGTCAAAGCTGCTTGTGTTGCTTGATATGCAGTTGCAATTTTTTGAGCTGGAGAACGCTGTATATTACTAGGGCTTAAATGTAATAAATTAGATGTTACAAATGTAACTTCACACATTACAAAATTTAATGAATCATGACTATAAAAAGTATTACACTCAACTGGCAATACTTTTTCAATTTTATTATAAAATGGATGGTTTAATGTACCCAATCCAGATTGTGGACCAAATGTACATTGTAGAAAATTCTGGACTGCTGTTTGGTACATAGTGCCAGCAAATAATATATTACAAGTTATTCTTTGAGTTCCAGTGCCTAAATCTACGGGTTGGTCATAATTAGCAAATGGAATTCTATTTACAGTATATTTGCGAGTTATATTTTCTTTAATACCTGTAGCTGCTATTTGAGTGTTAAATAATTGTTGGTTTGGATCGGTTTTACTTGGTCCAGCAATTAAATTATATGCATCTATACCCCCACTAACATATTGTGCTAAAGGTATTGAATTAGCTAATTTAACTATATGAAATGAACAAGTCAAACTACCGTCTGGATTAGTATAACTTCCATCAGACATCTGCCAGTTAAATAACCCAGCTAAATATGCTACTTCATTTAGACTATTTATAATTGCTAAAGGATTTGCCATTACAGTATCCTATTCCTCTAATTTATATCGTGTTTGGATTTTACCGTCATCATCGATATATATTTCTTTATTATCTTTTAGTGCTTGTAAGTACATATTGTAATCATCTTCTGTGATTTTTATTCTATACCAAGAATCATCATCAGCTTTTAATGGTTCATTATCGTGGCTTGATAATAATCCTAATGCTTCTTTGTTTTTTATTATTAAATAATATGCCATATATAATTCCTTATGATACAGATGTTGCGGTAAAGTTTATTGCAAAACCAGCATTAACGCCAGTTAATTGATTACTAGGTGGCGAGAATTCAATTTGAACAAAGAGGTATTCCCTTAAAGGTCCAATCGGTCCAGAGTTATTAACAAATGATTTGCACAAAATTGGCGTAGCAGCTGTATTTATTGCCCTTACACTTGCCATCCCGTCTCCTGGGTTTATATTTGATATTCCAAATAGGGCTAAATCTATGTTATTTTCCCAAAGAAGATGATCGGGGGATAACGCATCTGATAATACCATTTCTCCAATAATAGAACATCCCCATTTTGCGCCATCATATACAGCTTGTAAATATAGTATGCCAATCTCACTATTTAATTTTTTTACTCTAATAGAATTATTTACAATTGGCAATTCTGATACATAAGCATATGTAATTGCTGGGTCTAATATTGCTGTTGCTGTGCCAGTATGATATGCTCTATATCCATATTGATTCACAATACCTGTATTAATAGTTGTGCCGTCTGCTTCGGTTGCATATAATTGAGTACTTGCATTAGCTGTAGATAATCCTGCATATCCTGTGCCACCAACCCCCAGAGTTCTAATATTATTTGCAGAATTAGCAACTCTACCACCAATAGTTACATTTCCATTAGTAGGATTGTCAGTAATATCTTGGTAAGGGAATATTCCCGATTTTTGAGATATTATTCCTGCAGTAATTACACATATTACTACATCAGTATCAGCAATTGGAGTAGCTACAAATACATAAGATGTTGCAAATGTATAATTGTATTGATTGGGTATTATAGGATTCAATACATATCTGGCAACTATATAACCATCCCCTGTAACTGCTAATGTTGTACCTTGTGCATTACCAAATATACCAGTGTTATATTGTAAAGTTGCACTATTGTCCGAATCTTCAAATCTAAACGCACCATCAGGTATAGTTATATTATTATCTACCTGTGTAATATCTCCTGCTAAATATAAAATACAAGGTTTATAATTTTGGGTTATAAATGTTAATTTATTATATAAGTCCTGAGTTAATGCAGTCATTTGTGTAGCATTTACTACTTGACCATTAATCCATTGTGATTGTTGGTTGTTAGGCATTTATTATGCTCCTTACTTGTAATAACCAATAATATTTAGAGGATATGCATTATCCCCTATATATTTTATACATTTATTAAAATATGTTCTAGGGTCCGTAGGATAGGTTGGACCAATTAAAGTGAACCCTGCTGCAACTGGGTCTGATTCTGGGTCGAATATAACAGGATTCCCCACATCTGCTCTACTCATATTAATAATTAACTGAGATATCTCTGCTTGGAATTCATCAGTAAAAGTACCAGAATTAAATATAGTCCAAACCATATTTTGTAATGCTGGATTGTAAGGAGCTAGAATTGTTGTAGTTCCTAATTCAGTATTTCCAGGTACTCCGAGGTTCCAATATCCAGATGAACTATTAGTACCATCATCTATATACACAGCAGAAATAGTTCCTAATCTATAATAGATATACTTACTTACAAACAATTCCAAACTATAAGAATTTAAAGCTACAATATTTTTTGATGATAATATTTGGAATAATTGGTTTACATAAACACTATTACTTAATAATCCTATAGTTCCATTATATTGAAATTCTAATTGTGTAGAATAAGTATCAGAATACACTTGTGATTGCACATTAAAATATTCTTGATAATAATCATTAATACTTTTTGATTTGGCAGTTAATATCTGCCCTATTACATTTTTTGGGGTTATTTCATTAAATATACCTAATGGAATTTTTTGTACTAATCTAGTGTAGTTATCTGGTGTACTTTGTCCATAAATAGCTTTTGTATATAATATCTCAAAATAAGTAACTCCATTGTATGTACCAGTTAAAGCTATTGCCAATGGATTGTTATCCATTGGTATAAATACATCTAAAGCTATTAAATTTGCATTACCGTATAAAATATAACTATTAGTTATGGTTACTGTATTAAGACTGTTATCATTTAGTATAACAGTAAAAAATGCTTTTGTAGCATTCCCAACTAATGGTAATACATTTACAGTAGTTTGCAATTGCGTCATGCTAATACTACCGAAATTGAACTATATGCTGCTACATCGTAAGTATATTGTATTTTATTATTAAATGCATCTTGATTAGGAACTGCAATATCTCCAATGGAGAATACAGCATTAGTTAATATTTGCGCAATATTTCCGTTTAATGCTGATAAATCCTGATTCAATGAATATAGTAAACTATCAATGGTTATATAATTTTGAGTATTATTTATATTAGTAGCACCAAATTGTTGATTACATATAGCACTTCTTACTTGACGCTTAACCAATTGCTCAACAGTAAAAACAGCTGTTGTAGGTTCAAAGCCAATAGCTTGAGTATTTATTGTTATTAGCGTAGATAATTCATACCCTATAGCTAACGATATTTGCACTTCAAATGGTGATATTGTATAAGTCTCACATGGGAATACATCCACTGTCAAACCTACTAATCTTTGGCTATTTATATAATCTCGCACTTTATCTAAAACGGTAATATCTGCTTCCCTTGTGTAAGGTATGTATACTCCAGATGCTAACCCTTGGTCTAAATCATATGGTGTAATTGATGAACCAATTAATGGAAATACCCCTAATTGTCCTACTCCACTTACTATAATAAAAGATGGTAATATTATTGCAAAAGTAACCTGAGTATCTGCTTGTAATGCAAACTGGAAATAATCAGTAGTTCTTGCACCAGCCTGTGGAACTCTAATTGATTGTAAAATTCTTGTTATACAACTTTGGTCTGATTCTTCTAATTGCCCACTTGCTACATTCTGTATTACTGCGGTTTGTGCAGTTGTTGTTGATGTTAAATTTAATTGCGCACCTGTTGGAAGTACTACACCTGTACCAGCAGTTAAAGTATATAATGCAACTAAGGTTGAACCATTAGGGACTGTAACAGTGGATAGCGTCTGAAATTGGGTACTTGAATTTGCAAAGATTGTTCCTTGTTCTATAGTAGTTGGAGTAGTGCTATCGATAAAACAATAAGCAATCCCATAAGTAGCACCAATACGTGCTACTAATCCACGAGAGTACAACCATTGGTCAACCTGATCACCAACTGCATATTGAGGATAGATTGAATTCTGTACTGTTTGCAGATTCATATATAAGTCTAATAATATTGCTGCCATTGCACCTGCGTCAATATCCCAAAATGAATTAGGAGCAAACGCATTAATTGATGAATTTTCTGGTTGTAAATAAGTCTGATATTGACTTTTTAAGCTTGCTATTGTAATTGAGTTATTATTCATTGTGCATTATCCCACGTCAAACTTACATTTTGTCCGTTAGTATCAACGGCTCTAATTTTAATTGTTATATAATTTTGAGTAACTGGTATTATAGCTATTGCTAAATCAGTTATAATATTTGCAGTAATAAGAATTTGATATGCAGATACAATAATATTTTTTATTGTATTTTGTTGAATCCCACCAGGAGGAATGCTAAATAGATAAGTAATTAATAGACTATTAATACTGTAGTCATAAATACAATTATAAGCAGTTAAAGATACTGCAAGTTGAGTTTGTATATCAGGAGCAGAGACTAAATCCCCGCTAGAATTTAATGCTAATTCACCATTAGCAATTAAAGGCGACCTTGTTATCATTATTACCTATTCCATTCGCAATCACTGCGTATTAAATATTTTGCTTTATTTTAACATATTTTCAACTAATATGCAATTTTAATTAGTCCAATATTAAGCTGGTTTAGAAATGTCAGTAGAATTGATTTAGAAATGTCAGTAAATTTATTACACATAGATGTGATGTATTTGCTAGAATTTCTACTTTTTATAAAGTGATATTTAATTGATTAAAGAACCTACAAATTTTACAAATAAAGCCAAAGTTAGAGAAATGATTTTTAGAGCATTCATAGGAGGTCAAATAGATAGAGATTCTGTAATTTCTAGGCTAGAAATAAGTGAGCGGCAATTTTATAGACTACAAAATAAATATATCTTAACCAATAATTTAATGCATGGGTTATATGGTAAAGAATCTAACAGAAGTATTGATGCAGCATTTAGAGAAAAGGTTACCAAGTTATACCGCGAGAAATATTTAGGATTTAATTACGAACATGCAAGCGAGATATTGTTTGAGCGTGATAACATAAAAGTAAACCCAAACACACTTAGAGATTGGCTATTAAAAGCCAAATTGACCAAATATAAAAGCAAGAAACCAAAGAAGTACATGCGCCGTATACCAAAACCATGCTTTAATGATATGCTACAACTTGATGGCACCTTTGATGATTTTTTAGGCAATGGTCAAATGCTATGTTTAATGCATTTGGTGGATGATGCCACTAAAACATCATTAGCATATTTGTATGATGCAGAATGTACTCAGTCTGCACTGGATATTTTATTTAAATGGTGTAGCAAATACGGAATCCCTGAGTCAATATATTCTGACAGGCATGGGACATATAAAGTTAATGACAGGCGTCCAATAACTGTAGAAGAGGAGTTGGAGGGGAAAGAAATAAGGCTCACCGAATTTGGCAAAGTATGCAATAAATTAGGTATAAAGCAAATATATGCATATAGCCCACAAGCAAAAGGTAGGGTCGAGCGTAAACATTATTTATATAAAGATAGGTTCGTTAAAGAGATAAAATTAAGTGGGATAAAAACAATTGAAGAAGCCAATGCTTATTTAATGACCAATAATGGTTTTATTGATAGGTTAAACAATAAGTTCACTATTGAAGCTAAAGAGGCTAGAACTGCTAATGTTTCACTGACAGCTGCAGAACTAGCACAACACTTTACGATTGACACTACTCGAACCGTAAGAAACGATTATACCATATCATATAACGGGCAAATCTTACAATTAGCAAAAGCATCCATAATCAACGCTAATAGCAAGGTGCAAGTTAAACTCTATTTGAATGGTAGCATCAAAGTATATGCTGGTAAATATGACTTTAAATACACTATTATAGAAAACTATGTCAAACCTGTAATTGAAAGACCAATTAAGCAGGCGGTAAAGCGTGATAGGGCGAAAGAAACCAGCCCATGGAGGCAGTATACGCCTAAAACATATAAAAGCACCAAGACCAGCTCTTCGGACTATTTAGATAAAATGTCAAGATTTTATACTTAAACTTTAACCATGCAATTAAACCTTATTCTGAGGGTGGCAGTTAACATTATACTAACAATAGAGCCTCGAAATAAATAGATAAAATGTTTTTTATATAT
>OCVQ010001587.1_pt1 | contig 16908 bp, 41 predicted proteins | sample 1539061 | NCBI WGS metagenome assembly OCVQ01 (sample SAMEA3355526, study PRJEB22509) | marine metagenome | biome: marine; feature: river plume; material: water | place: USA | collected 2010-08-08 | depth 0.5 m | reverse complement strand
AACGAAAGAGTAGAAGGAGTTGCTTTTATGACGGCAACACCATTAGGCATAGCAGGAACATTTACTTCGGGCATTTTAGATGCAAGAGGTTATCAACAAGTTTCAACTGCTCTTGTAAGCGACCAAGATGGAACTGCTACCTTTGAATTTATGTCTGATTCTATTGGTACGGTAGTAAGAACTTTAAATATCCCATATTCAGCAAGTACAGGATTTCAATTACTATCTGCTCCTGCATTTACTGATTACGTTAGATATTCTTATACTAATGGAGCAGTAGCACAAGCAACATTCCATTATGAAACTAAATTTCTAACGGGTGCATTAAGCGGTCAAGTTCAAGCGTTAAATTCTCCCGTAGTTGGTGGAATGGTTGCCAGCGTAGGTAAGAATGTTATTGTAGGTCAAGATTCATCGGGAGCATTTGGAAACGTATCAATAACGAATACAACAAATGACTCAGGAGCTTATCAAAATCTAAACGTAGTAAGCGGAGCAAGACCATCTCAATTAGCAGGTAGAGTAAAAGTTAGTGAAGTTTGTGATACAGGAGTAAGTGTATTACAGAGAACAATTACAGCAGGAAAAACTTTCTACGTTACAGATATATTGTTGACTATTGACAATAGTGATTCAGGCAATTCAGGTAGAGTTAATTTAAGAGATGGTTTAACGGTTGCAGGTGCAATAGTTTTACCGATACAAGTACAAGAATCACCTACAAACGAAAGTGCGACACAAGTAGTAGGACATACATTCTCAGAGCCTATTGAATTTTCAACGGGTTTATTTATTGAGGAAGGACAAGGGATAAACATAGTTACAGGAGTTATTATTGGTTACGAAGAATAAAGATTTAATTACTTTGGTATTAAAACAACATATCAAACATGGTAACAAGAAAGAGGAATTGATTTTATATAAATAATTAGTAAAAACAAATGGAAACAGCAGCGCAAATACAAGACGTAAACACAATAAAATTCATACTTTGGCTATCAGCAATACTAATAGGCATATTAATCACTATTGTTGGTTTTTTCTTAGTTCGGATAGTTACGGATGTTAGACATAACACGAGTAATATTGGTAAAAACAGAGGCACTATTGAGCTTGTAAAACAAAAGCAAGAAAGTGACATTGAGAGGGTAGAAAAGACTACACAGTTAGAGCTTCAGAATCTGACAGTGCAGGTAGGCACGCTTACAACGTCTGTGCAACAACTAGTCAATATTCAACTAAAAACGACAGGGTAAACGGTCAGAGTGTTGATGGCTTAGCTCCCGTTGTTTTGAGAGGGCAGGGTAAGTATTTTGAAATAGTATTTATATTTAGTCGAGTTAACTTTAACTTTGGCTATGTTTTTTGGATAGAATAAAAAAAGTAGAATATGGACAGTTATAGCAATGCATTAGGGTATGGTATATTTTGCGGTAAGAAATGTGCCGCTGAAAAAGCAGCTCAAGGAATACCGCCTAAAAACGGCAAAAAAAACAAGGAGCGATGGGCTGCCGAACAAGCTCAAAAAGCACAAGAACAAGCTAATTCTAATTCTTCAGGCACATCAAAAGCACCAATTATTATAGTGTCTTTGCTTGGTGTAGCTTTAATTGTTGGTGTAATAGTTATTATCAAACGTAGAAAAAAGTAAGCTATGAGTAAAGTTGATGTAAAAAGAATTAGCGACAATGGAGAGACATCTTTAGGTGTAATCTATATAGATGGAATAGCTAAATGCGGGTCTATTGAAGACCAAGAGCAGAAAGGGGCTAAAATTATGAATGAGACTAGGGTTTCAAATGGGGTATATCGTCTTGCGCTTCGTAGTGCAGGAAGATTTCATACTCAGTATGACGCTAGATACAATTCTCCAAAATCAAGAAGTTATAGAGGTAAGGATTGGCACAGGGGAATGCTTTGTGTTTATACAGATAAAAATTGGGTGTTAAAATGTCCTGACGGAAAGAGCTTTCAGTATATTTTAATTCATACAGGAAATACAGACGACCATACTAGCGGCTGCCTGCTCCCAAATTATGTGTTGGATTTTCTTAATGATAAAGGAAGTAGAAGTGGTGATGCTTACGTAGATATATACCCAATACTAAGGGATGCAATTGAAGCAAGTAATAAAGTTGATGAGTTTGGAAATAAGTATATCGACATTGAGTATTCTGATATTGAAGATGGAAAATAGTAATGGACTTAAAGAAGTTAGCTAAAATTGCAACAACAGTGGTTGTTGTAGCAGTACCGTTTGGGCTAACGGCAATAGCAGGATACTACGGCTATAAGAAGTACAAAGAGCTTCAGAAAAAGAAAAACTCTGAAAAAAAGTAAACATTAGATAAAGTTTATAGTTACGAATGAAACAAGAGAATAAAATAGCTATTGGAATTGCAGGCACGGTTGTCGCTTTGGCTCTTTTAGGATTTATTTTCCGAAAAAAAATAAGAAACTTATTTCTTGGAACAACTTGGTTTGATGAAAACCTAAGTTGGTACAAAGATTTAAAAACAAAATCAATAGTAGAAGCTCTACATCCAAAAGTAGTTAGCCGATTCAAGGATTTCCTGTCTAGGGTTGAAAAAGAACTTGGACTAAAAGTAATTGCTACTAGCGGATACAGAACGTGGGAACGTCAAGCAGAACTTAAAAAAGAAAACTCTAGTAATGCTTCAGCGGGAAGCTCCCTTCATAATTACGGCTTAGCTCTAGACGTGAATGTTCTAGATAAAAATAATAAACCGTTATTAAAGAAGGCAAGCTCAAAAGCAGAATGGGAAAAGAGTGGTATTATTAGGGTAGCAAAAGATATGGGATTCAAGTGGGGTGGAGATTTTAGTTCTTACCATGACCCTGTTCATTTTTATCTAGACTTAGTACCGATAGAAGAGTTAAAAAATAATTACCTAGCAGGAAAAAGAGATTCCAAAGGCTATGTAAAATTATAAACAAACAATAAAACAATGGAAGATTTCAATTGGCAGTATTTAGGATTAGCAGTATTAGGATTGGTTATCCATATCTTGATGAAAATTGCGGGAAGGACAGAAAAATCAAAAAAAGCAACAATAGGCTCGTTCTTTAAAGATAACATAAATATAGTTAGGATATTATTATCCCTGTTTTCCATTGTAGCACTATTAATGATGGCTTCAGACCTTTCAGATATGCTAGGAATAAAACTAAGTGACGGCTCTCCTGCTAAAAGTGTTTTTGCTTTTGGAGCGGGATACCTGAATCACTCTTTAATTTACAATGTGCTAAAGGCATTTAAAAAAGAAGACACACCTGATTAATGAAAAAAGACACAAAATATCTACTACTAGGGATTGGGGCAGGAATAGCAGCGGTATTAACCATTGCTTTCCTGATGTCCAAGCTAAAAGGTGTTAAGTGTAAAAATTCATTTTTATTCATTGGGGACAGCAATACGGCAGGCTCTAACTCTTATGCTGATAAGTTCATGAGCTATTGTAAAAACCCAAAAAATAAAAAAATAGCTCAGAGTGGAGCAAAGACTGATTGGATGCTCTCTCAATTATCTTCAGAGTTAAAAAAGAATAAATATGATGTGGTAACTATCTTGGGTGGTTCAAACGACATATTTGCAACTCTATCAATTGATGAGGCAAAGTCTAACATGGACAAGATGCTCAACACGGCAAAAAATAGCGGAGCTAAAGTAGTTGTTATTTCACCTCCGTATAAGGGTAACTTTCCAAGCACCACTCAGAAGCATTGGGATTTAATAAATGATTGGAATAAATACCTAAAATCTCATAAAGTTCCGATAGCGTTTATTGATTTTTCTAAAATTGTACAGGATAAATCTTTATTTGCTAGTGATAATCAGCACGTTAACTCATTAGGTCACAATATATTAATGCAGGCTTACTTAAAGAAATTAAATATAGCATAATGGGAATTAACATAGATACTAAAAAGGCAATGTCTTTATACTCAAGTAAAGGTGGCTCAACTAAGTTTCCTAATTGGCTTGAGAAAATATTAAACTACGCACAGGACGACCCTAAGATAACAGACCTAAGGGAGCTTGCGTATTTACTCGCTACAGGTAAAGTAGAGTCAGACTACTCACTTCAAAGGTGGGAAGCTGATTACGTATGCGGTAAATCAGGGGTTAAGTATTACGATAAACCCTGTCAAAGCGCAATAAACTATTACTGCTCAACAACAGGTGGTAAACAAAATTACTGTAAATCAGGAGAGCTAGACAAAAGAGGCTTACCTTATTTTGGGCGCGGGCTTATTCAGCTTACATGGAAAGCTAACTACTTGAAATATGGGGAAAAGATTGGTTTAGGAAACAAATTAGTCGAAAACCCCGAGCTTGTTATGAATCCTGAAAACTCCTATTTATTAGCGGTTGCTTACATGAATGATAGAGGTACTTTTAATAAAGTTAAATTAGGTGATTTAACTGCCGCGAGACGTTCAGTTAACGGTGGTACAACTGCTTTATCGGAAGTTAATAGCGAATATAATCGTTGGCTCTCTGTTTTGGAAAATTCAAGAACAGCTACCAAAAAGAAAAGTTCAAGCGGATTAAGCTCAAGCGGTAAAAAAGGCAAGGGGTCAACTGTAAAATCAAATAAAACACTAAAAATAATAGGTATTGCCGCCATCGCTGTAGCTGTTATTAGCGCTTCAATAGCGATATCTATTTACGCTGAAAAAAGAAAAAAATGAAACTAAAACCATTTGACTACATATTTATAGTTTTGATAGCCATAATAATAGGATTGTCATTTTGGATATATAGGCTTTATCAAAATAATGATAATTCAATATTGGAAGATTTGCATAGGTCTCAAGGAAGAGTTGAACTTCTAGATAGACAGCTAAAAAAAGAAATCTTAAAATCAGATAGTTTAGTCATTCTGAGAGATAGTATAATCACACTGAAAGCCATAGAACCAAAAGAACGAATAGTTATAATTACAAAGTATTATGATAAAATTAAAAATATTGATAATCAGTCTGTTAGTGTCACATTGCAGTCTATCACAGGTAGACTCAATCCCTAACTCAAGCGGATATCCAAAAGTAAAAATAATAGGTACGGATACTGTTTTTCTATTTACACATAATCAGGTTAAGGATTTTGAAAAAACTTACGTAAAACTTGATTTGTGTAATGAACTGTCGGAATCATATACTAGAGAAATAGCTCTTTCTAATGAAGAGTTAAAAGTTTGCGATGAACAGTTAAGCGTTGAAAAAAGCAAGTTTAATATTGCTGTTGAAAAGAATGATGAGGTTAAGTCTCAGAATGAAATTTTAGCTTCTGAAAATAAAAAACAAGGAAAAAGGATAAAGTTGTTAAAAAAAACCCGAACTTTGTTTACAATTGGCGGTACTTTATTAGGTGGAGGTATAGGATACTTAATCACTAAAATTAGTACAAAATGAAATTAGAAAAAAAACATTGGATTTGGATTGGATTTGGTGTAGCTGCTATCACGGCAGGTATTATAATCCATAAAAAGCGTAAAGCGGCAAAGGAAAAAGCTCTTGAAGAAAGTGCAAAAAACGCTGTTAAGCATAACCAAGTTCAGCAAATGGTAGACACGTCTAGTACAATAGTAAATGAACCCATTAAGCAGGTAGCTCATTTCCCATTAAAAAAAGGCTCAAGTGGCTACGAGGTAATGGTTTTACAGGGGTATATGAACTCAACATGTAAAGCATCACTAAAAGCAATGAACACAGACCCTTTAGAGTTAAATGGTGTGTGGGATGAAAAAATGGAGATTAGCGCAATTAATTGCTCCTCTATTAAAAAGAATGAAATTGATGAGGTAATGTATAGTCGAATCTATAGAGATATGAAGGCGGCAAACATACTTCCAAACGAATAGTAAAAAAAAACAAAACAAAAAAAAGGTAGAGTTATGACGGCAGCAAACAAAAATGTGTTATTAATTGGAGGCGTTCTAATCGCAGGCATTTTGATTTACAGAAAAATGAAAAAAAACACGGAGAAAGAAACGACTTCAGGATTTAGTAATGCAAGCGGACAAATGGAGTGCGAGTGTTATGATAAAAATGGAGTTTACTCAGGAAAAAACTTTTGTCGAAAAAAACAACATGCAGACTGTGAATCTTGTTGCGGAAGTAGAGGAAAGACCCCTGTAAGGGAGGGTGAGTTAAACCGTAGTGGTGGCGGTTCACCAAGAATAACTTTACGTAGAAGATTTTAATAACAAAAAGTAAAACAAAAATCATGAAAAAAGAACACTTAATTATTTTAGGAGTTGCAGCTATTGGGGCTTACCTGTACATGCGACACAAGAAAAACAAAACAGCTAAAGCGGGTTCAACGGCTAATTCTTCAACAGTTATGGCTGAGGCAGAGTCGGAAGAAGAAACTTTAAGCGAGGCTTCAGGTACAGCTACAGGCGGAAGATGTTCCGATAGATATTCTACCGCTCAATGCACAACTGCTTGTACTGAATTGTTTGGCGGAACGCTTGGTGCTGACAGAAAATGCTATGTAAACGGAAGAGCTGTTTCGGGCGGTGTATTCGGTACAACTAGAAGAGCTATTTCTACAAGAACAAGAAACTAAATCATATCAAAATGAAAGACTTAAACTTGGCAACAGTGGCTATTGGTTTGGCTCTAGGTTTTATTGCTTATAAAGTGATAAAAGAAAAAAAGAACAAAGAAACATCCTCATCATTTTCGAGTGCTTGCGGATGTGGCGCTTAAAAAAACAACATTATGAATAAGAACATACTTATAGGGGTTGGATTAATAGGGGTTGGATTATTCCTTGCGAAAAGAGCTGCCGACAAAGGGAAAGAAGTTCCCGTGTTAAGCATGCTTTTTCCACCAAAACAACAAGTAGTACAAGCTGCTTCTAATTTTAGTTCGATGTCAGCCTCTAGAGGTTGGTAGTCGAAATTGAAAACTAATTGTTTAAAGGGGGTCTATTGCTCCCTTTTTTTTGTATTTTTATAATCTTAAAATACAAGTTATACACAACACTAAACAATTTAAAATGGAAAAAATATTTATAATAGGTCGTAGAAGGACAGGTGTCGGAAGTATTGTAAAGAGCTTTAAAGTTCTTAAATACAAGGCTTCAGAGATATTTGTTGATGAAAAGGCGTCTAAGATAGACGATATTATTAAGTCAATGAAGGATAAAGCTATTTGTGGCGTTCCGTTTGACTACACGATGAATGATATCCGTGCTATTGAGGCAGCTTATCCATCAGCTAGATTTATTTTAACCGAGAGAAGTGTTGATGAGTGGTATTCTAGTTTTTTACGATTCTATAATGGAGACGAGGCAAGAAGCGCATACAAGAATAAAGGTCATTATGTAAATGATTTTTACGTAAAATTTAATGAGGATGTTAGGTCTCATTTTATGGGTAAAGAATGGAAAATTCTTTATATTAAATTTGGTGTAAATGCATCTTGGGCTTCTGTTTGCTCTTTTGTAAAAAAACCAACCCCAAACAAACCTTTTCCTCACGAGAATATTTTTAAAAAATAATCAATGAAGAGGTGGGAAATAATTAATCGCTATATTGAAAAGCATGGCTATTCTACCTATTTAGAGATAGGGCTAGACTCAGGTATATGTAGGGATAATATTAAGGTAGCCACTGAAAACAAAACCACTGTAGACCCTTCCGACAAAACAATGAACCCAACACATTTAATGACTTCGGACGCTTTCTTTGAGCAGAACAAAGAAACATTTGATGTTATATTTATTGACGGTCTTCATCATGGAGGGCAAGTATTGAAGGATATAGAAAACTCGCTTCTCGTTTTAAATGAAGGTGGCACAATATTTTGCCACGACATGCTTCCTAATTCAGAGGCAACACAAAAAGTACCTAGGATACAAGCTATTTGGACAGGAGACTGTTGGAAATCATGGTTTAAGTTACGTGGAACTAGAAAAGACCTTGAAATGTTTATTGTTGAAAGTGATTGGGGTGTAGGCGTTATCAGAAAGGGAAAGCAGAAAATAGTCAAAGAATTAGATATGCCATTAGAAAAAATGGATTGGGAGCTATTTACCAAGCACAATGCATTAGACAGTAACAATAAAAAATCAGTCTCTTTATTTAAAGAAGAAATGGATTAGTCTCTCCAAAAAAAAAGAGGCGAAACACTATTGTTTCACCTCTATTTCATTTATAATTTTAATTGCTAATACACCTCTATCTCTATACGGTTTAGCTATTCTGTATATTCCTTTTGACTCATAGAATTTTACTGTGTTCTTATGCGAATCAAAGAACTTCTTTAAATCAAAAATTACGGTACACTTGTCAAGTCTTAGCGGCTCGTATTTTGAGAAATCGGCAATATCACTGCTTGATTTTACCATAAAAGAACTTTAAGGAAAACTTAAACCAAGCTATTTCAAAAGTTCTGTCTAGGTTGTCCGTGTATATACATGGTAATACAGCAAAAAACCTTCTATCTGTTGGTTCTCCGTAGAACCTACTAATAAATATTTGTGTTGATTTTTTCATAATTTTCATAATTTAGACTTGTTAACTTCAATAGCTAACCTGTAGTTTAATTTACTTATAACAGCCCTTTTTCCACTTGCCAACTCTACCAATAAATCATTTTTAAAAACACAAATACATTTGTCTATTGCTTTAATGTTTATATTAAAAATGTAGTCGCCTTCTTTTATTTCTTCGTCTGTTATGGAGTATGTTTTACCTTTTGTCGATATTAGTTTCATTTACATTTTTTAAATCGGTGGTTCAAATTCTTCGCCACCATTATCCACCATATCTTGAGTAGGTTCGATGAACCCATCACTATCAACTCTCACCCCTTTTACATCACTTGTTACCTCAGGTAATACTGTAGCCTCTTCAATAAAGTCATCTTTCGTCCCTTCAACAACTGTATCAGCAACTTCATCCGCTAAACTGTCATTTCCCGCTCCATTCAATAAGTTGAGAATTTTTTTATAGACTTCCATTTGAATACGGGCGTCATATAAAGCGTTGTGAGTGCCGATATCTGACGTTGGTACTTTATCCTCTGACTCGTACACGAAAAGCTCTCTATTAACATCAGGGTCTTGTCTACAAAGCCTCAATGCGGTTGATAAATCCATTGGCAAATAGAATATATGATTCGGCATGTCATGAGCGCTACCAAAGATGCTTGCAAATAATACCCAATCCCAAGCTAAACAGTCTCCCCAAATCTCTACTCCATCTTCTTTATAGTGACTAAACCAAGACATTAAGGCTTGTGCTATAAGTTCGGTATCTCCTTTTACTAGTACAATTTTTTCTTCAGGCTTATAATCCCTAACAAAATCATAGTCGTTCAGAACTAAATTGTTTATTACGTTTTGTTGCAACCAATCATTTAGTTGCATCTCATCATAATCAGTAAACTCTGCATAGAACTCTCTTCCATCCTCTGCCACTAACCCTATTGAAATAAGAGTTGAAAGCTTGTGTAAGCCTGTAAATTCTGTATCTAAAAAAATCTTTTTCTTAGCCATAATGTTTAATTTTAATTATTATTTTTTAGTAAATTCTTTCTCAAAAACCTCCTTTGAGGTTATGTATGTTGTTGTGTCATTTTCCTTTTTAAACAATATAGTCTTTTGCTCCTCTAAAGTCTCCATGTTCTCCGCAACTACCTTAGCTATAAAATCTTGAACGTAAATGGTTTCTCCGCTTTCTATGTGAATGTAAGCCGCAATCATATTTGTAATTTTTCTTTAAGTAATTATTTATTAGTTAATCGGTTATATCGTTAATACTAATTTCCTATCGTCTTCGTCTAGGTTTAGCTCAATGTATTTAATAAATATTTGCGCCCTATCACCCTCCTCTGTAGATGGCGACTCCTCAACTGTTATGTTTATTGGGAATGATGCAAACACCTCCTCTTTCCATTCGTCATCTTCAAGCAGGTTTTCGTATATTCTGCAAACGTACCCTTGGAGTTTTTTGTTAGAGTTAAACTTAACCTCAACTTGAACTGTTGTTGAGTCTATTTTTCCGTCATCCAATACCGTATCAATTGTAACAGGCATAAGTAGCTCAATAAGCTCGTAATTGAATTTCCCAATTCCCCAACCTTTACTTTCTATACCGAGAGACCATTTAATGTTTGCCTCATTAGTATATATATATCTTTCCGTATCATCTCCCTTAATCCTAAAGGTAAGGTCAATAGCATCACGTTTTAGATTATCTTGAAAATCTAATTTCATAATATTTTTTTTATTGGTTATTGTTTACATATAAAATGACTTATTCAGGCGGGATGATACCTTTTATCATTTGAACTATACTAGGCTGAATGCGCCCTGAAGCTCTAGCTATTTCATGTATAAATACAATAAGCTCTTCGTTTGTCTGTGCCTTTTCTACACACATCTCTACAGCCATAGTGTCGCTAAAATCTTCATTTTTTTCAGCCATAGCACTTATTTCATTCCGTAGCTCGTGTAGGCGCTTTACCGTTTGTTCTACAGCAATAAACGAAGCGTCTTCATCTAGACTACCATAAACAGCTTGTATAAAGCCATTTCTTTTGTGTTTGAATTTAACATTTTTTAGTTCCATGTTTTTTTATTGTTGTTAATTAAATTAAATTATTTTATTTCTGTATTGTATTTTTACAACACTACCGAAGTGTCGTGTAAAAATTTTAAGCATATTGTCAAATGATTTTGCCCCTATCAAGTCATTTATAATTTTGTTTTTTTCCTCTATGGAATAACCCATCTCAAGTGATAGTTCAACGGAGTAACTTATCAAGCTAAACCCGCCGTGTAGTTTTGCATCTAGATTTATAGTTCTTGCGTAATTAGAGTCTCTGAGCATGGTTTTTATTTTAAATGGTTATAAACAAAACCCAATTAAGCTGAGGCTTCCTCTTTGGCTGCCATGTGCGGAAAGATACTATCCCTAGCAACTATCACAACAGAAGCGTAGAAATATCCCCATAACTTTTCGGGAAGCTGCCCAACAGTTTTTTTATCTATGTTGTCCCACTTTTTCTTCGTGTCATCTATTAACCGCTTAAATCTACCGTAGTCATTACCTATGTCGGCACTTGACAACATAACCTTAAAGTCATAAGTTAAATCTTTTATGAACTCCTCGTGGCTAAAGACATCATCTTTATCAAGCTCATACTTTTTTACGTACTCTCTCGTTTTCATATTACTATTTATTTATTTAGTTTTGATTTTATTAACATTTCAGCCATTGAGCCTGATTTTGTAGCGGCTAAACTTGCGGACATCATCACCTCGGCTTCTAAGTCAACTAACTTGCCTACCTCCGCCCCTATCTTAGTATCGGTATCACAATTTGATGGGTCTGATACAACTATTAATTTACGACATGCACTAGGTCGATGCTCGTATACATTGCATGTTCCGTGTTCACTAAGAAAAACACATCTTCTTTCTTTTATACTCAGCTTCATGAACTCATCATTATCATTAGTAAGCTGTCCAACAAGTTTCTCGTAATCAATCTTAACACCTTTCTGTTTCGCGTATTTAGTTAGAAGTTCGGCTTCATCATTAGATATATCCACTCTAAGAAAACAACAGAAAGAACATCCTTTACCACATGAAACAACATGCGTTTTTTCTTGTTTAACTTGACTCTCTATAGATTGGTCGATAGCCCTATGTATTGATGCTGCAACGGATATCCTATCTTTTGGGTTTTCCTTAACCATTTCTTGATATTGCTCATAATAGAACGTAATCATTTCAGAAACATTATCCTGTTGTTTAGGACTCATTTGTTGCAACATTCCCGAAAGGCTTTCAGATATTTTTATTGGTGTCCTCATAAAATAATTAATCTTGTGTAACAACTATAAGTTAGACTTAATACTAGTCTTCCGTCTGAAGCTACATATATACTTGATTGGCTAAGGCTTTTACTATATTTATGTTTTTTCATTCTCAATTCTTTTAGTTTCAGTAACAATTGTTTTGTTGGCGTTGTTAAGCATCTCTTACTTCACGTCTAGTGTATTCAGCCTCATTGTGTCTTAAATACCACTTATCACCCCTCAGCTCCTTGTGTTCAGACTGTAACAACTGTCTAGTTCTACTAATTGAAGCGGGTTCAGCATATTGCTTTTCTAAAAATCCTGTCGCAAACATCTTAAAAGAGAAATCACTATCCCTAATGCTTGGGTTTTGATAACCCCAAACTTTAAGAAACAACAGCTTGTCATTATCTCTAGTGTCGGGAGATTGTGATAGGCACGCCTTAACCACTTCGGTTAAATCCTTTATTTTTCTTACAGTTATACTATTTTCCATAACTCAAATGTATTTATGTTTACCACTAAATCCCCGCTCCGTAATTGAGCGAGGCTTTGACTTATTTAGCTACCAACTACTTAGAGGGCTTTATGTATTGGTATTTAGCAATTGTAGTTGAGTGGTTATATCTTGTTTTAACTTCAACGTCATGGGTTATAATATTATACCCTCTTTCTCTAAGAACAAAGATAATAGCAGCCAATCTTGACACACCATATTTTTCATTAGCTTGAGCAGATGTTATTGTTTTGCTTTTTAAGTGTAGTAAAATCTCATCCGTTGCAGACTTTACATTTTTTTTCGTCATTATAATTTCTTTAGATACCATAGTTATGTGTTTTTACCGACAAATCCCCGCTATTTTCATGGCGAGGTTGATGGGTAGGTGGGTAGGCTTGTTAGTTATAGTTTGTCGTTTTAAAAGCTTTTATCTCTTTTGTTAGGCTAATGTTTTCTTCTAACTCATCTTTGTAAGCGCCCACTAATAATAAAAATTCTTTTGATAAAACAGAGTAATCATTAGTTACTTTTGAATAATGCCTTAATAGATTAGCGTATTTCTCAGTAGTCTTGTTGTGAGCAGACAAAGAGTTTAATAATTCATTGGCATAGTAGTCCGTCTTAGTAACTACCTCTTCAAAATCTTCTTTATCGGTTAAGAGCACAAGAGAAGCATCGTTAATGCTTCTTAGTGTAGTGTCACCATTTTCCTTACATATAACTTCTAGTGGCATTTTATCCAATTGCTCACCGTTAATGATTGGAGCGTAATAAACAATGTCTGTTAAATTTGCTTTCATAGCTACTGATTTTGTGTGTTGTCATTTCAAATGTAGTAATTAAATCCGAACCACCAAACATTTAATTAATATTTTATAAGATAAATATTAATAATATCTGACAAATATACTGAAAAATAAAGCTAATCAACCCTCCGTGCAGCCTTGACTATAAATTTCCATCCCTAGTCTATTAGCAATTCTATGTTCAATTCTTGCGCCCTTTGACTCTTTCCAATTATTGATGAGGTATATCCCATCACAGTTCATAAGAGCCTTAATGTCAGCCTTCATGTAGCTCTGCCAACTAAGGTCATGGTCATGGTTTATCTTCATTGGGTTGACGGGTTCAAAGCCTAGCTTCAACACTTCTGCTTCTGCTTTCTCGAAAATTGCTGCCGCCTCACCTTCTATACCTGTTATTTTTCCACTGATGTAAATTCTTTTAATCATTCTATGTCGTTTGTTAGTGTTGTCATTAAAACTCGAAACCATTTATATTGAATACGGTTCTCGTCTAAATAGTCTGAAACGACATCTGTAATGGTGTCGGTTTCTAAGTCTCTAATATCTGCGGGCAAATCAACCTTCATCGTTATTGTCGGGTGACATGGAATTGCTGTTTTTATTCTTACTTTTACGTACATACTACTTACCTATACCTACGTGATAAATCTCCATTAGATTGTTTTCAAAGCTAATCTCAACAAACTTTGTGCCTTTTGAGCCGTCTCGCGTTGGTTTTATTCGTATCCAATTACACCCATCTCTAGAACCACTGCTTTTGTGATAATCAACTAGCGTCTTAGACTCTTTAGCGTAACTTAATAGCGCATCAAACAAAGAGTTTGGCATTTGTCGTTCCGCTTCGCGCTTAATACCCTCTTTAATTGCCCTTTCAACCGCTTCATTGATTGCGTTGGTCATTTGTAAAAATTCGTCTACTGTTGTTTTCATATTATTTTTTTTACGATTTAGTTTTTAATGTTTTATCGCTATCCTACCAATGTTTATTTTTTCAAGTAGTTCTTTATTGATATTCCGACTGTAATCCATACCCCACCACTCAACCTTCATTTCTTCCTGTATGTTTATAGGGAGCAGGTTAACTCCGATTATAATTTTATCTGCCTGCCTGTACCTCTTACGGCTTGGTTGCGGTATTGGCTCTTCAAAAAACGAATCAAACACCACATCTCCTTTTAGTTTATATAGTTTCATAAAAGTTCAGGATTTTCGTGAACGTTTCCAATTACTGTAATTACTTGACCTTTTATAAGCGTGCCTAGCCAAAACGCACCATCTTTAAATTCAACTACTCCTGTAAAGTATCTTCTTGAATCAGTCTCAAAAAAATCCTTCCCGTTATCCGTTCCTTTAACAGTGTAATACGAAGTGCAGACATCACCTTCGTAAATATCTTTGCCGTTTTTATCTTTCAAGCCCGTGAACCATTCAAAAGCATTCCCGCACCCTACATGATTATACCCTCTACCTTTCGTATTGTCGCTATCAAATAGCATTTGCTGTTTTAAGCACTCAAGAACTTCACCTACACCGTAAAACATACTTGACTCTGACGGTTGGTTTTTTACAAAATTCCACATTCTAATTTTCATTTCTCTTTGCATAATTTTACGTTTTAATAAAGATGAGGTTAATTTTTTTAGCGCATTTTAGCGACTAATCAATAAGAGTGTTAACTTCTAACTCCCATGAATGATAAGGTAACTTATCTCCATTCGCGAACGCGACAAGCCATTTTTCACCGTTTTTATCAATGACAATACCGCTCTTGTTTATCTCAAGAACCCTAACCATTGAACCGAATTTTATTGTTTTTTTAGCCATAATAAATTGTTTTTACTATTGTGTGTTGATACAATAGTAATCAATCCAAATAAATCTCACAAGTAATTACGTAATTAATTTATATTTTACGCGGTATTAATTATTAAAACACTGATGACAAGCCGTTTAGCCAATCTTCATTTGTAAAAGAACCTCCATAAACAGCGCTTTCAGCAAACCATTCAACTTCTGTATTTGTAGCTTTTCTTTGAATTGATGAGCTGTCAACTAATAGCTCTTCACCTTTCTCGTTACACACTACAGCTTTTTTATAATCAAACCCTAAATACTGAACAAGCGCTCCGTCACACAGAACAACATCACACAAACCGAAATCTTTTTTTTCACTCATAACCTATACTATTTACAATTAAAATTAGACAGTCTTCAATAAGCTAATCTTCATCTTTATGTTAATCCACTCCATACCTCTAAATTGACAATTCCTCTATGTGAGCAAATAATTTAATGAAGTAGTCTGACATTGATGGCTCTCCCGTAACGCTGTCGAAACTCTTGCCACTTGTAAATCTAATTTTTGAAATCTTGTTTGAGTTTAGTAAATTTATTTGTGATTTATCTAAGCTGTAATACGCTTTACCCTCGCAATTGAACTTATTCCATGATTTCATGACTAAACGTTCTCCATTCTCAAACAAGAATATTAATTCATCATTTTCATTACATCCGCTAAAATTAACAGCTTTAATAATTAACATTTTAACATTGTTTTCTTTTACATAAGGGGTTATTTTAAAACCCTTTGTTTTTGATTCGTTATAAACAACTAAGTTTAAGTTTACACTACTGTACTTCTTACCACTCATCTCATCTACTTCATTTATAATGTAGATACTGTCAGACACCTCTTGAGCGTTAATAGATTGCGCGAACGTCCCCGTTGACATTGCTAAGACTAAGATTAATAATACTTTTTTCATAATAATTTATTTATATTGTTTACCACCAAACCCCCGCACCGTTTGAATGATGCGAGGGTGCTTGGAGATGAGGTTTATTGCCCTTCAATATTTTCTTTCTTTTGTTATTTAAAATTATCTAATTGAAATCTTTGATAGTCTCCGTGCGGTAGCTTTAAAAAGTCCCCAACTATAGGCTCGTTTCTCTCGTTTAAAAGCGCAACCCTTTCTGCTAAAATAATAGCGTTTCTGCGGATTGGCGTACAAGTGTCTGTTAAATTTTCCATAGCTTCTGTGTGTTAAACATACGTAAATGTAATTAAAATATTTAACCCCCACAAGCTTTTATTTAATATTTTAAAAAATAAATAATATTAAAAACATAAAAGCTATATAAAAAGGTAAATAAATTTTGCGTATCTCTATTGTTTATGTTAATATTAAAGCACCTAGCCCTATTATTATAGCGTAGATTAGTATCCAAAGTACATAAGCAAAACAAGCATTTTTACTTATTTTTTTCATATCTCTATTGTTTAAAGGTTAGTATTGTGATTATATTACGCCATTAAAACGGCTCTTAACAGTCAACAAGAAACATTGAAACGTTTTCTTGTTTTGGTGTTATAAAACATATTTGCGTATTTTTTCCTCATACCCGTTATATGTTAAATCCAAATACATACCAACTCTTTCTTTATAGTTAAGGTCTATTAATATATCCGATTCACTGCCTTCATAAAATACATAACCATGATTTCTGATATGGTCAATATAATCATCATCTGATTTAATTTCACTTAATTCATCTCCTACAACTTTTTTAACACTTCGTATTTGATTTCCGTCAAACTTAACTCTACTAATATCCATTCTTATTTTTTTATTTTTCATAATAAACGTTTTATAACAATGTATATAATTAACTCCATTTCATTCCGCAAATCATATACGGAACGTTATGATGCAATTAAAAAAGCACATAACAATAAATATAAATAATAAAGGCGTT
>OCVQ010001586.1_pt1 | contig 16911 bp, 22 predicted proteins | sample 1539061 | NCBI WGS metagenome assembly OCVQ01 (sample SAMEA3355526, study PRJEB22509) | marine metagenome | biome: marine; feature: river plume; material: water | place: USA | collected 2010-08-08 | depth 0.5 m | reverse complement strand
TGCTGATGCCGCCCCATAGTCCGCTGAAGAAGTTGCCAATGCCGCCAAACAAGCCACTAAACAAGCCGCCACCGCCGCCGCCAAATAGTCCGCCCAGTAAGCCTCCGCCACCGCCGCCCATGCCAAGTCCACCAAACTGTTGCGCAATTGTTGGAACTTGGAAATTTGTTCCCATAAACATATTGCTCATTTGGTTCATCATTGGCTGGATTAACATACGGTCAATAATGCGTGTTAGCACTTCGTTAGCAAAGTTCTTTAGATAATCTTTGAAACTGTTAAATGCACCCTTACCAGCAACAATACTCTCAGCAATACCACGGCTCATACCCTCACTCATATCAGCCCAGGTTTCTTTAATAATGCCACTAACTGTTTTTGCTTCTTTCTGAACATCACTCATTGTGTTGCCCAATCCAGCAATAGTTGAATCAGCAGTTCCAGCACTATCTGCTACAGTGTCCAATGCGTCAGCCAATACCAACACTTCCTGACTCATAGCCAGATCTTCATCTGCTAGCATACGCAATTGGTCTGCTAATCTTGCTGCTTCAGCCTGGTTAATTTGTATTTGCCCTGTTAGTGCGTCCATTGCTGGCTGCACATAACTTGTTATTGTTAGACCTAATGCGCTGCCTGCTTCACGCAATGCTCCCATTGCTTGCCCAACACGATCAGTAGAAAATATAGCGGCATAATCAACACCACTAGTTAGACTTGGCAGATTACTAAATGCACTGCTAAAACTTTCAGTAAAACTATACCCAGCATCTTCACCAAGTTTTGCAAACGCACCAGCAAAATCACCACTAGCACCTAACTTAATGGCTTCCCATAAATTTGTAAACTTTTTACCAATAGCACTAACGGCATCGCTTGCTACTGTAACAATAGCATCAAACGCAGCACCAAAATATTCTGGAAGATTTTTAGCAACATTAATAATTGTTTCACCGGCTGCTATAAAAGCGTTTGCTAGGAAGTTAACTGCTTTTCTAGCATATTCGCCAATTGTCTCGAAAGCCCAACCAAACCAGTCAGCAAATGTTGACGCTGCGCTTTCAATTGGATCAAAGAAGTTACCCCAGAAAGTATTTTTCAAATATTCAACAACACCCTGAGCAAACTTCCCAATCAACTGGAAACTAGCACGGAAATATTCAGGTATAGTTGCCACAGCACCATTAAGTTCAAATGTGCGTGTGCGTAAACTAGCAAACCAGCCAACCACCCCCTTAATACCATCAATTACATCATAACCAAACACATTTGCTACTTTTATTGCTGCTAAACTTATTAATGTTAAGGCTGCGGTAACTGGATTACTTAAACCTACCATACGGATTAATGCTAACCCAACATTTTTGAACAATCCTGCTACTTTGCTAAACACATTTATTAAGCCGCCGCCCGCTGCTGCCGCAGTGAACAAACTTTTACTGAAGCGACCAATTAGTGCCGCTAAACCCAAACTAGCAATTGTATTAGCAAAGCCACCAAATGCTTGAACAACACCGCCAATAGCATTAACGCTTGCTACCAGTGCCGTAATTGCTTCACCAACACCTATACCAAACTTTTGAACCATTTCCTGATTCTTATTAATCAAGTCAGTCATGTCGTCAACAACACCTTTAAGTGCTGGTTTTAGTGCATTGCCTAATGTAATACTTGTTCTGTATATGGCACCCTGTAAGTTGCTATAACTTTGGTTTAGTGTATCAGCGTTTGCTGCGGCTGCTCCGCCAAATTTGCCGCCTTCTTCACCCAGTGCTTTTAATTGATTTACTAATTCTGCGGTGCTGTTTGCAATAATGGTTTGTCCATTGCCAATGTCAGCAACAAACTTGTCATTTTCTTTGCTTACTTTAATACCAAATTCTTTTAGGCGTTCAAATTCACCAGTTAGTGCGTCTGCTACGGCTTCACCAAGTTGTGTTAAACTCTTGCCGTTTGCTGTTGCAATATTACTGAATGCTGTTAGTGCTTTACTGCTGGTATCAAGTCCAGTTCTTGTAAAGATTGTAAATGCTTGTGTAACATCATCCAAGTCTTGTGGTAAACTATCAGCAAGTTTTTGTAAACGCTCTAATTCACTGTTTGCTCGTTCTTGACTGCCTAAGTATGTTCTTAATACAGTGTTATAGCGTTCATAAGCACTATATTGACGAGCAATGCCACGGGCTATTGCACCCGTGGCTAAACCTGCTACTGCACCTACTGCTGCCTTTGCTCTACTATTAATAGAGTTTAGTTGTCGTTCTATATTGCTAAGAGCGCGGCCTGTGCGGTCATTAGCATAAATGTCTACATCATATCTTGCCATCAGCGTTGTTTCCTTTTGGCCAAATCAGCCTTGTGTTCGTAATATTTAGCCCAAGCACGAATTTCAACAGAACTCATGGTTACCATAAGTTCACCTACTGGCATATGTAACTGCTCTGCTAACTGGAACAAGAAGAATATCTCCTTGTCCTTGATTAGTTTCCCAGTTCTCCTTCAGCAACACCTGTGTCATTCATAGCGTTAACTACTTTGAGGATAACTGCTGGATCAACTTCATTCATAAGTGTTACTTTGTCCGCACTCTTGAATATGCGCTTGCCATCAGCATCACAAGCACGGTTGATTAGTGTTTCAACCAGTGCTTCAACCATCTTGCCTTCACTGTGTAGTTTAATAACATTTTGTTCTTGGGCAAAACTTGTTGCTGGCTTGAAATAGATAGTTGTATTCCACTCTGTAACTTCTACACTTTTCATATTTTGTGCTAGAATGTCTTTGAAGTGTGCTGTTGCGTTGTTTAATACTGAACTCATTGGGGTTTCCTTGTTTTATTAAATGCAGGCTCAATAATACCGTCTGGTGCTTGCCTGCTGCTGCCCTCGTCTAAGACGCCAATATATGGAACACGGTTGACGGCTAGCGGATATTTGCTGCTCTTACCAATGTTGCCACTATATTTGTTCATCCAACCGCGGCGGGCTGTGCCGCTTCTTATTGGTGTTTCACTTTTTAGATTATTCACAAATTCACTATTGAATCGTGAAAAATCACGGCCAAACTCCGTCTGCAACTCACGAATGGTTCCTTTAGGTGTTTTGGCCATGATTAATGTTTACCTTAAATTAAACTGTTTCAGCGCGAGTTAGTGCGCCTGTGCCTTGGAAACTTACTGAACCTTCGACATTGCCTTCTGTTTCAGCAGTGATTTCGATTGATGTTACGATAACACTTCCTGAAATCTTCCACACATTTGCGCCTTCACCTTCTGGATAAACTTCTAGTGCGTATTCTGTGCCTACTACTAGATCGCCATCCTGACGGTTCCAGACGAAGTCTGCTGAACCATCAAATGAACGCATTGTTGTGCGGAATTCTCTCCAACCACCAGTATCAAAGTGTGAGCACTCTGTGGTGTCGGCGTTTTCTGTAATTGTGTATGATGTTAGTTGTGCAATTGCTGAACCAGCAGCCTTTAACACACCGTCTTTACCTGCTACACATGCCATAGTTGTATACTCCTATAAAATGTTTAGTAGCAATAGTCTACTTGAAATACCAATCTCATACTTCCGTATGGGCTGGCTTCGCCTAGTTCTACTGCTTCAATTCTTTGTAAAAAAATGTCTCGTGTCAGTGTATTTAACTGTTCGTCACTTTCAATGGTTTGCTCGACAGCCTCTGCAACAGTGTTGCGTTGACGATCTCGCTCCTTTCCGTTGACATACATCAATACGGACACTTCCATAGCGCACTCTCTGAGTCCGCCAAATGCTGCCCTAACACGCTCTTCGTTAGTTGACTCAATTACCACTGCTGGGAAACTGGTGCGAGCCAACTCTTCAAGTATGATAGGATCTCTACTAACTTGCCCTAACTTTACATTGCGTTGTGCTTTTAACACTTCAGTAACGCGGGCAACTATTTCTTCTCTCTTGCTCATCTATACAATCTGTCCTGAACGAAAGTTGTGATCTCACCATTACTAACGGTATCATCACCATTGGTATCGTATTCAATTCCCAACGCAAATTGTGTATCCATTTCTTCCGCATAACGCTCTTTGTAGAATTTAATCTGTTCAAGGAACACATCATCCACACGGAATGTTGAAAGTTTTGGACCAATATATGTAGCAAGAGCGCGATAAACAGTTGCTTTTGTCCACTGTGTCGCAGTTAACTTGGACTGGTCAAAGTTTGGTGCTGAATGGAACTTGTTCCAATAGCGGATACGGACCTGATCAATAACATCAGATTCAGCAAGTGCTATCTCATCACTAAAATCATCAATACCATGGTCAAAGATATCTGTGACATACTGCTGTAGGGTTTCATTAGTTGCAAAAGTCATTTCTTTACTCCTGTATATGAGGGGGTGTCTTCACCCCCTCACGGTGTGCTTAATTAGGCTGTTAGTAGACGAACAGCACGGCTGCCGTCGATTAGGCCAACACCAGCGTGTAGACTTGCTACAACATCTGCACCAACTGCTGCTGCACGGCGCTGTGCTTCAACATTAACATTAGCGAACATTGCGATACGAGCAGCGTCTGCACCGAATACGCAACCGTCTTGTGCTGTCATGTATGCTGATTGGAATACGCGGATGCCACCAACTGAACCAACATAAGCGTTAGCCATTGCTGTGTTCTGTAGGTCTGAACCTGCGTATGATGCACTGCCGATTGCCTTCATTAGGCCAGCGGCTGCTGCTGGTGATAGAACTGCTGCTAGAGCGCCCATTTCGCCGTTGCCGCGGATGATTGCTGCTGCGTCGAATAGTGCGTCTGTGTCAACTGAACCACCAGTTGTTAGTGTGCCTGTGATGCCAGCGTTTGCTAGAACTGCTGAAACATTAGCATCAAACTTTGCAGCAACAGCGTTACCTAGAACGCGGCCTAGATCTGCTGGGTTTACACCACCTAGATCACGGATAACATCGCGAGCAGCGATGATGTTTGCTTCGATTGTTACTTTTGTTGCGGCAACGCCTAGTGCTGTGAAGTCATCAGCGTCGTGAGCACCTGATGTTAGTTCTTCTGCTGTTACGCCTGCAAAAACTGGGATCTGTGCTGAGTATGAACCATTGCTGATCTGTGTCATTGGGACAAGACCACCAGTGATGTATAGTGAGTTTTCCTGAGCGGTGTAAACTGCTGAGGCTTTAGTTGGCACCATTAGTGCCTCTAGATCATATGCTGTATTCCATGCCATGATATATCAATCCTTTATATTATGCTTGACCCTTACGCATCATCTCTTTGTAAATTTCACGATGATCCGCACGAGTCATATCTAAATTTTTAAGATCAACCTTCTGGTTGTCTGTTATTCTACTATTGCTCTCGCTCGCTGTGCCGCTTGGGCCAGCAGCACGGAAGTATGTGTTGCTGTTTAAAAACTCGTCGACTAGTTGTTCAACAGTCATTGGTTCTGCGTTGTCATTGTAGCGGATTTGTCCGTCTTTATCTTTAACAACAGCATTGCCATTGGCATCAAGGGCTAATTGGTCACGCAATAGTTTAGCAGTTTGTTCTGGAGCAATACTCTTCAGTTTGCTTGATGCATTAATCAATGCACCATCAAGTTTAATACTCTCTAGTTGAGATCTTAAACTAGTGACTTCACTATCTGCTTTTTCTTTGGTCTTCTTTAATAGAGTCTCAAAGTCTTTGCGTTCCATTAACTCTTGCTCTTCCACACGCTCACGCAAACCTTTCAATTGACGATATTCGTCAGGATCAATGTCTGCGTATTTCTTGTTTACTTGAGCAATACGCTTTGCGACGATTTCATTTAACTCAGTCTGAGTAAACATTTTCTCGCCACTGGCCTGGATTGATTCATTATGACCCTCTGCAACTGGTCCAGTGCCATTTGCTTCGGTATTGTTAACCATGTTTTCAGTCATGTCTGTTTTCCTCGGAGGTTGTTGTATTATATTTATGCTTGAGTCCCATCAGTGGGACCTACGGCTAGATTATCGATCTCCTCGATAATATCGCGTAGTTCTTCAGCATCATCCACCATCATTTCTGCCACTTCTGCTAGCATGTATTGACGGAATCTTGGTGTTGGAACTAGTTCTATTGCCTTGCGGTATAGTTCTATTTCACTGTGATTGTCTCTTAGATCGAATGATTGTGCGTATTCGATTTCAAATTCTTCTGGTAGTTCAATTCCCTGCCAGTCTGCCCATATTGCCCACATACGGCGTTCTGTTTCACTAAGTGTATCACTTAAATCAGTTAGTTTCGCTGATAATAATTGGCGTTCAACGCTTAATGCAACCCCACTCATTGGGCTACCTTTGGTTGCTTGAACAGCACTGGTGTGTGTCATGCGCTGGATACCTTCAATTGCTTTATCAATTGTATCCAACATGCCATTAATACTCGCGGCTGTTGGCTGTAATAGGAATGGTAGTAGGCCAGGATCCAAATCTTCCTGAATATTAATAATGCTACCTGCACCTGCGTTTGCACTTGTGCTGGCTGTTTTAACCAGTGTTGGGTGGCTGCTAATACGGATACTTTGCTCTAATTCACTATACAAGTTATATAGGAATTTCTGTGCATCTGCAACATCACCAACTAAACTGTGGCCTGTGCCACGAACGCTGCCCTTGATTGGAGCATGGTTGATGAACGGAACATAACCCAACATATTGTCATATTGTATTGTATCAACAATAGTATCAGGATTGCCCTGATCATCCTTTGCAATTACATAACGGACGCATTGTGTTTCATCCCACTCTGTAATTGTGACTTTATATGGTGTTTCGTTCTCTTTAACCTTTATATAGGTTAGTCTCATTTTACCCGCAATATCACGCTCATATTCCCAGTCCAGCACATTTTGAGGTGTATACACACACGCATACGCTCTGATTCCTAACGCAATCTCTTCCGCTTGGGTTTGGACTTTATATGAAGGTTTATCCACTAGAATCCAAACATTCCCCATGACCATTGCAATATCATTTGCGGTCTTTAGGAAACTATCCATGCCCTGGCCTTCCTGATCTGTGTCAGTTAACCAATCATGAACAAGTGGATTGTCAATCAAGTTGCCCAAATGTCTGTGAGGTAACTCACGGAATAGGAAACTACGGTAAATGTCTACCGTTGTCTGCACATGATTGTCCAGTGGAGTTGCGGCCAGGCGTTTACTGTATAAATCAGTACTGCCTGTTTGTTCGCCAATATAATGTGTTAAGTATTCACCAGCACGGTAAACATTACCACCTAAGTAACTTCTTTGCAGGTATGTTGCTTGCGTTGCGTGGCTCTCATACTCTGGGTGTGTAGCCAGTAATTTTTTAATGTCCATTTTTTTACATTCCTATATAGGTGTGCCAAAAGTGTGATTGATCAGATCACTGGCGTAGGGTTAAAATGCTTCATACTATTTAGCAAAATTAGTAATGAGCAAATATTTCTGGCCCACGCACCTCAGGTGTTGGCCTTTTAATTGGATACAAGTAATCAATCATATAACCAAAGGCGTCATTTTGATGTGAATAATCTGGATTACCATCCTTTTCAGGGATCATTGTTCCCTCTTTGTATTGGTGTTTTGTAACGCACTTAATGGTTTCAGTGCATTTTGGATCAATAAACAAGCGTCTTTCACCACTTGCATCACAAAACATTTTGTTCATAGCGTTGATACGGTCTTTAACAGGCGGATGACTACGCTTTGCTTTAACTTCAATACCATAACTCATCAATATGCTGTGGTCTGTTTTACCACCTGCACTTGTTTTACGGGCAGCACCTGCAGGATCTGGATACGCAATAATATTATAACCAGGATATCTGCGGATCACTTCCTGTGCAAGTTCATCAGTGTTGCTGTCTTTAATAACTATTTCATCTATAATATTCATTGTGCCGTTGCGGTGTTGCAGGCCTATAACAGCACTGATAGGGTTGATGTTGAAGTCACAACCCATGTGTATAACTTTTGGCATATCGCCAGTATACTTACCTATATTAGACTTGATATCAAATGCATAGTAGATGATACTGCCAGCGTTCTCAAAACTTGCTTCATATTCTTGCTTAAATGTTTTTAAGTCAAGATCTCGTTTAGCAGCCTCAATCTCACTTTCAGGCACATTGCCACCTTGGATAGTTGTATACTGGAAACTTTCCCAATCAGTGGTGTTTTGTGCAAATATATACATGTCATAAAACCAATTAAAGCCCTGTGGTGTTGATATGAACAATGCTCCGCCTAAACGGTCCGAAAGAGTTGGACGCAATACTTCAGTCCAGACAGACTTGTCCATAAAAGCACATTCATCAAGCACAGCAAAATCAAGACTGACACCGCGCATACTATCAGGATTGTCAGCACTGCGAACGCTAATACGGCTACCATTAACAAGAGTAAGTGTAAGATCACTTTCGTTAACACGCTTAACCCATTTACGATTGACAAGTTCCTGTTTAAGATCTTCCCAAATAATCTGTTTACCCTGTCTATAAGTAGGTGCAACATAGAATATCCTTTTATTTGGGAAGCGAGCAACTCGTGCAATCTCATACATGGATAGGTATGTTTTACCAAAGCGGCGGCCTGCTGCTACAGTTCTAAATCGTGCTGGACTATCAAAGATAGATTGTTGGGGGATACTTAACGCCATATATTAATATTTCTTGCGCTTCTTCTTCGAATAGCCCTGTGCATATGCAGCCCTGGCTTGAGCCATAGCCTGCTTCTTAGTAGGATACTCTTTTCCACTGCGGCCCCATTTATAGCCCTTATCAGTCTTGATTACTGGCATCTTCACTCATATCTAATTCAGGTTCGTCGACGATATCTTCGTCAATCTCTTCTGGTTCAGGCTGTTGCAAAGGTGCAACAGGTTCACCATGGTGTGAACGCACCCATTGTTTTGCTGTCTCTAATGATCCTGCAATTACACTAATCTCACGGTCACCGTGTTGTATTTTATAAATCATAGTCCTAGTCCTTTTATGAATGCTGGCACGATAATACCAACAATTAGAAGACCAAGTATCCACCAGACGCGATTGTCCATCTTTTCAACCTTGCGATCAACATCGCTAACCTTTTCTTTTAAATGTTCTGTATCGCTCTTAACTTTGTCCATGTCTTTTTCAATATGGAACAAATGGTTGGTCATAATTGTAGTAATGTTTTGTTTAATTTGCGATATGTCGTTAGTATTTCTGGATACTTGATCTTCTAAGTCTTTCATTTACTGTTACCCTCAGTTATTATTTTTATTTACTCTCCCATGGAAGGATGAGATTATCGTCTGCATCTCCAGGGTTGTCAGTCTGACCAAGCATCTGCTTGCCCAACCAAATAAGCATTGTTGGATTGCCCTCTAATGCTTTCTCATATTGGGCTCTGCGTAGTTTAACACGACCACGAGCCTTGCCTTCGGCCATAAGTTCAGGGTGTTTTTGAAGTGTGCTTCTATTAATGCCCATCACATATGCAATGTCCTCTTGACTAGCAAATATTTCACTAAGTCTGCGGATCTGTTCTTTTTCTTCTTCAGTGAAGACCCTTTCAGGTCTTCCTGCTCGTCCTTTTTCCCCTGTTTCCTCTGGGGTTGAGTCATTAACCTCATTATTACTCATGAGTATAGTCTCCTGTTTTAATGTAAGTCTACCCAACTGCCTGCTGCGTATACTTGGAGTTTGTTTGTATCACTGTTATACAATACCCAGCCATTGCTTGGGCTCATAGCATTGATGTCAGTCTGGTTAAAACTTGGATATTGGAATGGTTGCGCACTTGTAGTATAACTTTCATGCATGAACACACTGTTAACTTCAGTAGTGCCACCGACATCAGTTAGAGTTAATCCAAAACGGTTGCCCGCTCCACCATCATTATAACTGGCTTGCATACCACCAACAATAATATCTACAGTTTCATCTTCACTTTTTACTGCTAAGTTATATTGAATCTGTGTGCTGTCATTTACTACACTGCCACCATCACTATTATGTCTGACAATGTTTACACCTGTGCTCTGGTTAGCACTTTGCTCACGCATTGTCATATCAAGTTGTTGAGTCATACGGATATGTGAGCCGGATCCGTTTTCCATGTATAACACACTGCCGCCACTGTATACTTCAAAGTTATTGCTGGGATTAATTCTAGCAACACCACCAACATTAACTTCAAAGGCGCCACTGGCATTTAGGAAAATGCTAGCAGCATCTGATACCTGAAAGTTATTAAGTGCTGTAAAATCAACATTGTCTGACAGTGCCATACTGGCGTCATTTGTGTATAGGTTTAATGGACTATTAGTAACAGTTATTTCACCACCACCACCGCCTTCCAGTGTTAGTCTAGCGGTGTGGCCACCATCATCTGTTGGTCCAATTGCTTGGAATTTATACCATCCATTTTCATTTTCAGTAAGCCACTGATGCACTGCTAATTGGTCTGCACCAGCATCTTTATATGTTCTTAACAAACTGGTTAGATCATAAATGTCAGTTCCAAAGTTTTCCCAAGTTGTGCGGAAATAAATGGCATTGCCGGTATCAGCATTACCTCTTAAAATATTTGGTATTATTTCATTTGATACAACTACAGTATCAGTGGTTAGCGTTAAACTTCCGCCCGGTGCACTTATTTCACCAGCACTGCCTTGTAGATACAGTTTACTAATATGACTGCCATCATCGCCTGTTCCAGTATCAATTGCTTCATATCTATACCAGTTATTGATACCTTCTGTTCTCCACTGATGCACTGCTAATTGGTCTGCACCTGGATCACGGAAGGTTGTTAGAGTTGTGGTTAGATCATAGTCTGGAACACCGTAATTTTCCCATGTGGTCTGGAATGCAAATGCATTGTTGGTGTCAGGATTTGCACGGAGCGTATATGGTATTAGATTGCCAGTAACGGTTAGGTCGTTATTAACTATATTACTATTTTCCCAGTTCATAGTTGAACCGTTCCAGATCAACAGGTTGCCGTTGTCCAGTGGGTTAGGAATATCTACATCACTTAAATCCTGGATTTTAGTGACTGTTTGCACATCTGCTGCTGTGCTTGTAGTGTTAATTGCGCTTGCGTTAATGTTTATTAGCATATTGGGGGGTTTCTCCTCTTGTTATAAGATGGGCCACTAGTGCAGCCCATCAGTTTAGTATGGTTTATTTTCATTTAACCACTGTATGGCAGACTCAGGAAGTTCAGTCCATTCTGCGGCCCCAGCGTCAATTAAATTGTAATAATGATTACGGTGTAATAAAATCACTGCTTTTACATATTCAGTGTGTTCACCAAATAATACAGCATTGTTTTGTCTGTAATATGGTGCGTATTCTAATATTGCACTTTCAGTCGCTTGTTCTAATGTCATTGTCGTTATCCTAAATATCCTTCACCAGTATTAGGCATACCAGTCATTGTAGCCACTAGTGTTTCTTCACCAGCAAATGCGCCAGTGTCACTGCCGTAGATGCTGAATGAAGCTGGTGTGAATGAAGTCAAAATACCTGCACGGAAACTAAAACTTTTAATATTCACGCTGGATCCTAGATCAATTTGCAAATACATGCCTGGTAAACTACCACTAAATGAATCAATCCAACCACTACCAATGTTATTATCAAAAGCCTCATGTGGGTTATAATTTGCACCAGCAGCATTATATCTACTACTTGCAACAAATGGTGCTGGCACATTATTGGCAGTCATACTGGCGGTTGGCCACTTTGTGCCAGTCTGTCCACTACCAGTATACAATCTAACTTCATTGACGCCCTGGAATTGAACACCACCTGTGCTGTTTAGATCAGTGGTAAATCTCCAATAACGGAAAGTTCCATTGATCTCTATTACATCAAAACTTTGTGTAGCAATTTCACTTGACAAATCACCAAAGTCCTGAACACGCACTTCCAGTGTATATGTGCCAAGGGTATTAGGAACAGGAATTTCAAATGTTCCATTATAGTTGTCAGTTAACTGAGCGTTTGTAACAACAACAGTTCCTAAACTGTCTTTAACTTGTGCCCAGATGTTTGGATCATCATAAACACCATAGTTAGTAATGGTGCAAACTGCGGCAGTGCCTTTAAAGAAGGTTGATCCTAATGAAAGAGCAGGTGTAACACTGATGGCCAGGTTTGTATTTTGCCACTCCATTGCGGTGCCATTGTAGCGTAGGATATCACCATCACCCAATAGTCCAGCGTTAATACTAACATCAGATAAATCATTTAGGCTGCCGCCGCCACCGCCGCCACCAACACCAGTCCATTGAGCACCATCCCATACTTCTAATGCTCCAGCGTCAGTGTTCCAGATAAGCATACCTATATTTGTGACTGCTAGTGCATCACGGTCTATATTATTATAGTTGACATTCCAGATTGGTTTACCACCATATAGATAATGTTCATGAACAGTCCAGTTGTTTAGTAGACCGCTGGTATCAGGATCAAATACTTGAAGTTTTGTTTCATGGCCTAGAGTATTATCATAACGGGCGCCTAATGCACCAATCTGATAGAAGTTTGCGCCATCACTGCTACCCCACTGAACTGCGTTCCACTGACTTTCTTCAGCAGCAACACCACCTTCAATATTGCGTTTGATAACTCTCAGCATATCGCTTTGTGGTGCTGCAAAGTTATCCCATGCTACTAGATCAACAGTTTTATAGGCATTTACTTCCAAGCGTGAGTAATCATCTGTGGCGGTTGATTGTTGAACATTTAATGTAGTTGTTAAACCACCCAATAATGTGTATGGGGCGCCACCCGCATTAAGTGTTAAATTATCACTATAAATTTCAGGAGCATTAATCTGTAGTCTATCACTGTTAACAGCAAGTATGGTTTCACCGCCCTGTAATTCCATAACCGTTCTGTGACTTCCATCATCGCCAGTTCCAGTATCTTCAATATTATATTGTAGGAATGTGTTGTTGTTAGTGGTTTTATATGCTACAAAGTTAATCAAACCACCGCTGCTATCACCATAACTTTGTAGGTTTAGGTCACTGTTGTAGATATCCCATGGAGCATCATATGTTGTGCGGAATGTCCACTTGGCCTGAGCACCATTGTTAACTTGTAATACGCTATCAGCATCTTTGTATAGATCTTCTGCGGTTAGTAGTAATCCGCCCGCATCAGTTAAATCACTTACATCAGCAGGAATGCTGGGCTGATTAATTAGATCATTGTAATCACCACTGAATGTTGAATATCCTGCTAGAGCATGGTTGCCCCAATTAAAAGCAGTAGTCCAATCAATAACATTCTGTGTTGTAATACCGGCAGCAACACTAGCACTGAAGACTGGATCACTCTCAGTATAACCTGTAATAAAACCACTATCATTACTCAACTCACTTGTTAGTGTTGGTATGGCTGCATCCACATAGGCTTCAGTTGCATAACCAGTTAGGTCAATATTAATAGTTTCATTTTTCCAATAACCATTACCGGCATCCCAAACTAGGCCTTGTCCATCAGTTATGCCAGTGATTAGCACATCATGGAGTTCATCTAGTTCCCAGCCATTTTTAATGCAAACAAAAATACTGCCTTGAGTAGGATGACTTCTTACAACATAACCAACTTGTACCAAGTGTAGTGGTGTTAGTGGTTTGGTTTGTGTAAACACACCTGCACCATCCAACCATAACACTGCACCTTCAGTATAACTACTTGTATTGAGTCCACGCACCAAACCTTCAGTTGTTGCATAACCAACAGCATTGTTGTTTAATGATTGTGTCATGACTGCAATTGTATCTGCACTGACAGCATCACTAGTATTGTTTGCCAAGTCAATTGTTAGTTTGCTTCCACTTGCACCTGTTACACGAACAACAGCACCATTGTTTAATGTACTTCCACTCAGATTCTTAACATGGATAAGATTCTCTTGTCCAACTTGCAGTGTTACATCAGCGTTGACTGGAAACTCCAGTGTGCCTTCATCACTATTCCATGTTAGCGTGGTATTCTGGAAAGCAATACTGGTGATGTTCCCACTGTTCAGGTAATCATCAACTCTGGCATCAGTATAGTAAAGGTTTACATCTTCGCTGATTTCGTTGGTAGTCAAGACAACATCACCAGTTTGCCCATTAACCGTATCAACTGGATAGTCAATACTGGCAATACTGTCGTCAATAAGTGTTTGAACTGCGGCTTCAGGTAAGCCCAGTTCCAGTGTTACATCACCAACCAAGCCGTTAATGCTGTTTACGGCACCAATAAGGTTGAAACTGGCACTGTTTAGATCCAGTGTTACTAGATCATCACTTTCAATTACAGTGATTTCTAGATTGCTGTCATCCTGTGGGACTGTAGTATAAACTGTCATAGTGTTACCCCACCCTTAACAAATGCCTGACCCTCTAGTAGGCGTGTTTTAAATCCAGCAGTGTCAGTCATTAGGATATCGTATACCCATGTTCCGCTCTTCATGCTGGCTGTTGTAGTGTCACTCAAACTGATGTTAAACAATCCATCAACTGCACTTGCAATTACAGTGGTGAATGCTACGCCAGCAGGTTCGTGAATATTCTCTTTAAGGCTGGCATCAAACTGATACCCGCCGATGTCAACAGGAACACCGTCAATTTTAACCTGGAAACTTCTGGTAAAATCCGCATTCCTGTTAACTGTTATATTGTATATGGCCATATACTATACTCCAAATAAACTTTGCATTATAAAGTCCAATCCAGCGTAAACTTGTGTAATGATAAACCAGAGTGTTAATACTGTTACCAAGTTGCCAGTTGCTTTTACGAGATATGCGATCTCTTTTTCTAATGGGGTATTTTCGTTTGTCATGATCATGATCTCCTTGTGTTTATATTTAGCAAAAGGAGGGCCAGCCCAAGGAGGTGCTGGCCCAGTATGCTCAGCACAGGAACCCCCACCTGAGCGATCATACAGTGTATTTAAGCAAGAAAAATGGACGGAGTGGTTGGCTCCGTCCATTACATAATATGCTAATATTTTGTTTTAATTAAAACAACACTCTGTGTCATTTCTGGGGTACGGCACTCTGTGCCATACTTCCATAATAATATATAGTTCACTGATGTCAAGAAAAAAGGGACTGGATTTTTAGGCCCAGTCCCAAGTTATTATGGAGATGAATAAAGTATGAGAAACTCTATTATATTTTTATTTATATTACAACAAAATCATCTTGTCAAGAGTTATTTTGAAGTTTTAACGCATTTTAACGCCAGTTTCTGCTTCCATCCATGAGTAGTAGACACTCATGTAAAGTTCATGAATGCTAGTAAACTCGTTGTATAGCGCAATGTTGCCTTCACGCTTGAGTTTGTTAGCCATGTTATAGAAACCGTAGTCATTAAGCGTGGTGCGGGTATGAATGTCAGTGTTGGCAGCAACAATGCTATCTAATGTTTCATTCCAAGCATCCATTGCTTTTTTCATACGCACAGTGTCGTTGCTGTTAACTAGTTCTTTGATTGCGTTGCGTTTGGTCATCTGTGTCTCCGTTTCTGTGTTGCTGTAAGCACCGCGCTTACCTTTATAATATAGTGTGTGTTACTAAGAAAATCAAGACATATTACTACTTTTTTTCACTTTTCTTAGTAACAAAATGTTACAGTTTGTTACAAAAAAAGCCCAGCAATGCTGGGCCAGTATTGTAAATGTTAGGACAGTGTGTGTTACGCTGCTAGACTCTTGTGAAAGTCCAGCGTGTATACAGTTTCAATTGCTTTGCTAAGTTGATGAACATTCACACACTGTGTAACAGCATAATTGTTGAGGTCAATTACAACCCAGTCAGTGTGTTTAATAATACGCATTTTAGTGCCAGCGGGCAATTCAATGTCAAACGCTTCAGCAGGCTTCAGTGTCATTGCGTAGTCAGTTGCAGTTTCAATAGTAAGTCTCATTTTCATCTCTTTCTGTGTTAATGTAAGCCTCTCTGCTTACTCTTATAATATAGTGTGTGTTGAACCAAAGAGCAAGAGTTATTTTGAAGTTTCTTAGTAACAAAAGATTACAGAATGTTACAGTCTGATACAAAAAAAGCCCAGCAATCGCTGGGCCAGTACTGTAAATGTTAGGGTAGTATGTGTTAAGCAGCGTCTACTGCGTCATCTTTGCAGCAGTGAGAATGAATAATGTAGTCTAGTTTGTGCTGCGGAATTCTGCGCCCGTGAGTCATATATGCTTCATAGAGGACTTTCAAAATCGGAGTGCGTTCATTGCCGTCTTTATCAACCACTTTATTAAACCCTGCGTATCCAAGTTCTTCCATACGCGGGAGAACAGTGTTCTCAAGGTATTTGATGTGTGCGTTTACAACGGATTTTATAAGCATGTTTTGCGCTACAGTTTTAAACATTTGTATTTCTCTCTTTCTGTGTTGTTAAGTAAGCCTCTCTGCTTACTCTTATAATATAGTGTGTGTTGACCCAAAGAGCAAGAGTTTTTTGAAGTTTTTTTCACTTTTCTTAGTAACAAAAGATTACAGAATGTTACAGTTATGTGTATTTTTGAGCCCACACATACAGATCGTTAAATTGCACTATAGTGAGTATATGATTGGGATCGTTAAGTTCTACACGAATACTCCGTCTGCGTGGGTCTAAACCATAACGATATGTTAGTGGATCATAGCCACCTGGCGTATTGTTAAGTATATCCAGCAATTCATTTGCTGCTCGTATAAAGTTATGTTGAGGTTGGACGGTTAAGAACACGCTTTTTCCTTTCTACTACAATTACAGTCTTTTTGACTGGTTCTGCTGGTTTATCAGTTTTCTCTGGTAGGCTGTCTTTTAATTCTTTCAGTTTTTGACGCTTTTCCTCATAACGATCTGCCGCTGCTTCAATTGCTTTTACACGGCGATTGTGTAGTGGATGTA
>OCVQ010001584.1_pt1 | contig 16927 bp, 15 predicted proteins | sample 1539061 | NCBI WGS metagenome assembly OCVQ01 (sample SAMEA3355526, study PRJEB22509) | marine metagenome | biome: marine; feature: river plume; material: water | place: USA | collected 2010-08-08 | depth 0.5 m | reverse complement strand
GTGGCTACAACGATGACTTGGTTATGTCATTTGGGATTGGTATGTTCCTACGAGACACTTCATTGAAGTTTCAACAACAAAGTTTAGATATGACTAGAGCTTCTTTAAATAGTGTAAAAAGTAATAATGTTCAATATTCTGGGGGTTATTCGTCAAACAGTGCTAAAAATCCATATAGTACTAAAATAGACGGTAAAGATTATAATATAGAATGGTTACTATAATATTTATAAAAAAATAAAATAATGGCAAATACAAGCTTATTTTCAAGACTTCAAAGGTTATTTTCAACAGATGTAATTATTCGTAATGATGGGGGAAATCAACTTAAAGTTTTTGATGTTAATAAAGCCCAACAAACCGGGAACTTAGAAACAAATTCGTTAGTAGATAGATTTAATAGGATATACTCTAATGCCGGTACTTCTATATATGGTCAACAGTTATCATTTAACTACCAGGCAATGCGTCCTTTATTATACTCAGATTATGATTCAATGGACCAAGATGCTATTATAGCATCAGCTTTAGATATTATAGCTGATGAAGCTACTTTAAAAAATGATATGGGTGAGGTATTACAGATAAAATCTGCCGACGAAGATATTCAAAAAATTCTATACAATCTATTTTATGATGTGTTAAATGTGGAATTTAATCTTTGGCCTTGGATAAGAAATATGTGTAAGTATGGAGATTTTTTCTTAAAGTTAGAAATAGCAGAAAAGTTTGGGGTATATAATGTTATCCCTTATACTGCATTTCATATTGAAAGAATTGAAGGTGGTGTAGGATATGGTGAAGATGGGAAAAAACAAAACCCAGCAGAGGTAAAATATAGATTTGAACCAGATGGAGTATCAACTTCAAGTTATGGTTATTATAATGTTCCAAACTCAGGGGATCAAGCTGGGGGTATAATATTTGATAATTATGAAATGGCTCATTTCAGATTATTATCAGATATGAATTTTCTACCTTATGGTAGATCATATATAGAACCAGCAAGAAAAATATTTAAACAGTATGTACTAATGGAAGATGCTATGTTAATTCATAGAATTGTCCGTGCACCTGAAAAACGTATTTTTTACATGAATGTAGGTTCAATACCTCCTAATGAGGTAGATGCTTTTATGGAAAAAACTTTAAGTAAACTAAAGCGTACTCCGTTTGTTGATGAAAAAACAGGTGAATATAATCTTAAATATAACATGCAAAACATATTAGAAGATTATTATATACCAATTAGAGGAAATGACCAGGCAACAAAAATAGAAAATCTAAATGGTTTACAATGGAATGGAATTGAAGATGTTGAATATTTAAGAGATAAACTATTCGCAGCTTTAAAAGTTCCAAAAGCATTCATGGGTTATGATGAAAACACAGATGGTAAAGCTACATTAGCAGCACAAGATATTAGATTTGCTCGTACAATAGAACGTATTCAAAGAATTATAGTATCAGAATTATATAAGATAGCATTAGTCCATTTATATACCCAAGGTTATAGAGATGAACAGTTAGGAAACTTTGAATTATCTTTAACTAATCCTTCTATAATTTATGATCAAGAAAGAATAGCATTAATGAAAGATAAAGTTGATCTAGCTCAACAAATGGTAGATACTAAATTAATGCCTACAGATTGGATTTACGAACATATATTCCATTTAAGTGAAGATACTTTTGAAGAAAATAGAGATTTAATTAGAGAAGATGCTAAACGTAAATTTAGAATTGATCAAATAGAAGCAGAAGGTAACGACCCTATTGAAACAGGTAAATCATATGGTACACCTCATGATTTAGCTTCGCTATATGGTAGTGGTAGAATGTTCTCAGACCCAGGTAATGTGCCTGATGGGTATAAAGATGGAACTAAAGATAAATCACCTTTAGGAAGACCAACTGAAAAAGTAACTAAAAGAAATACCCAAGATGATAATTTTGGTAAAGATAGATTAGGAGTTAAAGGTATGAAAAAAGACGTTAATGATACTAATAAATCCCCATTAGCTTTAGAAGGAAATTTAAATTTTCTTCAACACCAAAACATATTAAAATCAATACCTAACGAAAAAAAGTTAGTATTTGAACAAAACGAAACGAAAAGTTCGCTTCTTGATGAATCAAATATAAAGGAACAATAGTTCCCATATATTTATACTAAAATAAATATTGATGTATATAAAACACTCAAAATTTAAAAATACTGGTATCCTATTTGAGATCCTAGTAAAAAAAATTACCGGGGACACATTATCTGGGGTAAGTTCACCTGCTATAAAGATAATTAAAGAATATTTTGTAAATACAGAATTAGGAAAAGAGTATAAATTATACGAAACACTATTTCAAGATAAAAAACTTACAGAGTCAAAGGCAACAATAGTTCTTAATACTATTTTAGAACAATCTAAAAAATTAAATAGATCTAAACTAAAAAATGAAAAATATAATTTAATTAAAGAATTAAAATCTCATTATGATGTAGAAGATTTATTTAAAACAAAACTTGTAGATTATAAGGCACAAGCTTCCTTATATACATTGCTAGAAATATATAATACTTCAAAATCTGTAAATACAAATCAGATAGTAGAAAATAAAATTAGTGTATTAGAACATATAACAAATCAAAGAGTAAATTCATTAAAAATTAAAGATGTTGTGTTAGAAGAATTTAAATCTTATGATAAAGATTTACGTACATTAACATACCATGTTCTACTTGAAAATTTTAATAATAAGTATAATAATTTAAATTCTAAACAAAAATTAATTCTTAAAGAATTCATAAACTCAGTAGATAATGGTCCTATATTAAAGGAATTTTACAATAAAGAAATTTTAGATATTAAAACAAAAATTAGATCAGCAACTAAAAGAGTTAAAGACGATGTAACTAAAATTAAACTTCAAGAAATAGATAAATTAATTATTGAATTAAATAAAAGAACAAAAGTTAAAAATTCACATTTAGTTGATTTGTTACAATATCACACATTATTAGAAGAATTAACAGTAGCTAATGGATAATATAGTAAATAAAATATATAAATTAGTTACAGAAGCTAAAAGAAAAGATATTGATCCAAAGTTAAAAGCATGGATTGAACAAAGGTATGGTCCATGGGATGATAGAGATTTTATATCAGACGATGGTGATACTTATTTTAAAACAGATGCTGATTATGAATCAGAAGGTGGTGGTATATCCCATACTGTAGTTAAATTACCTTCCTTCAGTGAACTTATTAAACAACTTAAAGCAACTAAAGACGCAGCTAATAACTTAGTTAAAGGTGAATCTGTAAGAGATGATGAAGTATTAAGAAGTATAGCAGATGAGTTAAGATTAGAATTTAATAAATTTAGAACTCATATAAGAAAAGAATACCCAGCATTTTATGCCCAATTAAAGGGACAGTTAACTGAAGAAGAAATAGATGAAATGTCAACATCTGGGGCAGCAGGTGCTTTTTTAACACCTTATGCATTTAGAAAACCTAAAAAGAAACAAAAACCTATTCCTGAAGCTAAAGTAAACGAAACAATGGACGGTGGTCAAGTATTCGATTATTTTGCTAATAAAGGATATGTAGTAAAAGAACGTAGACCAGACGGATATCCAAAAAAAGAAGGAGTAATAGGATATCAAGTTACAGATAGACCAGATAGTGGTAGAAGAAGTGATAACCCACAAACAGTAATATTTCAATACAACCCATCCACTGACCAATTTACTATTAGTCAAATGAATGGATATAAAATCGACCAAAAAGATGCTATAAAAGCAGGAATGAGGCAACAGAGCCAGTCATGGGCAGCAGGAATAGATTCTTATATAACAGATGGAAATTATAACCCAGTAGATATTTCAGTTGAAGGTTTAAAAGATATAGTTGATCATGTAATGGGTGGTTTAAGCAGAGAAGCTAAAGCACAAAGAGATTTTTATGCTGATAGAGGACCAACATCAGGTACTATAGATGAAGGAGTAGGTGCTAGTTTAGGACCAGGTCCTAAAGCAGGTAAAGATGGAGTAGAAAAAAATACCTATACTAGTGAGTTTGGGTATAAATTAGTTCCAAAAAATAAAGCAGGAAATTACGTACAAAAAGGTTCAAAGTTAGATGTAAAACAATTATTCGAGGATCAAAAAGAATATCAAGATAAAAGAATAGCAGCATTTGATGTAATTGAACAAGAAATGAATGATATTTATAAGATGTTGAGCAATGCTAAAAATGAAACAAGTGATTATTATAATGATAATCCTTCATCATATTCGGTAGTTAAACCAACAGATTTAGTTTTAGACTATATAAAAGATATTAAAGACTTATTAAAAGGAGAATAAATGAAAACAATACAAGAACAATACAACCAAATTAAAAAAGGAAAAGGTAGTAAAGAAATTTTCCTTAAAGAGGTTAAAAGAAACTATCCACATATGGTAATTAATTCTGCTACATTTAATCAAGCAGAAAAAATCCTATTAAATAGGTCAATAATATCAGAAAACATAGCAGGGGTAGTTACTCAATCAAATTCCCAACCAGATTGGTTTAAGATATTTGATAAGAATATGAATATTATAAAAGAAGAAACAGCAGCTGCTAAAAAGGATGAGGCTATTAAAGCAGAAGTAAAAGAACCTAATAAAGATGTAGTTGAGTTAGAAACAAAAGGATTCAATTATAAAGATAATAAAAATATAGATAATTTAAATGGTGAAGAATTTAGATTAGGTCTTAAATTTGAAATGGATAAAGTTAGAGAAACGGTGTCTGATGCTGATTTAGGGGATGCTATAGAAAAAGCAAGAAAATTAGTAGCTAAAAATTTAGCTAGTGATCCTTTATTTTATATTAAAAATGCTGCTTTTGGAGTAGATGGTATAGGATACACAGATGAAGTTCCTGGTTTAACATTGAGTAAATCAGATAAAATGGAAAAAGTAAAACTAAAAGAAAATAAAATGATATCATTGTTAGATTTAATGGAAAGCGGCCCATTAGGTGAAAAGCCAGTTGCTAAAAAGAAAGTAAAAAAAGAAACATTAGATAGTAAATTAGCTGAAATTGACAAACAGTCTCAAATAGTTGCTTTAGAAGCTAAAATTGCTCATATTGATGAAATTGTAGAAAAAAAGAATGCAAGACTTTCTATGGTTACTGAAGATGAAAATTTATCTGAATTAGCTGACAAGAATAAAATTAAACTAATGCAACGTGAAGTTAAAGATCTTGAAAAAAGAAAAATGAAGATGGAAAGACTTTATGAAAAAATGTGTGGTAAATCTTATAAAAAAACAGAAGTAGTAGATGAAGATTTAGACATTTCTGAAGAAAGCAACGCAGGTTCAAATGAAAATTCTAATGATAGTTCAAACTACAATTCAAACGATAACCCAGAGTCATATTCTGGTTTAAAAAAGTTTAGAGAAAACAGATAAATATGAATAAGCAAGTACTTGTTGAAACAAGGCTGTTTACAGCCATCCCTGCTTCTTTATCAGAAAATAATCTTTCTAAAAGAGGTAACCCATTAGTTGAGGGAATATTAGCTACAGCCGAAGTAAAAAATGGTAATGGTAGATATTATTCTAAAGATTTATGGGAAAGAGAAATTAACAAGTATAAAGTGTTAGTAGATGAAAATAGAGCAATGGGTGAGTTAGATCACCCAGATAGCACTATTATTAATTTACAAAATGTATCTCATAACATAGCTGATATGTGGTGGGATGGAGATAATGTAATGGGTAAAATAGAAATACTACCTACCCCATGCGGAAACATTTTAAAAGCATTAGTTGAAAGTGGGATTACAGTTGGTGTATCTTCTCGTGGAATGGGAAGTTTAAAACCAATGGGCGAAGTACAAGAAGTCCAAGATGATTTTGAATTATTGTGTTGGGATTTTGTTTCAACACCCTCAAACCCAGATTCATTTATGCATTTGGTAAAAGAAGGAATTAATATACAACAACATAACCCATACACTAAAGTAAATAATATCATCACAGAGATATTATGTGCTAATGGGTCATGTCCTATGATATAAACAATTATACCCCTGTGAACCGGAATTAGCGCTTTCTTTTCGAAGAGGCGCTTTTTCTTTTAATCTTTAAATATTTACATATACGTATAAGCATAATATGTCATTTCTGATATGACATTCAATTAATAATAATTCTTATTACGATTCCAAATAATCGTACTTCCAAAAAAAAATTAAGGAAAATGAACAGAAACTTTTTAAAAGAGGCTATCGCCGATGCAAAGACTGTAAAAGAATCAGCCATTGCAAATGCTAAGATTGCTTTAGAAGAAGCGTTTCAACCACAAATCAAATCCATGCTAGCTGCAAAGTTAGAAGAAATGGATAAAGAAGAAATGGATGAAGCTGCAGATGATAAAGTAGACGAAGCAAAGAAAGATGATGTTGAAATTTCGGAAAAAAAAGAATACATGACCAAAAAGGAAAAGGCAGAAGGCGACGATCGTAAAAGCGATAATAAAGCAGAAGCTGACGCAGAAAAAATGCGTAAAATCAAAGAGGAAGATGTATCTGATTTAGATGAAATTTTAGCAGAATTAGACAAAGAATTAAACGAAGATGCTCGTACAGACGCTGAAGAAGAAGGCTACAAAGACGGTATGAAGGACGAAAAAGAGGACTTGAAAGAGGACGAACGTACTGATGCTGAAGAAGAAGGCTACTTAGATGGTGAAAAAGACGAAAAAGAAGACATGGATGATGAGGACGAAGAAATCGACCTTGAAGACATGTCAGAAGAGGATCTTAAAAAATTCATTGAAGACGTAATTGAAGATATGGTAGGAGCTGGTGAATTAGAAGCTGGTGAATCATTCGAAGATGACGTTGACGTGGATGTAGATGAAGATGGAGAGGTAGAAGTAGAAGATGATATGGAAACTGCGGTTGACGTTGAATTGGACGAAGCAAAAGAAGAAATTGATGAAAAACAAGGGTACGATGCACGATTAGACGATGCTGAAGGTGCTAAACATGGTAAGAAAAAGCAAGACATGAAACAACGTAGAGCTGATTCTGAGAACATGGAAAAAGCCTTAGGTAAAAGAAAATTTGCTGGTGATTCTAAAATGAAAGAAGAATTAGCTGAAGCATATGCTACTGTTAAAACTTTAAAATCTGAGTTAAATGAAATCAATTTGTTAAACGCTAAGTTACTTTATACTAACAAAATCTTTAAATCTAAAAACTTAACTGAAACTCAAAAGGTAAAAGTATTAGAAGCATTTGATAAAGCTGGTACTGTAAAAGAAGCAAAATTAGTATTTGAAACTGTAGATTCATCTTTCAAAGCTACTAAAAACTATGTAAATGAAAATTTAGGTAGAGCTTCTAAATCAATGATAGCTCCTTCATCTCCTAAAACTAAAAAACCTATTGTAGAATCAAATGAAATGATAATGAGATTCCAGAAACTAGCTGGCATTATCAAATCATAACAAATTAATTATTAACGACTAAAATTTATTAAAAAATGTCACAATTAAATTCATTATTAGAAAGTGCTAATACTTATAAATCACTACAAAGTGATGCTGTAAGATTAGCCGACAAATGGGCCAAAACAGGTCTATTAGAAGGCATGGGATCCGAGCAAGACAAAAACAATATGTCTATGATCTTGGAAAACCAAGCAAAACAATTAGTAACAGAGAACACTCAAACAGGTGGTGGATCAGCTACATTTACAGCTGGTAACGGTCCTGCAGGTCAGTGGGCTGGTGTTGCTTTACCATTGGTAAGAAAGGTATTTGGACAAATCGCAGCGAAAGAATTCGTTTCGGTTCAACCAATGAATCTTCCTTCAGGTCTAGTATTTTATCTAGATTTCCAATATGGTGGAACTAACGTAGGTTCACCAGAAACAGCAGCAAATGCTCAAAAGAATCCATTTACAATTGGACAATCTTTATATGGTACTTCTTCACCGCTTAACCCAGCTACTAACACTAGTGGTTTTGGTAACGCGGCTGCAGGTGGTTTATATGGAGCTGGAAGATTTGGATACTCAACTCAGAACTTAGTATCAGGTGCTTTAGCTGTTACCACTTACAACATTGGTAATGCTGATTTTTACAGAGATGTAGATGCTGATTCAAGTTTTGCATTTACTGTTGCTGCTGCTGGTGCTTTAAATACCACAGTAACTAACGTACAGAAAGTTAACTTTTTATCAACTGTGTTAGATGCTAACTATGATAGAACTGCAATTGAAGGTTTCTATTTAGGAGCATTTACTAATACTCCAGCTAACGGATCAAGACAGTTTCCTGCATTTACTAGATTAAGTTCAGGTGCTTATTTACCAACTCCTGCTGCTTCAATTTCTGTAGTACCAGCTGGTGATATTACTACTAACTCTGCGGGTGTTGCTGCTGCTGTTGATTTAAATGTTGCTCCTACAGCTACAACTTCTGTTGCAGGTGTTGGTTTAACAGTTGATTTAACTGTTGCTGGTGGTGGTGCTACTACTGCTGCAGTAGTTAACAACCCAGGACAAGGATATGTTGCAGGTGATACAGTAACTTTTTCAGCTGCTTCAAGACCAAACGCAAACGTTGGTGCTGCTGCAGGTGTTTATGTACTTACTTTAGGTGCTGCAGTTCCTGCAGACGTTAGAGGAGCAGATGGAGTAATTTCTTTCTTCTGTGTTGCTGGTTCAGTTGTTGCAGGTGATGCTGCTGGTACTATTTTACAAACTCTACAACCTACTGATAATAACAGAGGTGATTTTGAAGATGGTAACGTTGCATTAAATGCTGCTAACAGACCAATCGCTATTCCAGAGATTAACGTACAAATGAGAAGTGAAGCAATTGTTGCTAAAACTAGAAAATTAAAAGCTGTTTGGACTCCTGAGTTTGCTCAAGATTTAAATGCTTACCATTCTCTAGATGCAGAAGCTGAATTAACTTCAATCATGAGTGAGTATATTTCATTAGAAATTGATCAAGAAATTCTTTCAATGCTAATTGAAGATGCTGGTGCTGGTGATGAGTACTGGAGTGCTGTTAACAACGTAGCAATTGATGCAAATGGCCCTGCTGCAGGTGTTCCTGCTGCTGGATTAGGTTTCTTTAACTCACAAGGACAGTGGTTCCAAACATTAGGAACTAAAGTTCAAAAGTTAAGTAACATTATTCACCAAAGAACTCTTAGAGGTGGAGCTAATTTTATGGTATGTTCTCCAAGTGTAGCTACTATTATCGAATCCATTCCAGGATTTGCTAGTAACTCAGATGGGGATGCTGCTAAAATGAGCTATGCATTCGGTGTTCAGAAAGCTGGATCAATGAATGGTAGATACCAAGTTTACAAAAACCCTTACATGACTGATAACACAATCCTTATGGGATACAGAGGTGGTCAGTTCTTGGAAGCAGGTGCTGTATTCTCTCCATACATTCCATTAATCATGACTCCTCTTGTATACGATCCAACGACATTTACACCACGTAAAGGTTTATTAACTCGTTATGCTAAGAAGATGTTAAGACCGGAATTCTACGGAAGAATCTTCGTTTCAAACTTGAATACTATTTAATAGTATATTTAGTATATTTAAGAAAAGCCTCGCGAAAGCGGGGCTTTTTTTTTACTTAAATAGTATACCTGCTAAGTAATTAGTATATGTATACATGATAATAAATTATTAAATAAAAAGTTTTAAAATGAAAGAGACTCCCTCACAGTTACCAATTCAAAGTTACGTAATGAATTTCCCCCATACTTTTTCTACTAATAATCCAAATAATGTTTGGATGAAAGAAATGTCCGAAAAAGAATTATCAATCAATAGATCTAAAGCTTATAAACAATTTATGGATCTTTATAATTTTATGGCAGGTCAGTCATTAGTACATTTATTACCTGCTGAAGGTAATTTTCAAGATTTAATATATGTTGCTAATTTAGGTTTACAATTACCCCATATTAAGGATAAAAACCATATTTTATTATCTAATTATACTTCACCTCCTAGACAAGGTGAAGAATATGTAGGAGAAAAGTTCTTTAATCAAATGGGTTATAATACTCATATATCACCCCATAAATGGGAGGGCGAAGCCGATATAAAATATTTAAAAGATAATGTTTATATAGGAGGATATGATATTCGCTCAGATATAAAAACATACCATTGGATGGAAGAAAATTTTGATATGAAAATTATTAAAGTTAAAATGGTTGATGAATATATGTATCATTTAGATTGTAGTATTTTCCCGTTAAATACACGCAGTACTATGGTTTGTACGGAGTTATATGATAAAACCGAGTTAGCGCAAATTAGCAAATATACTAACATAATAGACATAGATGCTGATGACTCCATGTATGGGATGGCTAATTCTGTTAGATTAGGAAATATGATTTTATGCGCTTCAAATATTTCTGAAATGAAACGAGGAGATGAATTTTTTGAAGGTGAAAAACATAAAATAGCTTCATTAGAAAAAATATGCTCTGATGAAGGAATGGAACCAGTAATTTTTAACTTATCTGAGTATATGAAGTCAGGGGCAATGTTAAGTTGTATGGTAATGCATTTAAATAGAGTTGATCATTTTAAATCACTTCTTTAATGGCTGAAAAATTAGAAGATTGGTTAAATGGGGAAGTAGCAGAACTATCTAAAATGCCCGTAGGGGAATTAAGTAATACATTCTTCTTCAGAGACCCAATTAGACCTACACATATAGATTATGAACATTTTTATAGTCCAGCTGATGGAACTATTTTATATCAAAAAGTAGTACAACCTGGAGAACAGGTACTTGAAATTAAAGGTATAGATTATACTATTCAAGATGTAATGGGGGATAAAAATTATAATAAACCCTCTTTAGTTATAGGAATATTTATGTCTTTTTATGATGTACATATTAATAGAATCCCATATGGGGGAATTTTAAAATATAAAAATTTAGAACCTATAGAATCAACTAATAAACCTATGTTAGCTGTTGAAAAGGATATCCTAAATAAAGTAATTAATCCTAATAATATGGATTATTTAAAGTTTAATGAAAGAATGTCTAACCAGATATATGTACCTTCTTTAAATTACACATATCACATAATCCAAATTGCCGATGAAGATGTAAATGTAATAGCTCCATTTAAAAAACAACAAGATCTTTGTACTCAAAATGAAAGATTTAGTTTAATTAGATGGGGTTCCCAAGTAGATTTAGTTTTACCTTTAGATGAAAGATTTAAATTTAATCTTTTATTAGATGAAACAAATCATGTTAATGCAGGCCTCGATAAATTAATTAAAATAACTAATAATGACCTCAAATCATCACAATGACGAAGTATTTAGACAAAAGAGAATAGTGAAAAATCCAATTAAATTTAAAATACAATTAAACGAAGAACAAAAATTAGCAAAAGCTAAAATATTAGATAACACATTAACTATATTAGCGGGTAAAGCTGGATCAGGTAAAACCTTACTAGCTTGTAATGTAGCTCTAGATGGATTATTAAGAAGACATTATTCAAAAATCATTATTACTAGGCCTACAGTTTCTAAAGAAGAAATAGGATTCCTCCCAGGAGATTTAAGAGAAAAAATGGATCCTTGGATACAACCTATTTACCAAAATATGTATGCTTTATACGATAAAGTAAAAGTAGAAAAATTAATTGAAGATGGTAAAATAGAAATAGTTCCTTTGGCATTTATGAGAGGAAGAACATTTTTAGATTCATGTATTATTGTAGATGAAGCCCAAAATGTTACTCATGAACAAATGGAAATGATATCTACACGTATAGGTTTAAGATCTAAAATGATAGTTTGTGGAGATGACCATCAAGTAGATTTAAAAAGCAGAGCAGATTCTGGTTTTAGATTTTTGTATGCAGCTTCACGAAAAGTAAAAAAAATGAGTGGAGTTACTTTAATGCAAAATCATAGAGACCCTATAGTTGATGACTTGATTGAAATTTATGAAGAAGCAGAAGAAAGAGGAATATTAAGCACTTCTGGAAGTAGTGGAAAAAGCCGGAAAAAGTAAATAATACATTTATTTCGTTTGTTTTTGTGATATTTATAACAAAAATAATATGGCATCAACTGTAAAACCAAATACTTTTCGTGTAAATATAAAAGAAGAGCATGTAGTTGGCGGTCAAAGAACCGTACATGAAAATTTTTATAGAATTCCTAATGTAACCAATTATGATAGAAGAATTGTAACTGTACCTAATACAACATCTATAGACCTTATTAATACTAATGGTTCAATACCAGGTCCAGCATTATTCCCTTCAAGTAGTATAAAATATGGGAGAATAACAAACATGGATAATTCAGCTTCATTAGCTGTATCATTTACATCTTCAGGTGTAACACCATCTTATTGGACTATGGATGTATTACCTACTTCTTCTTTAATGTTTTCGGGAGTTGGAGTATCAGGAAGTGATTTTATAGGAAGCTTTAGTCAAAATATAGAATTTATTTCTGTTTTTGCTATTAGCGCAAGTATAGATGTTGAGTATGTAATCGTTAACGCTTAAAATAACACAATATGGCAAATATACCAATTTGGCCTGGTTCAAGTTCATTCCATCCAGGAGATACCCCTTTTGGATTTTATGATCATGACATAGAATTTGAAAAAGATGCTGATAAAGTATCAAATTTTTGTGCCCTAAGACTAGGATATCCCCTTGTAGAAATAGAGTTACAAGATAAAAATTTCTATGCAGCTTTTGAAGAAGCAATAACTATATATGGTAATGAATTATATGCTTATAAAATTAGAGAAAATTATTTAAGTTTAGAAGGGGCAAAAAACACAGTTAATATAGCATCAACAATAGTAACTCCTAATTTAGGGAGAATTATAGACTATTCTGAACAATATGGTTCTGAAGCAGGAACTGGAGGAAATGTACCATGGCATAAAATGGCAGTACCCCTAACAGCTAGTATTCAAGATTATGATTTAGATGCTTTAGCCAAAATAAATGGTTTTAAAGAAAACAATGACCTTGAAATAATGAGAGTATTTTACGAAGGCCCGCCTGCATCCGCTTATTGGGCTGATTCTTATGGAGGTTATGGGTTTGGTTTAGGAGGAACAGTAGCAGGTATTGATGGTTTAGGGGGATTAGATGGTACAGGTATGGGAGGGTATTTAATGATGCCCTTAAATTATGATATGGCTCTTATTCAACAAATAGAACTAAATGATATGGTTAGAATATCTAATTACTCATTTGAAATGCATAATAATGTTTTAAGAGTATTTCCCATCCCATCTTTAAATAGTTACCAACCATCAGGATCAAACTCGAGTTCATTAGATTGTGGTAATATGTGGGTTGAATTTTTACTTAAATCAGAAAGATCATCAGCATCCTTAGTATTAGATGAATTTGATGAGAAAATAAAAACAGTAGCAGAAGTACCTTATGAAAACCCTAGGTATGAAAGAATAAATTCTATAGGTAGAAGTTGGATTTTTGAAATGACTCTAGCTATATGTAAGGAAATGTTAGGATATGTAAGAGGAAAATATGAAACTGTTCCTATACCAAATGCTGAAATAACATTAAATCAGGCATCTTTATTACAAGCTGCAAGAGATGAAAAAGAAGCATTATTAACTCAATTAAGAGCATATTTTGATGAAACTTCAAGAGAAAAATTATTAGAAAGAAGAACTGCTGAATCCGATTTTGTAATGAAAGAATTAGATAGAGTTCCAAGAGTAATTTATATAGGATAATATGGCATTATTTGGCACACAAAGAGATGTAAGTCTATTCAGACATATGAGTAGAGAATTGATGGGTGACATCATAACAGAGCAGTGTGCTTACTACAAATATAAATTAGAAGAAACAAAAATTAATTTATATGGTGAAGCTGCTCATGAAAAATATTATATGGGACCTGTTTTACTTAATGTTTTAGTAGAAAGAACAGATAATGTTTATCCTGAAACAGATTTAGGAACGGATTTTGATAAAGAGATACAATTTTCATTTTTAAGAGATGATTTATTAGGTAAAAATGAAGACTTTAATGGGGATGGAATGTCTTATACAGACACAACAGCTGAATATGGTGCTGATTTAGTACCACAAGTAGGAGATATTATTATGTATAACGAAGGTTATTATGAAGTACATGAAACAATTGCAAATCAATTCTTTGTAGGTAAAAATCCAGATTACCCAAATAATCCAAATCCAATAAATGCTCCATTAAACGGAGATTTAAGTAATTATGGTTCAAATATTTCTATAATTTGTAAATCACACTATGTACAAGCAGATAAACTAGGTTTAACACAAGCAAGATTTATATAAAATGGCAGATAATAGACAATTACCAAAACCAAAAACCCAAAAGGAGATTCTTTTAAAAACTCCTTACCAGCAACCTTATGTAAATCCTGAGACGGGGGATTCAATTGAAAATCCAAACTTAGCATTTCCGGATAAAACTAATAGAGGCAATCAAGTATCTTTTAGAGATGATAATACCAAACCTTTTTCTTTAGGGTTAAAAGAAAATGATGAAGCTATATTTTATTATTTAGATAACATAATTAAACCTACAGTTTTACAAAATGGTGTAGTAACTAAAGTACCAGTTTATTATGGTTCTCCTGAACGTTGGGCGCAAGTTCAAAAACAAGGATATTATAGAGATTTAAAAGGAAAAATAATGATGCCTGTTATTACTTTTAAACGTAATGGGGTAGAAAAAGTTAGAAATATTGCTAATAAATTAGACGCTAATTATCCTATGAATGTCCAATTGTTTCAAAAACAATATAGTCCAAAAAATGCATATGATAACTTTAATATTTTAAATAATAGGATTCCAAAAAAAGAATCATATGCTGTAGTAGTACCTGATTATGTAATTTTAACTTATGATTTCATTATATCTACTTATTATGTAGAGCAGATGAATAAAATAGTAGAAGCTATGAATTATGCATCAGATTCATATTGGGGTAATCCTGAAAGATTTAAATTTAGAGCACGTATTGATAGTTATACTACATCAGTAGAATTAGAAAATGCTGGAAATAGAGTAGTAAAAACAAATTTTTCTTTAAAACTTTATGGGTATTTAGTCCCAGATACTATCCAGAAAGAATTATCAGCAATTAAAAAAGTAAGTAATGCAACACAATTAATATTTGATTTAGAAACAGTAAAAACCTTGCCAGAAAATGAAGGCACAAATGACCCTAGAAAATCTATCCATTCAAATAATAATCCTGCAAGTTTTAATGATAACATTTAAATAAGAATTTATTCTTAATATTTATAAATAAACCAGGATATGTCAATAACACTACGATTAATAAAAGGGTCAGAACTTACCTATTCTGAGGTAGATGACAATTTTAAGTCATTATTTTATTCTGGCTCTTTAATTGGTACTGATTTAACTTTTTATTATCCTGATGGTCAAGGAGGTTACAGTGATTCTCAAACTTTCGATTTATCAACCTTACCAGGTTTTAGTGGGATAGGGATAAATGATGATGGTAGTGAAATTTTACCAGCAGCTAATATAATAAATTTTACAGGTACAGGAGTTACAGTTACCTCTACTGGAAATACTGCTAATGTTGAAATAACTGGAGGTGGTGGAGGTACTGATACTTTTACAAATGCAACTCCTATGCCACAAAATTTTCCAGGCAATTCTCCATTTGATAATATAGGAACAGGTACCACATTTGCAAATAAAACATTTACTGAAATGATGAATTTGATGTTGTATCCTGAATTATTTCCATCATTAACAAACCCATCCCAAACAAATTTTACTTTATCACCATCTGGTTTTAGAGAAATTGGAGAACAATTTTCAGCAGGAGGTATAACTTTATCTTCAACATTTAGTAGAGGATCTATCAACCCAGCTTACACTACTAATGGATTCAGGAGTGGATTACCTAATGCGTATATTTACACAGGACCAGGATCAGTACCCACTCCACAATCTAGTACTTCTCTAACGAATGTTACGGCTACAACCGCACCATATACGATAGTACAGGGTGCTCAATCATGGACTTCAAAAGTTGCTTATGATGCTGGTCAACAACCATTATCAAGTACAGGGAATAATTTTAATAGTCCTTTACCTGCTGGACAAACTAACAATAATTTAACAAGAACAATAACAGGTGTTTACCCAGTGTTTGCTACCACAGTAAGTATTGGTACATTAACTAAACAAGCTTTACAATCAATGACTGTATATGAAGAAGTATCAATGGTAGCAGAAACAGGAGGAAACAAACAAATAATAGACATACCAGTAGCATGGTCAACAATAAACGGATTACAGCAATTTAATACTTTTAGTGGTACTTGGGATATTATTAGCTTAGGAACATTTACACCAACATCAATAACCAAAACAATACAAGGAGTTAGTGGTATTCCTTATAATAGGTATACACATAATGGAGCTACAATAGGTGCAAGACAATTAAGATTTACAGTATAATATGGCAAGAGATAAAGGACAATTTGTATTAGCAGGTAATTTTGAACCTGAAAAATCAGCAGCATTTGATGCTCGCGCAAACATACCTACAAAAGCAGACTTACTTGTAGCATCTAACTGGACTGCTTTAGATGGGAATTCCTATGTCTATAATGGTATGACTGTTACTGTTGCTGAAGATTCAACAACAGCAAATAATGGTATTTATGTTTTAACAGATGCAACTGACGTTACTGATATTAATAATTGGTTATTTGTAGGTTCTTCATCTGCAGGTTCATCAGGTTCATCAGGTTCATCAGGTACTTCAGGCTCATCAGGTTCAAGTGGTACTTCAGGATC
>OCVQ010001583.1_pt1 | contig 16927 bp, 17 predicted proteins | sample 1539061 | NCBI WGS metagenome assembly OCVQ01 (sample SAMEA3355526, study PRJEB22509) | marine metagenome | biome: marine; feature: river plume; material: water | place: USA | collected 2010-08-08 | depth 0.5 m | reverse complement strand
GTACACAATACCATATAAAATATTTAATAGATAATACAGGAAGTGTTTATAAACCTGAAGAAAGTGCATCATATTGGTACAATACTGATCAAAACTTTGGAAGTGATACTCCAGTAGCTGTAGCTGTTTATAACGGTAGTGGAAGTACTAATCAAGATTTTGATACTACTGTTTATAGATCCTTAAAAAGACTCGAAACAGTAATATACTCAGATACAGGATCTTGGAATACACAGTATTTACAACCAGGTTATATTCCTACGATGTCTTTTACTAATATAGGTGGATTTTTAACAAATGTAGAAACATATATTAAAACTGTTCCTAATGGAGATTATGTTCCTGTAAATTTTGAAGGGGTAAAATATAATACAATTATTAGAGATGATGCCGGTGGATGGAATCCATCAAGTTACACATACACAGCTCCTAAAAACTTTGGTAATCAAATTCAAATTACTGCATCTGTAAAGTATGATAATGAAAATGCTGGACAGATAACAGGAATAACTACCAAATTATACAAAAATTCAAATATATTATCGTTTGATACAAGAAATATAGGAGGAGGTCAACAATCAACAGTTCAATTAAAAGTGATAACTGATTACAATGAAGGAGATCAATTTTATGTAACGTATGAGTGTAACGATAGTGCTAATAAAAGAGAAGATTTACATATAGTAAATGGTACTTCTCCTAATGATACCTACTTTATAATAACATCTGGTGCTGGAAATACAGTTCCTGTAGTAACAAGTAGCTATTATTTTACAAGTAGTTTTGAAGGGAATGTTTTAACAGCCTCAACAGCTTTAAGTTATTTTTATGGACCTGGATATACTCAAACTCCTGTTGTATCAAATGGAACTGGAAGTGGATTTAAAAACCCATTACCTTTTACTATAAAACAATATGATCAAATAAGATTTGGAGGAAATGAAAATGAAGTTTATACAATTATATCTTCATCTATAAACTCTATTAATGAACTACAAACAACAGGATCAGTAAGTGGAAGTTTAACATACGTATCAGCTAGTGTTGCATCGACAGGTATAGGTTCATTTGGAGTAAATGGAGTTACTTTTAATTTTACTGCATCTGTTCCTCTTGGGGGTAATACACCAACTAATATTTACATAGCTACTTCATCGTTCTCTAATACTACTCCTACAGATTATGCTTTTACAGCTTCTGCTGTATTTAATGTAAGTAGATCTGCAACTCTTTATTCTAATACTTTTGCAGGGATAACAGCTTCAAATTCAACCTCTGTTTTAATTCTTAAAGCGGGTTTTGTAGGAGAAGAATATGATGCTACAGTTTTAAACAATTATACATTTGTATCAGGAAGTACTACATATAATTTTAGTGGAGCCTCTGGTATATCATATGCTTCACCTTTATTCTTATATTTAGATAGAACTCCTCAAGGACAAAATCTAAACTATTTTGCTATAAGACGTTTGGTTTCTGATCCAGGTTATATTATATTAAATAATAACCCAGTTAAGTCACAATCCGGTTTAGCCCCATCATTTATACTACCAAAATATATGAGTCCTACTTTAAAAAATAATTTACCAAACATAATATCAAACTTATCATCAAAACTTTTAATCCCATAATATTTATATAACACAATATGGCATACTTAAATAATGAATATGTAACCGTAGATGCGGTTCTAACAACAAAAGGTAGAGAACTTTTAGCTCGTAATGACGGTTCATTTAGAATTACTCAGTTTTCATTATCAGATGATGAAATTGATTATACACTTTATAATCCAAATCATCCTTCTGGATCAGCATATTATGGAGAAGCTATTGAAGCTATGCCTTTATTGCAAGCCTTTGTAGACAATACTCAAGATATGAAATACCAGTTGGTAACTTTACCTCGTGGTACTGCAAAATTACCTGTATTGAATATTGGTGGTAGAGCAAGTATTAGTTTACAACAAGGAGCTACAATTGTTATTAATCCTACTACATTAAATTATTTAGGAACTATTGAAAGTGTTGAACCTTTAGGTTATTTAGCAACAGTTTCAAATCAAAACTTAATTGGAAGTTTTACAGGTACTGGAGTTAACACTACAGCTTTACCAAGTTTATCTCCAACACCAACAACATCAGGTGTTCCTTTAAGTATTTCACAAATTGGAACTGCATTTACTTTAACAGCTACTAGTTTGAACGATATCTTCCCAACAGGAACAACGATTGTAACTACAACAATTACGTTTGTAGGTAGAAATTCAGGAGCAAGAATTAGTATTCCATTCACAGTTAATAAAAAACAATAATAATGTCATATTCCGTATTAACGTTAGACGATCAAGTAGTAAGTAGCGAAATAGTAGTTTCAGCTGCTTGGACCAACAATCAATATACTCTAACCCAATTTTTTACTAGTTCAGCCCAAGAAACGGGTTCAACAGGAGCTTTTTATTTAAATGTATATCAAACAGCGTCTACTTCAACTACAGCAGAAAACCAATTTGCTATTGCTTATGGTAACATTTTAGGATCTGGAAGTTATTATTTTAATGCTGCTGCTCCAAACTATACTCCTACTAAAGACATTTATGGTCAATATAAAGCCTTAATTTTAGGAGATGAAAATAGTAAATTTATGTTTGATACTGTATCCGGTTCTGATGATATTGTTGTATTAACAGTAGCACGAGGAAGATATAAACAGAGTTTTAACCCAGGAAGTTTAACTTTAACTTTAAAAACAGGTTCAAATCAAATTACTTTAACAGATAATAGCCAAATTCAAGCAACAGCAACTTTTATTAATAATACTCAATACTATACTTTAGTAAGTGGTAGTCAAGGAAGTGTATTTAGCTCAACAGGAACTGTATCTGGAAGTTACGGTTACGTATTCCCAGATATGGGACTTATTATGTTAAATCCTTTAGCTTTACAATGTCCTACAGGTAGTGGTGGATTGCAAATTGGGTGGAATAGAACGCCTTCTAGTACAACTCCTCCAAGTCCTTTTTATAGCCCAAATAACAGAACGGTTTACCAATTAATTAGTAGTAGTGGAGCTTTTAGTTTACAATCAGCTGAAGTATTGAGTAGTAACTTTATTTTCTGTAGAGCTAAAAACGCAGAATATAATTACACAGCAAATCCTACTATTATTGATAGCGACGGAAACTTAATTTACAACCAACTAATCTACAGCCCTGTAACTTATATTACTGCTATTGGTTTATATAATGATAGTAATGAATTATTAGCAGTTGCTAAATTAAGTAAGCCTTTACAAAAAGACTTTACTAAAGAAACTTTAGTTAGAGTAAAACTTGATTATTAATGTCTGATACCGTATTAAAAAGACTAAATGTAAGTGACGTTTTTACCATACCTTATGAAGCTAATAAGTTGTGGACTGTCACTGCATCTAATTTTACAGAATACGGTATCTTTTTTCAAACAGGAAGTTACACTAGTTCTATAAATAAAACAGATTTTACTTACAGTAATTTACTTTACAAATCAGTATTAGTTAACTATTATCCTGAATTTTATCCTACAAATTCTTTATCTACATCTTCTTACTATCAAACAGTAAATTATACTGTAAATTTAACTTCAACAGATTATGCTGTTAGTGGTGCTTTAAGATTAGGGAATTTATATTCAACTGAAAAGAATTTTTACACAAGTAGTATTCAGATAATTAACATTCCTAATACCTTATATTCTAATAAAATAATTCCTACTACTTTTCAAGCAACAGTAAGTGGTGGATTAATTTATGACGATGGAGAATATAATTTAAGATGGTCAGGATCTAGTTTTACTGGATCAGTAGGAATAATTATTTCACAAAGTAGTTGTGTAGGAAATTTATTTTATGAACAAGGATTAGGAGTATTGACTAGAATGTCTGCTTCATTTAATAATATTCAATTTCAAAATAGCTATATACTCTATGAACAGAATATGGTTTGTAGAGTAAAAGATTATGAATTTAATGCAAGTTATAATCCAACATTAACAACAGGATCCTTAGGATTTGTTTATGAATCATCATCGATTTGGATTACTTCAAGTACAATACCTTATAACTACTCAGGCACTTACTATACATATCCCGATAATCAATTAAAAGATTTCGCAACAGCTAGTTATTTTACTCCTTACGTAGGATCGTTAGGTTTTTACAATGACTCAAATCAATTATTAGCCGTAGCAAAAATGTCACAACCTGTTCCACTTTCTAATGCAACAGACTTAACATTTTTGGTAAAATTAGATTGGTAACTATGAATTTAAAAAACAACATGTGGTATAGTTTTAAAGATGATTTAAAATATTATACTGAAATAACAGATTTCCCCGAAGAAACATATGGGTTTATTTATATAATTACTCATACCGAATCAAAAAAATATTATATTGGTAAAAAAATTTTATATAATACAACTAATGTAAAATTAGGTAAAAAAGAATTAATTAATCTACCAGTTCAAAGAGGAAAAAAACCAACTACTAAACAAATAATTAAAGAAAGTAATTGGAAAGATTATAATGGTAGTAATAAAGAATTTTTAAATTATATAAAATCCGAAGGAGAAGTTAATTTTTCGAAAAAAATATTGCATATTTGTGATTCTAAATTAGAATTAACATATTGGGAAACCTATTATTTATTTCAATATAAAGTATTATTTGATGAATTATCCTTTAACTCAAATATTTTAGGAAAATTTTATAAAGGTAAGTTGGCAACCCCACAATAATTTATTATATTAGTAGTAATGGATAACATACTACTATTAAACTGTCTTGAAAGCGTATTAGGTAAAGGCAAAAAGTCTAGTAGTGGTAACTATGCTTTTAATTGTCCTTTTTGTAATCACCACAAACCTAAATTAGAAGTAAAATTACAAACTAATTTAAAAGGTGAAAATCCATATCATTGTTGGGTTTGTAATGTTAAAGGACTTAAACTTCCGACTTTATTTAAAAAAATAAAAACACCTAGAGAAAAAACTCTTGAATTAAGAAGTATTTTAGGTGTTAGTCCAAAAGAAGACTTAAAAGTAGAACACACAGATGTACAGTTACCTAAAGATTTTAAACATTTAATTGCTGATACAAGTTTAGAAGCAAGAAGAGCAAAAGTTTACTTAAAAAAACGAGGTATTACTGAAACTGAACTTATAAAATACAATATAGGACATGCAACTAATGGACAATATGGTAATCATATTATTGTTCCTTCATATGATAAACAATTTAATATTAATTATTTTGTAGCTAGAAGTTTAGACCCTAAAGCTTACAGAAAATATGATACTCCTAAATGTAATAAAAATGAAATTATTGGTTTTGAGGCACTTATTAATTGGGATTTACCTGTTATACTTGTAGAAGGAGCATTTGATGCTATGGCAGTACGTCGTAACTCTATTCCTCTTTTTGGTAAAACTATTTCTAATGCTCTTATGAAGAAACTCGTGGAATCTAACGTAAAAACTATTTACATCGCATTAGATCGTGATGCTAAAAAGGACGCGTTAGATCACGCGCTTACCTTAACGAACTACGGCAAAGAAGTATATTGGGTTGACATGGATGATAAAGATCCAAGTGAAATGGGTTTTGAAAACTTTACAGAAAAATTACATAATGCTAATCCACTAACTTTTAGTGACATTATGTTACTTAAAATGAATATATGATAGAAAAAGGTCACAACATTGAAAAACATCCTTTCTTAAAAAGGATTGTTGAACACGAAGGAGAACAAATCAATTTTTTAGATTCTCGATTTTACAAAACAGAAAATGGAGACTATTATCCTTCTGTAACTACAGTTTTAGGCTTTTATCCTAAAAATAAATTTTTCGAAAGTTGGTTGAAAGACGTAGGTCACAATAGCGATATTATTGTTAGAAGAGCAAGTGAAGAAGGAACTCAAGTTCATGATGCTATTGAAAGATTTTTAAAAGGTGAAGAAATTATTTGGCTAGATGAAAACAAACGAGCTAATTATAGTTTAGAAGTTTGGAAAATGATTTTAAAATTTAGTGATTTTTGGAATACTTGCAAACCAGAATTAATAGCTAGTGAAATACATTTATTGAGTCATGAACACAAATATGCTGGAACTTGTGACTTAGTAGTAAAAATGAACGATAAAGTTTGGTTATTAGATACTAAAACAAGTAATAGTTTACATACTAGCCACAATCTACAATTATCAGCTTATGCTAATGCTTGGAATGAACATAGCGATGTAAAAATTGAAGAAAGTGGAATTTTATGGTTAAAAAGTAGCAAGAGAAAAGGTAAAGAAGGTAAATTGCAAGGCAATGGTTGGGAAATTGTTCAACCTGAAAAACCCTTAGAAGACTATTTTACTATGTTTAAAAATATTTACGACATTTATATATTAGAAAACCCAGATCAAAAACCTTTATTTGAAAAGTTACCAACATCAGTAAAACTAGAAATGTAACATATTTATATGTATGATTAATCTGCAATCTTTATTATTAGAAGTTTTTGGTGCACAACCAAAAGCAATAATTTTATCAGGAGCAGCAGGAATAGGTAAATCAACATTAATAAATGATTTAACAAGAAATATACCTTCTGATTTTATAGTATTTAACCCTGATACTTTTAACCCAGAAGATGATCCTGATAGACCTAATATAAGTAAAAATAATATTGTTATAAGAACTAAAGCTATTCCCGAAGCTATAAATAATAAACAAAATTTTATTTATGATACTACAGGACAAAATTTTAAAGAAACAGCAGATATTGTGTCTAAAGCCCAACAAAATGGTTATAAAGTAATGGTTATTACACTTTATGGAAGTCCTATTGTTAGTTTTTTAAGAAATTTTAATAGAAGTAGAAAATTACCTAAAGATGTTGTGTTGAATAACTGGGCTAAAGTATATAATCAAATCAGTAGCTATAAACAAATCCCAGGTATTGAATATTTAGTTGTTCAAACAGAATTAAAACCAGCAGAATCATCCACAGTTAATAAATTTGAAAAAATATTAAATTCAGGTGAATTAGAAGATTATTTTAAACAATTAATCCAAACAGATCCAGAAAAATACAGATCTAGTTTTAAAAAACCTCAACCTTCTGACATAAAAACCTCAGAAGATTTGCCAGATCCTGAAACTTTAAAAGCAAAAGAAGAAAAGAAAAAAGCAGCAGAAAAGAAATTTAGCGATGCTATTAAAAACATCAAAGATCAATTTAAAACTGTTGAAAAATTCTTAAAAATTATTAAACCTCTAAACTATAGAGAAGCGATAGGAGCAGTAAAAACATTTGCTAAACCATGAACATAGCAGAAATAGGAAAATTAATAGGAGAAGAAATAGCCAAAAAACCAGAAATTTGTTGGTATCCAGGAGGTTTTAAACCACCTCATAAAGGTCATCTTGCTGCAGCTCAACAATTAGCATCAAAGCCTTACATTACTCAAGTAAAAGTATTAATAGGTCATGGTGAAAGGGGTGGAATTACCGCAAAACAAAGTAAAGCTATTTGGGACATTTACTTAAAAGCACAACCTAATCCAAAAATTGTAACTGAAATTTCACAAACAAAATCTCCAATTAGAGATCTTTACAGATGGTTTGGAGATGATTTAAGTAGAGAAGCTTATGTTGCTGCTGCTGGTAAAGAAGCTGATGATTTAAAATATTTTGAAGGCTTAAAAGAAGCTTTTGGTGATAGAGTTCAAGAAGAAATTGTAGATGATCAGTTTACAGATAGCGATGGTGATAGAGTTAGTGGAACTGATTTTAGAGCTACAATAGCTGAGTTAAGACAAAGATATCTTCAAGTAAAAAATAATCCTGGAGATAAAAAAGCTTTAAATGATTACAATACTACATACAATTATTTTAAAAGTTTATTTCCTGAAGCAGTAATACAAAAGGGATATTTAGACGATATTCAAAGAGTTTTAGGAATTAACTTCCCAGAACCTGCTAGTTTACAAGAAAGTAAAGACAGGATACCTGGTGGTTTAGCTAAAGGTATAAAAACTGAAATGGAACATACAACTTCTAAGGATATTGCTAAAGAAATTGCTATGGATCATTTATGGGAAGATCTTTATTATTATGATAAACTAAAAAAGATAGAAGAATTTAAAGGTGATTCTAATCCATTAAATTTATCTTATATTGATACTTGGCACAAAGGTCAAGATTTAGCTATAAATGGAAAAACAAAAGAAGCTATTAAAGTAATGACTCAAGCTGCTAAAGAAGCTTATAAATTTGCTAAAAACACAGACAATGATTTAGCTGAATTTAAATATTATTTAAGTACAATAAATTGGTTAAAAGGAAATTATAAAACAGCAGAAAAAAACATTAATGATCAACAAGTAAAAAACTCAGGAAATGATGTTGTTTTAAAAAGATTATTACAAAATAAAAATAAATCATATGAAGAAGCATACGGATCTGATTTAAACGAAAATCAACCTAATCCAAAAAATCAACCTCAGTGGGTGTGGTTAGAGTATAAAAATCAAAATAAATTAAATCCTTTAATTTTTGGAGTTGACGAAACTGTAGACCCAGAAGTAAGAGAATTACTATTAAAAGTAGCTAATTATTTTTGGGAAGGATTAGAAATACCTGAACCGTTTAAAGACGTTCTTTTAACAGGAAGTAGTGTAAATTATAATTATACTCCAACATCTGACATAGATTTACATATTGTTGTAGATTTTGATAAGTTTGATAATCCTGAATTATTAAAAAAATACTTTGACGAAGCTAAGCTTAACTGGAACAGAGTTCATGATTTAAAATTAGGTAAACAAAATATTGAAGTTTACATTCAAGATAACGAAGATCATCCTGAATATAGAGGTGAATATAGTTTAATGAATGATAAGTGGTTACGTAGACCATCTTATGTGAGTATAGATATTCCTGATGAAGAAATTGAAAAGAAGACAAAGTTATTTAAACAACAAATAGATAAGTTAGAAAAAACAGGTAAAGATAATCCTGAAAAAGCAATAGAACTTACAAATAAAATTAAAGAACGTCTTAAAAACTTTAGACAAGCTGGATTAGATAAAGATGGTGAATATTCATTAGAAAATTTAGCATTTAAAGACTTAAGAAATACAGGTTATTTAGAAAAACTTAGTAATTTAAAAAATTCTTTTATAGATAAAACTTTATCTTTAGTTGAATCTGTTGATAAAGATTCACTTTTTGAAAAATTTATGGCTTATGCCTGCAACGAACTTCAAATTCAAAATCCTCCTACGTTTGAAGTTAGATATGAGTATGGTGAAGACCAACCAAGTTTTGGAGCATATGTTCCATCACAACATCATATTTCAGTAAATCCTAGCAACCGAAATATAGTTGACGTTCTTCGCACATTAGCTCATGAATTAGTTCATGCTAAACAAAACGAAATGGGCATACTACAACCAGATTCAGGTGAAACTGGCAGTGAACATGAAAATGATGCTAATGCTATTGCAGGCATTTTAATGAGAGACTATGGAAAACAAAATCCTAACATTTATAATATTGGAATGTTGAATGAAGTAAAAGAAGAACGTCCAAAAGTAACAAGAATTTATCTTGATATGGATGGTGTTATCGCTGGTTTTGACGATCAGTTTAAAAAATACAATAAAGAAGGATACGACTTTAAAGAATTTATTAGAGAATACGGAGCCAACAAAGCTTGGGACATAATCAATAAAGGTAAAGAAGATTTTTGGGCTGGTATGGGTTGGAATCCTGGTGGAAAACAACTTTATGATAGTGTAATAAAACTAGCTGATGAAAAGGGGTTTGAAGTATGGATACTTTCAAGTCCTGGTTTAGATCCTAATGGAGATGCTAAACGAGGTAAAAATAAATGGTTAGATAAATACACAAATATTCCTCAAGATCGTAGAGTATTTAAACAAGCTAAAGACAAACACACAGAAGCTAAACCTGGTTACATGTTAATTGATGATATGGGTAAAAATGTTAGTGAGTTTATTAATGCTGGTGGAACTGGCATAAAAAACAACCCAGAAGACTCAGCAGAAGCAATAAAAAAGTTATATAAGTTCAAATATGAGCAAAGAAACCCTACTAAAAAGAGAATTTACTGAACGTGAAGTTCAAAGAATGCGTAACATCGTTACGAAAAAAACTGGAGATAGAACTACAATTCAAGCTGGTTGGGAATCTCAAATAAAAAGACAAGAAGGAGACGTTTGGGATGAAAATGGCAAAACGTGGACTATTAAAAATGGCATAAAACGTACTGTAAGTAAGTTAGCTAAATTTAAAGACACAAATGTTATGCCTCTTACTTGTCCTCAATGTAGTGAACCTTTAGCTAGACAGAGTGAATACGTTAAACATATGTATAAACTCGCGCGTAAATGTCCAAAGTGTGTGACTAAAGAAGAAACCAACATGAAATTAGCTGGTACCTTTGATGAATACGCGAAGAACATGTATTTTAAAAACCATTTACATATGTTAGATCAAACAGAAAAAGAATTTAATGATTTTGTAAATAATGGTTTTGAAAAAATTATGAGTGAAACTGGAGAAGTAGAAAGTTGGGACGGTAAAGGTCTAACCCCAGAACAAATAAAAGAAACTAAACAATGGATTGCTGATCAAAGAACTAAAATTAGCACATATTTATCATAAACTAATATTATTATTATGCCATATAAAGCTAAAGGAAAGTGTGTCTATAAAAAAACTAAAGACGGAAAAATGGGTGCAAAAGTTGGTTGCACTAAGGGAGATGTAAAGCAATATTTAAAAGCTCTTTACTCTAACGATCCTAAAGCAGCTAAAGACGAATTAAAAGAAATCGTTGAAGCCTTTAATGTAGGAAAAAGAAAAGAAGAATTAATGGCTGAAATGGGTGAAATGCATAATAACGTAAAGGGTATGTATGAAACTATGACACACGAAGGATATGAAGATTCATTGAGTGAAATAGAAAAAATGCATAATGAAATGAAAAGACTTTACGCTGATATGGCTAAATTAGAAAAATAAAATGCAATCAGCAGTAGAAATAAAAAGAATGCAGGAGTTAGCCGGTATTATTTCTGAAGAAAAAGAAATAGTAGATGTATTAACACCTGGTTTTGTATTCAAATCAGAAGGTTTAAGAAACAGTGCTATGAAATGGTTAAGCAATCCTAGTAACTATTCTAAATTGGCTAAAGAATCTAAAATGGCTGAACCTCCTTTTAAATTTGAAGTTAAAGACTCAACAGGAATAAGAGTCAGTGCTAAAGAAGGTAAATTAAATTCTGAAAGACTTAAAAAGATTTTAGAAAATATCCGTAAAAAAATGCCTAATGTATTAGGCGCTGAAGTAACAGAATATAAAAATGACTAACAACAACTTTGACATCCGCGAATGGCGCATGCAGCAAGCTTTAAAAGAGTTTAATGAGCTATCTGATAAACAAAATAAAATAGCATCTGCTGCTGAACCTAAAGATAAAATTACAGGTGATGATTTTAAAGCATTACGTAATGCTAAAAAATCTATGAAAGAAGATCCATTAGTTCCTAATAAAACTGGAGTAAATATGGCTTTTGATGCTGAAGATTTAGAAGAAGATGATTGGAAACAACCAGACGATGAATCAGATATGGCTCACAGTCAACTTCGTGCTGTTAAAGACTTATCGGATAAATTGTGTAATATGATTGACGATGGAGAACAGTTAGATGCATGGGTTCAATCAAAACTTACTAAAGCAGAAGACTACTTAAACTCAGTTTATCGTTATTTAGCTGGTGAGGAAGAAGAAGATATGGACGATATGCCTTCTATGCATTCTTCTGATTCAGATGTTATTTTAGGTGCTCAGTTCTACGAAGGAAGAGGAGATACTGATTACAAACGTGCTAGAGACGCTAAACGTTTCGGTAAAAAGGGCGAAAAAAATACTTTTGGTGCAGGAGTTGCTAAAGGTGAAAAAATAGAAAAAGCAAAATTACGTCGTAAGTAATGAATATTAAAACTTTTCAAAAGATATTCGACGAAGAATACCAGAAATTCCGTACATCTAAGGAAACGGATAAGGCTTACATTGAAAAGTTCAACAAAGATACTAAAAAAGTTCCTACATTTGAAGAAGATCCAATAGGTTATATACTTTATAGCTATCCTACATTAAAAGAATCTCTTCAAACATTACTCAGTAATAATTTTTTAGACTATATAACAGGTATTTACGTTATTGCTCCTATACCTACAACTTTTAAAGTAATTTTACACAACAACCAGTTCTTTTACATGATTTACATGGGTAGAACTTGGATTGCTAAAATAGCTGGTAAAAAATATTACTTATTAAACGTAGGAGAACGAGGAAGAGCAATTGATGCCATAGCTCGCTTATTAATGATGGGAGCTCCGTTAGGACTTGAACCAAGTGAAGAAGCAATGGCTAATGAATCTACAGAAACACCATTACCTTCTGAAGGATCTAACCCATTCGCCGGAGGAGGCGGAGAGGGAGCTCCACCAACAGGAAATGAAAGCTTACCTACAGCAGAAGAAACAACTACTACTCCTTTAGTTGAATCAAAAAAAAAGACTCTTTTAGAAATAGGTAAAAAATACCCAACAGCGTTTCGCATAGCATTAAGACAAGTTTTACTTTTGGAAGGTTCTATTGGTCAAAATAGTGGTAAAGTAGTTCAAAGAATTTTAAATTCTGAAGAAAATAAAGAATTTGGGTTTAAACCTATGAATAAAAGTTCAAGAGTAGCAAACCCAAACAAAATACCTAATGAACAGTTTGAAGCTTTACTACAAACCCTTTACCCAGACGCCAATATTAAGGTTATTCCTCCTAAAACAGGTATAAATGTTAAACCTTATGGTAGTAACAGATATCCAATGTATAGTTTTGAAACTGAATTTGGGCCTGTTGGTGTAATATTAGCATCAGGTGCTAATAAAGGTGAAGCTTATGAAAAAGAATTTGTAGAAAAATTAAAACAAAATGCAGGTAAAGAATTAAAAGATATAGAAGATAAAGAAGTAAAACAACTCTTTGATTATCTTGAAATTAATCCTCAAACTATAAGCCCAGATGATGTAGAGGGTACAGGTAAAATAGACACTAAACGTCAACCAAGTTTAGAAGAACCTGAAGATATAGGCACAAAAATAGCTGATATTATTATTAAAGCTAATGGTCAAGATTATAAAATTTCATTAAAAGATCCAAAAGGTGATTATGTTTATAATGGAGGAACTTTAAAATTCATTAAACAAAGTCCAGATAAAAATATTTATTTTGATGAAGATAGTTTTATGAAGGATGACAGTTTAACTAAGAAAATTGTTGAAATTACTGGTGTCAATCCTGAAAAAATAGCAGATGGTTTAGAAAATAATGTTAAACAAGAAGGAGTACCATCACAGTGGGAAAATATTACTGACTATGATGGACAAAAAATCATTAATTTCTTAAGATCTAGCTACGGTTATGGATATTATTATGTAAGACAAATAAAACCAGGCGAACTTTACATAAAAGACATAAATCAAAAAGAAGACATTGATGAACTTATTGGAGAAGTAACTAATGTAAAAGTAAAATACCCATCAGTGTCAAGCAAATCATGTGAAGTAAGAGTTACTACTAATAGTCCTGAAGGGGGTGAAACTATCTATCAAATAGACATGAGAAACTCAGCAGGAGGTATACTTCCTAGTTTAAAAGTAAAATCAATAAACAGACCGAAATGATTAAGTTAAAAGACATATTAATAGAAGGATTAGGATGCCCAACTTGTACTAGACCTAAAGCTCCTTTATTAATAGAATCAACTAACCCAGAAAAAGTTAGTCCTAACATGTTATATCATGTTTATAAAAAACTTTCCATTACTGAAAATACATTTAGATATGGTAGTGAATCTTTTCTTGACTTATGGCAAGAAGCTAGATGGTTACATGAAAATAAACAAATTCTTTTTGACGGAGCTGATAAACAACTTTTAGAAGAAACAGAAATTGGCACATTTGACTTTTACAATGGTAAGTTAGTTCCAATAGATTTATTATTAGAAGAAGTAGATTTAGAAGAAGCAGACAAAAAGAAAAAAACACCTCCAATTGGTAAACCAAAACGTGGAGGTTCTAAGAAATTTTATGTTTATGTAAGGAAACCAGGCGGTGGGGTTAAAAAAGTATCATTTGGTGATACTACTGGTTTATCAGCTAAAATTAATAACTCTAAAGCAAGATCTGCTTTTTCAAAACGTCATGACTGTCCTAATAAAAAAGACAGAACTAAAGCAAGTTATTGGAGTTGTCGACTTCCAAGGTATGCGCGTCTCTTAGGACTAAAAAGTTCTTTTAGCGGTTTTTGGTAAATCCAATATTTTGTAATATTTATCATCGAATGAAAACAGCAATTTATTATTTGCATAAAGGTGATAAAGTTCCATTTTATGTTGGGAAGACAAAAAATATTCCAAATAAAAGAGAAAAAGAACATCAAAAACATTTAAATAATTCTTCTATTATTTTAGAAGTAGTAGATTATGTAGAAGATTGGAAATATTGGGAAAAACATTATATCAATTTATTTAAAAATCTAGGCCATCCTCTTATCAATAAAAACTCAGGTGGTGGAGGACCTGAAATAGTTAAAGAATCTACTAAACAAAAAATTAGCCAAGCAAATAAAGGAACTATTCATCCTATAGAAGGTAGAATATCTACTAGTAATAAACTGAAAGGACGTAAACTTCCCCCTGAACAAATTGAAAAAATTCGTTTAGCTAAAACAGGAAAATCAAACCCTAAAAAAGGTAAACCCGATGGCCCTAAACCAAAAGTATCTGAAGCACATAAAGGTAGAATAAGTCCTAATAAAGGAAAAAGTAAACAAGTTGCTTTATATAAAATATCTGGTGAATATGTTAAAACATATTCTAATTATACCGAATTAGCAATAGAATTAAATATAAATCCAGAAACTGTAAGATGTCAATTAGTAGGAAAAGCTAATACTATATGTAATAAACAACATAAAGCACAATATTTATAAATACAGTAATGGAAAAAAGAAATTTAATAAAAGCAATACTAGTAGAAGCTGTAAAAAGACATTTGGCTGAAATGCCACAAATCAAGAAATTTTATACTTTAACAGATGACTGGGAAAGTAAATTATCTAACATTAGAGGCTCCGGACCTAGATTTCAAGACATTGTTTTGAAAATGGAATCTTTAGAAGACATAAACCACTTTAATGTAGAGGACATTAAAAAAGTATTTAACATTAAAGGAACAGGTAATGCTAGTACATTTATAAAATCTTTATTGCAAAATAGTATTATAATGCCTGTAGAAGGCGCAGTTGTTAGAGCAAAAGATTTAGGAGCAGACATAGATGATGAATTTACAGTTACAGCAGCTCCTACTTCTGATTTAACTCAAGGTATTGATTTAACTCAAGCCTTAAGAAAAATAAAAATAGATGATAACGTAAATAAAATAGATTTTTCAATAATAGAAGATTTTACTATAGAGTTACCTAGAGAAGAAGAAAGAAGACTAGCAGTACAATATGGAAGTGTAGCAAATGGAATTACAAAAGAATTTGGATATTTTTACAATCGCCCAAGAAAAATTACTCAATTTAGATCAACTAAATATGGATTTTTAAAACCATTTTTAGAAAAGAAACAGTACTTAAAAATACCAGGAGAACCTGTATTAATAAAAAGAGGTTATTGGGGTAATAGTATTAAAATAACAGATTTATTTCCTACATTAAATGATTTTATTAAGTTTGTTCAAGAAAATCCAAAAAGTTTTAAAGTAACTGTATCTCCAAAAAACTTTGAAGAAATGAAGCAAAAAGTAGAAAGTATTGGTGGTAAGTTAGTGCCTAAAGGTGAAATAGTAACTAAAATATTTACATGATTAAACTTACTAACATATTGTTAGAAGTACTTACTGAAGATCGCTGTAAACGCATAGCTGATCGTCGCTACAGTAAACCATCAGCATATAAGTCTGGTGCTATTGTTAGATGTCGTAAAGGTAAAATTTGGAAAGGATTAAAAGAAGAAATTAGTGCTGAAGAAGCATACGAGGATAAAGGTTCTATAAAAACTGTTTTAGATGGAAAACGAAAATTAGGTTTTATGGTTTTAGATGGTATGGATTTTCCTGAAAAAAATTTTTGGGATATTGTAAAAAAGTTTGATTTAGGTATTGTTAAGGTTCCTTCAAACCCACATAGAGCTTATGTTTTTCATGTAAAAGGAGCTGAAAATGAAGCTAATGAGTTAAAAGACATAGCAGAAAAATATAACGGTTATTTATCACATAAAGCTACCGATGAAGATACTAGAAGAATAGGTCAATTATTGGGTTATAAATTCGAAGATATTGAGTCTCATATTGAAAAAAGAAAATCTAAATTAAACGAAGCTAAAAAAGAAACTCTTCGTACTTGGTTTAAACGTAAAGGGGCACCTGGTAAAACAGGAGGATGGGTAGATTGTAATACTTGTAGAAATGGTAAGTGTAAACCATGTGGAAGACAAAAAGGAGAAACAAGATCAAAGTATCCATCATGCCGCCCTACACCTAGCCAGTGTAAAAGACCGGGTAAAGGTAAAACTTGGGGAAAAACAAAATGATAAAATTAATAGACATACTAAAAGAATCTTTAATTGAATCAGATCCCAAAGTAGGCACGGGTAAAAAACCAAAAGGATCTAGTCGTCGTTTATACACTGATGAAGATCCAACAGACACTGTTAGAGTTAAATTCAAAACAGTTCAAGACATAAAAAATACTTTATCTAAATCATCGTTTAAATCTAAATCTCATGCTCGCCAATCTC
>OCVQ010001561.1_pt1 | contig 17131 bp, 10 predicted proteins | sample 1539061 | NCBI WGS metagenome assembly OCVQ01 (sample SAMEA3355526, study PRJEB22509) | marine metagenome | biome: marine; feature: river plume; material: water | place: USA | collected 2010-08-08 | depth 0.5 m | reverse complement strand
TAAAAACCAAAAACGTTTTCACCACCACTAATAGTTGTACCTTGACCAGTGCCGTGATACGCTACTTGCGCTAAACTTGAGCCACCTACTGAATTAAAAGTGCCACCGTTAACACGACCATTTAGACGCAGTGTAACTAAGAATACTACTCCTGTTCCAGTTGTTTGGCAACTCATTGAACGCAGAGTTAACTGCATGCGATTAATAATTTCTCGGTTGCCTAGGATACCAGTTAAACCGTTATCCACTGAGGGCGCAATACGCACACTAATTAGTGGTACTGTGGCATCTTGAGCAATACTAGAAATAGTTTGTGCTCTGTTCATACCACCCACAAAAACTAGCGACTTATCATCATCAAAACGTCCATCCATTATTACTGAGCTACCCCAGTGACTAATTGTACTGGCACATTGTGGACTGTATAGTTCGACTTTGATTGGTGCTGTACCGCCTGTTGATCCAGCTGTAACGCCTGTTACAGTAAAGGTAGTAGCTCCAGAACCGCCTGCTACTGCTCTACTTGCAATAGTCAATGCTGTAGCAGTTCTTGATGAGTAAGAAATAAACTCAATAACAGCACCTGTTGCACTAGCTTGCTCTAGTTGTACTGTGCCACTTGGTGGAAATAGTGCTGCATTGGCTACTGAAATAGTTCCGCCTGTACCAGTGGCTGAGCTTAATGTGGCTGTTAAGTGTGTTGAATATGGTATAGTATTTGTTTCGTAACGAGCTACCAAGTTACCTGAGCGCATATATGCTTCAGTGTTAACGTTACTATTAGTAATCCTATGGCAGTAAATTACTTCGCCGCGATTGTTTTTAAATCCAAAACGTATAGCGCCTGCACCGTACCACGTATAATCAGCATAAAACATCTGCATACGTGTTAAGTCAATATTGTAACCACTAGCACCAGTACCATCACAACGATCAATGTTCCAAGTGCTTTGAGCATAACGCGTATCTACAGTTTTACTTATAGTTGCATTTGAAATAGTGCTACCCCTGTATTCGGGATAAATAGTCATGCTGGTGTTGCTTTGAATATTTTGTACAAGGTATGTCATACCTCGAATAACAATAGCATCGTTGGGTTTTAGTTGTTCACTAAACTTGGAAGCTGCTGAACCAGTAACTAGTTGCGTACCAGTTGTAATACTGCTTGTACCTGCAATTTGAAAAGTGCTGCTACGACGTACCACAAACAGTGTTTGACCATCAAATTCAAAAAAGAATCCGTTTTGACTATCAAACATACCTACACGATTACTTGATCCATACCAATCAAACGGGCTGACAACAAAATTGCCTGAAGCTACAGTTGCTGAAGGTGTTGTTAAAGCCGTATAAGTAAATGTAAATGGTGTGGGTGCTGTTAACACTACAAAGGTGCCGTTGTAGGCAGTTTCGTTACAGAATTGCACTCTTACGCGTACACCAGGTAACAATCCGTGAGCAAATTTTGATGTAACAGTAACCGTAGTACCAGAACTAGTAATAGCTTCTGAATTGATCTGTGGTTTCATCAAACTACCAGTTGAAAACTGAGTACCTTTACCAGATTGATAACGGAACTGCCTACGAGTTTGACGAACTACTTGATAACCGTGATAAGGTGTTTCATTACTAAATTGTACACCACCGTCAAATGGGCGTTGTAGTACGTAACCAGTAGCACGGGGGAATAATGTGCCTAATGCTCCACCACTTAATGTTGCTGTAACTGCATTACTTACTAAAGCAAATGTAAATGTATTATTTGTTGGGGTAGAAGCAACTACGTGTGTACTATTAATTGTAGCTGATGCTGTTGGAGCACCGCTTGTGCCTGTAGTACCTCTAATATAAACCGCAGTTCCAATACGTAAACCATGGTCGTATGTAGTAGTTACAGTACCTACTGTACCGCTCATTACAATGCTGGTTGTAGAAATTGCAGCACCAGTAAAGTCAGCACCTATAAACAAATAAGTTTTAGTAGCATCAAATAATGATGTAGTAACAGGCGTTACGTTACAAGTAAACTGAATCGACACGTTAGCGTTGACTACTTCTACTTGCCACCATCCATCAACGTTAGCACCGTCTAATGTGCCAATAATATAAATAGGTAAACCTACTGTGATACCTGTGGTATTAGTAATAGATACTGTGATAACTCTGTTACCTGTACCGCTAGCAGCAACACCAGTAATTCGATAAGTACCACTAGCACCGATAAATTGCAAATCATTACGTAATGTGTCACTAATACCCTGTGTAGGGTCATAGTTAGCACTAGGACGATTATTTAATAAGTTAATAGTGTCCCACTTTGTAGGTTGTGTACCATACTCAAAGTCAGTATCAATTAGCGACTGTGGTGTTGAAACACGAAGTTTATCAACTGGATCACGCATTGTTTCTGAAGGAACAATCTCTGTGTAAGTTTCTTCTACTAAGATTGCCAACTTATCTGTTGCGGCCATAGCCGTAGTATTATACGCAAGAATAAGTGTTGTAGTTTCTTGGCCTGTTGTAGCGTCTACAGCATTTGTAAAGCTGGTAGCTCCTAGTGCTGGGTCAGAAAAGTTGTAAATAACTGTATTTGAAGTTACGTTTGTAATCAGCAACAGCTGTTCTCGTCTGATATTCTTACCAATTACGGTAACTGTTCTGGTACTATTATTAAAGGAGTACGCTTCTAATATTACATGTTTCATTTATATTAATCTCCGAATGCAATTGTTGCTGCAGAAAAGGGGTATCTACGCTTTTGTCTACTCACAGAAACTCTTCTGTATGAGATATGCGAAGAATCACCAACATATGGTGCGTTATATATAGTGACTTGACCACTACGAACTCTAAATCCTTTGAAAGAGTCGTATGGAGAAAGCCAAGGATAGGTTAGTATATCAACATAAGGGTTTAATCTTTGTCCACCAATAACTACCTCTAGTTCTTTAGAGTCAACAAAGCTGGTTACAGCTGTTTGCTCTACACGCAAATCAAATACGGTTTTTGATCCGTCAAATTGATCTGCAATATCATTTAATACTGTGTAATCTGGAAAGTTGCCTTCGTGATAGATGTTGTAAAGTGGCATTGCTGAGCCACTAGTAGCATCTTGAAACGAGAACTTTAATCCGTTTCGGCCAGGTGCTTGTAAAACTACAAAGTCATCAAGATCGTTGGCAACACCAATTACTAATCGGTTTGCTTCACCACTCGAACCGTCTAAACCATAAGGGTGAAACTGAATAAAACCATAATCACTAGTGTGATTAATATTTACACCATCTTTTTCAGATTGAAAAAAGATACCGCTACGACCAACCGAATCACCTTTTAAGATAAGGTTAGTGCCAGCTCCACGAAATCCGCCCATGTCACTAGCACCTGTGGCGATAGTACCGTCTATGGTAAGACCTGCGCTAACTATTGTTGGTCGGTTTATTTGAAGTGGAGAGTTAACTGTAACAAAAGAATCGGTTTGTCCAAGCGTTAAAGTTTTACCTGTTAGTGCTCGGACAGCACCGTTTTGTTCAAAGATTACGTCTACTGAGGCAACGCCGTCACCAATAAAAAGATTAGTAGCAGTATTGCCAATGGAAAGTTGACCACCAGAATTGGAAATTGTTAAGTTTCCTGTGTTGTCTACTTGTATTGTGGCACTGCTAGTGCCTGCCAGATTTTTAAAGTCTACTAAACCACTGGCGGGGGTTATGAGTACGTCTCTTGGCATTTATTTTAACCTCCCACCTAATCTTATTTTAGTTTCAGTAAAATTACTTCTAGTATCAAAAACATCAGTAGCGCTACCACCACCACGATTTAAATAATCCATGTTAGGTACTGAATATGGTGTATCCAAGTATACATTTAATGGTTTCATCCAAAAACCTTCGGAACCGTTAGCATAAGGAATTGATACTCCTACTGCTACGTGTCTGGGCCAGGGTTTTGCAGCTAATGTTAACTGCTTTTCTTCGTAGGCAGTTAAACCTGCTACTGTATAGTAAGTGTTTATTTCACCACCAACTGCCCAACTACTAAATGCTCCGCCTGCATTGCCTATTGAGTTAGTGCTAAGTGCAGCTTGAGTTTGTATAATTTGAAAATAAGGGTAACTTGTTGCGGAATATGTTGGATCTAGCTTTATACTACAAGAGGCTCGAAGGGTTACATTGGGCGGAACATATACATTGGTTTGCCATCCACGACCAAATTCGTCAAAGTCACTGGCAACTGTTACTCGCCAAGCATTTTGACTAGCATCCCAATATCGCTCAGTACCATAACCAAACTGTCGGACTCGATCATATTCAAAATCATCTTCAAGCATTGTAACTATAGATATGCTTGCTGAGCCACGGTCAAACTGTTGATGATAATATCCGCGCTGATAGGTACCCGGAATTGTATCAGTTATTTTATTATAACCACTGCGTGCTTTTAGTGAAGAATATAAGAAGTTTGTTGTAGCGCGATCTGATTGAGGGCCGTATACCATACCGGTTATTTTCATTTTGTATAGCGGAGTATCCGTCATACTAAAAGTATTTGGTCCTTCTGTAAACGCATCTACAATATTATGATGTATTCCATTGTGTCCGTCATAAGATGTTAAACGAAATCCATAATAACTACGATTTGAGTAGTTATAAGCTACTTCACCCCATTCGCTAACACCTTCTAGTCGCATACCCCAAGCATTACTGCCAGAACTTATGGAATTATATAAAGCCTGTCCACTATCATAGTATAAACCATAACTAGCATTGTAAATACCAACAACAGTACAACATCTAAACTGTGTGTATCTGGCACCGAATGACCATAGTCCACCCCAATCACGAGTACTATTACTACCTGTCATAGTAATGCCTTCAATCCAAGGCTGTTGTGTTAATGCGGGAACGGTATTTGTTAGTGTGACATTTGTGGGATTTGCTGAATGGTATCCACGCATTGAGACGCCACCTTCAGGTTGGCCTTGTGAACTGCCATTGTACTTAAAGTAAACATCTTTTAAAATAAGTTTGCGATTGTAGTTTGTTGTATAGTAACCAGTCCAAACACCATAGTAATCTGTGTTTGGTACTACTGGCTCAACAACTACATCACGAGTTAAACGATTAACTAGTGCTCCTGCAACTACGTTATAACCAAAAGCTGCATTAACTGTTATAGTATTACCACTAACACCAGAAACTGTGTGTTTGTAACGGGGATTTGTGTCTGTGCCGTAAGCATTATAGTTGCCATCAATAGTACCGCCACACTCACTGCGAGCTTCAATCCAAATATCATCACCAATGGCAAATAGGTTTGCATTAGCAACTGTTAGTGAAGTAGCTGTTGATGCAGCTAATGCGGTTGTTACGGTGGCTACTTTTCTGACTTTGTTGCCAGAAGCGTGTAGCTTATCAGTTCCTGTTTCGTATACAGTTAAACCAATTACAGAACCTGTAATTGCACTGTCTAGTGTAATTTCATGTGAAGTATAATTAATTGCACTAATTGTTTTTATATTTCGGTTTGCACCTGTGCCAAATATAATTAACTGTCCCACACGAAAAACTTTGGAGTTAGCAACTGTAATTGTACTTGAAGTTGCTGTTGTGATCGCAGACTCAGGGCCAACATATTGTCGGAAATAAACAGTTGTACCACTTATGTCATGTATCCAAAAACCTTCGTCTTGTAGTGTTGTAGCCCCAGCGTTGCCTGCAGCAGTTGTGTTGTTGAATACAGCAATCCATTCGCCTGCAGCAAAATTTGTTGCGTCAGCTACTGTAAAGCTTGTTGAGCGTTCGTTGGCAGTTGCTGTTAGTGTAGTTGAAGGCATCCCATCGGAACCTTCCATGATCAGCGAAGCATTATCAGCTTCTACTTGATAAAGTAGTCTTGAACCTGTAGCTACACCACGAAACTGTAGGGTGTGGCCTTTGCGTGCATGAAAAGTACCACCACCTTGAATAACCAATCTACCGTTCATTCGCAAAACGTTGGTTGAGTTTAATTTTGTTTGTAAAATGCCGTAGATTGTACTTTCTGCAAAACCTGTGGTAACAGGAGTTACTGGGTCGTAAGTTACTGTATGTCCAACGGCAATTACAAAAGCATCACCATCTACCGGAACTACACCGCCTACCCAAGTGCTAGTTGCACTAAAATTTCCGGTAGCTGTTGATGTTATTGTTGCCATGTGCTAGGCCTCTCAAATATATTCAGTTCAGGGTCGGGCTTAGATAGTTCTATTTCAATAAAATCACCTTCAATATCTACCCGATTAAATACTACCTCAGAATCATCTGAGGTAGTTTCAAAAGTATTTTTGTTGATTTTAATTCTTATTAGCATACTATCCTTATTTAGCTATTTCTACTTGTAGTTTATCAACGTCGCAACGTTCACCATAAACTACATAGAAACAATCAATACCTTTTGCAACTAAATTGCTGTTTGCAACTGTTATGGTATTATTTTCGATTGATTTAACATACAAGTCTTGGTGTTTACCAACGGATGTTAAACTTACTGTTATTGACGCTGGATCAACTAATTTAGTCCAGTAATCTGGCAACTCAATCTTGTTGTTTTTTAATCTTCCACGTACATAAACACCGTTCTCTGGGCCTTCTAAGCTGCCATAGCGCAGTTTCATGTCAGATTTAGTTGGATGATCTATTACGAACGATTTAGTTGTTGCTGCAAATGAGCCGTTAACTTCAAGTTTATAAACAGGAGCTGTAGTTCCAATTCCAACGTTGCCGTCAGATCTAGCAGTTAATACTGTTGCAGGCGAGCCTAAGAAACTATCATGAGCAAGAACTAAGTCTAGCCTTGTTCGTGAATTTACGCCACTATTTTCATACCTGGACAGTCTAAAACTTGCTGCTGCTCCGTATGCTCCACCACTACTACCTTGTCTTGCTAATAGTAATACTTCTTTTGGGTCGTTTAGTACTGCTGTGCCAGTTGCAGTTTGATGAACAACATACAGCGAATTAGCATCATAAGTATAAGTATTGTCGTCGGATACCTTTACACCTACTTGTAATCGTGTAGATGGTGTACCAGTAAGAATACCAATTCTGTCATTTACAGAATCAACAAATAAAGTGTTACTATCAAAATTAACAGAACCATTGATTACTGGAGCAGTTAATGTTTTATTTGTTAGTGTTTGTGTGCCTGTTAGTGTAACATAGCTAGAGGTAGCTACTCCACCTAATAAATCTGCGTCTAATCCTGATCCAGTACCGTCATTACCTGCATGCCATACTGTGTTATTATTCCAAGTTATAGTACCGTTTTGATTAAGTACCAAATCTTTACGATTTGTACCTGCTGCGTCAAATACACCAATACCTAAATAATTACTAGCGGTAGCGTGATATACGTGTGCTCTTGTTACATTACTGGCATCTTCAAATTCTAGTACGGCAAAACCGTTATCGGTATTAATTGTTAAATACGACAGGACTTCTTGATTAAGTACATCATTTCTTAAGAATGACGAAGAGTTTAAACCATCTAATAAGTCTGCGTCTAGTCCACTACCAGTGCCGTCATTAACATCAGTCCAAATCTTAGCCCAAGCACTCCAGTTTGCGTCACCAGTATCGCGCTGACTACGAATATAGTTATCAGCACTTGCTCCGCTTGTACCGCTCCAACCAAAAAAGATTTGATTGTGTCCAGCACCGCCTAAACTAATTACGTTACCATAAGTAGTTGGGTAACCATTGCTGTATGCTTGCCTAAAACTCAATCCTGCTGGAGCATCAGCAGTTAATGTTTCTGCTGTAACCGAACCTAGTGAAGCTAAGGAAGTAGCACTACCAGTTAATGTAGCAGTTATTGTGCCAGCTGCAAAGTTTCCTGAGGCATCACGAGCAACAATAGTTGATGCGGTATTTGTTGTAGCAGAGTTTAGTCCATCTAATAAATCTGCGTTTAAGTTAGTTACTAAAGTAGTAGAAGCTACTATAAAAGGCGATGTACCAGTTGCTTGAGTAGAAACAAAACGTGGTGCTGAAATACTGTTATTTGCTGTCCAGTATCCTGTTGACTGAACCCAGTTAAAAGTCTTGTCTGTAGCACCTTTTAAGGTAATACCACCACCATCTGCGGTAGTATCTGTTGGACTGGCAATTGAACCTAATTCAATATTTTTATCATCAACTGTTAATGTAGTTGAGTTAATTGTTGTAGTTGTACCATTTACAATTAAGTCGCCTGTAATAGTAAGATTACCAGTTTTTGTTTGTGCGGTTGCTGAAGTATCTAAGTAGTAACTGCCTTGCTGTCCGTCTAATAAATCAGCGTCTAATCCTGAAGAGGCTCCATCATTGCCTGCATGCCAAATTGTGTTAGTATTAGCTGTAAGCGAAGTAGTTGTTAAATCTACACCAACTGTACCGTTTGCAGCTCTTGTAGCGGTTAACCAAGCTGATTGTTGTGCACCTGCGTCATCTACAGTACGAAATCTAAGAGTACCGTTAGCAATGATTTCCCAATAACGAATATTTGCTCCATTATCGCTATCATCTAATCGTAATATTGGTGCTGCATTAGATACTGTTAGTGACTGGAAAGTAAATATTTGATTACCGCTCCAAGTATTAGCACCGCTTAATAATGGAATAGCATTACCAGTAGTACCAATATTGTAACCGTCAAGTAAGTCTGCATCTAATCCGCTGCCCGCTCCGTCATTACCAGCATGCCATACTTGATTAGCATTAACATACGGAGTATTATAAAAAGTTACATTCTTGTCGTAGTTCCAAGTCCATGGCTGAAGTTTGTCTCCAGTATAGTTGGAAAACATTGATATAGTGTTAATTCTTTTAGTAGTATACCCAGGTTGGTCTACCCAGTCAGGAATATCAACAGTAATACGAGTAGCTGTTCTGCCGTTGTGCAGATTGCCTGAATAGTATGCGTGCCAACCGTAATCTGCATTTGTGTTCGTTGAATTAAAAGTTAATGTTTCTTTTACTGTCCAGGGACCTGCAGTTGTAGCAGCATCTTCAACGGTTAATACAATATTAGTCCAGGCATTGCCCCACCAGCTCATGTACATTGCAATTAGTACATCTGTGGGCCAACCAGTGCTTTTGGTTATAACAAACCTAAATTTTCTGTGCGCATGGTCGACGTCCATGTATGTACCGTCTTGACCATCCAACAAATTTTTAACACCACCTAATCCGCCACTAGTCCAGTCTTCCCAGGTTGTATTAGTGTAGTTGAAATATTCAACGGAACTTACAGGGCAATAACGTAATGTGTCACTATAAAAGTTTTCAGTAAATAGTCTAAAAAATCTATATTGTGAATAACTATCATAGTAATAAGTATTATTAGTAAAACTATGGTACTTATGAGAATCTGGGGCAAAGTATAAACTGTCTCTGCCATCTAATAAGTCTGCATCTAATCCGGAACCACTACCGTCAACAGTATTAATAGCTGTTAATAACTGATTAGCAGTAACTACACCTGTATTACCCGCTACACTAGAAACTCCAGTTACGGCACTACCAGAAACAAAAGAGTCAATACTATTGTCAGCTTTTTTGTAGTATATCTTACCATCTTGATAGTTAAGGGCGATTTCGCCATAATCTAAGTCAGCAGCAACTGGCACTTTGGCCGCTACTGATGACTTTTTAAGTAAAACTTTATTTGCCATCTGGGTTCCTAATAAGGATTAGAAAGAGGGGTAAAAACCCCTCTTATATTTTAGTATGTTCCACCGTCAATTGTATTTGACCAGTATGGATTTCCTGCTGCATCTTCGCGTAAGAAGCTACCATCAATTGCGCTAACTACTGTAACACCCATTGCACTAGTACCGTTACCATAAAGCACGCCACGAGCTGTTGCTGTTGCAAGTCCTGTACCACCGTAAGCAACACCAATCGTATTACCGTTCCAAGTAGATCCAGTGCTTAGTGTTTTGTTGGTAAATGTTTCAGAGCCTGCTAGTGTAGCTAATGTACCTGTAGTCGGCAAAGTTACCGCAGTATTGCCAGTTGCTGTAAACGACTGAGTAAATGCACCTGCATAACTAACATTACCAGCCAGTGTTAAAGTATTAGCACCGTTGTTAACACCAGTACCGCCGTAAGTTGCGCCAACTACAGTGCCTTGCCAAGTACCAGTAGCAACTGTTCCTAGTGTAGTAATTGATGTTTGACCAACATAAGTTGAAGCAATATCAATACTGTCAGCAGCAACAGTAATACGGTTAGCAGTACCAACTGCATCAATTGTGTTACCAGACTTTGTTAAACCAGCACCAGCAACAATTTGACCTGCGCCAGAGAACTGTACAAATACTAAAGCTGTTGTATCAAGTGTTACTGGAGCATCTGTGGTTAATACAAAACCATTGTTTCCATTAACTGTACCTTCTTCAACAAAGGCAAACACACCAGGTGTCATGTCAGCACTAATGTCTGCATCACCTGCGCGAGTCAGTACCCAGTTAGTTCCTGCAGCTCCTACTACTGTAACTGTGTATATACCGTTATCAGCACCAGTAGTTTGATCTTTGACCAAAACACGATCATTGACCACTAAAGGAATACTATCAATAGTAAGGGCAACTTGTGTTGCAGAATTTGTAAGAGTTTTTCCTACTTGACTACCGCTAGCAGTAGCGGTTAAGTTAGCAGTAGTAGCAACGCGTACGCTGTCTTTGATATCTAATGCTTGCTTGATACTGTCAACATAGCCTTTGTTTGCGGCATCAGTAGACTGTGTTGGAGTAGCAACGTTAGTAATGCGCTTAGAAGCAACATCAACTGTACCTGTACCGTTTGGTGCTAAATTAACGTTAGTATTCGTACCACCAGCTGTAAAGGTTAATGCAGCTGTGCCAGTAATCGAACCTGTAGTAGTTCCAGTACCGCCATTACCAATAGCCAATGTACCTGTAACACCAGTTGTAAGTGGTAAACCAGTTGCGTTAGTTAATGTACCGCTTGATGGTGTGCCTAATGCACCACCGGAATACAATACTGTACCACCTGTGCCAAATGCTACGCTTGAAGCATCAGTACCAGTAAACGTTAATGTATTACTTGCAGTAAGTGTTTTGCCGTCAGCAATGGTTAGTACAGCACTAGTTGCAGGAGCAGTAAGTGTTACTTTGTTAATTGATGTAGCAGTTGCAACACCTAATACAGGAGTTGTAAGAGTTTTGTTTGTTAGTGTTTGTGTACCAGTTAGTGTAGCAACGGTTGAGTCAATAGCAACTGTTGTTGTATTTGACGCATCGCTAACGGTAACTGTAATACCAGTGCCTTGAGTAACTGTTCCACCTACCTGATCGTAAATATACTCTTGTAGGGTTGTGGCGTTATCACCAATGTACACATTTGACAGTACTGTTTTACCAGTACCGTTTTGCGTAACGTTAATATCACCATTGGTATTTGTAGAACTAAGTATGTTGCCTGTTAATTTTAAATTACCAGTTAACCACTGGTCAATAGTGCCGGTTGCACTTAAGATTGGAACTGATTTAGCAGTAATATTCAGCGTACCTGCTGTACCTGCCATTAAGTCCGTATAATACTTACCACCAATGATAACGTGATTAACAGCGTTACCACTAGTTTCGGTGCCCATACCTACATAAAGTCTGTCACCGCCGTTCGAACCGTTATCCCCTAAAGCACTGTAAGCTAATTCGCCTTGTGCTAGTGTAGCTGGATTACCTGCCGTGTCGGAACGTTTAATTCTTATAATAGAAGCCATCTATTACACTCCTTTTTTAAAATTGTCCACAATCAACATATTGTTGATTTAATAATGTGGTTGAAGTCCATTTCGCTGTTTGTGTATTATACACAAGCAGGCTTCCAGCAGTTAGATTCGACACATCAGTATCCACCATACCATTAATGGTACTAGATCCTGGAGGACCCATCATACCAGTAACAATAAGTGTAGTAGGATTTGCATCTACTACGGTTTGGTTTACTGAGTTGTCCACTACTACTGTATTATTACTAGTGGTGACTACTGTTTCAGTCATCTTGTCACCTCTGGGACTAAAGTCAAATTACCAACTAAAAAGGGTATAACTTTGCCGTTTGAGTCAAATAGTTCTACTGCATATACTGCTGTTGTGAATGTAAAAAGAGTGGTTGCTGAAGCAGGTATTGTAATTGTAATTGTTCCTAAACTATTATTTAGTACAATTTGTCCAACACTTGAACTAGCTTCGTAGATAACAGTAGTGCTATCTACAGACTCTCTGATTTGCATCCTGGCACTATATCCAGTTAAAGATACTGGTTGATTATATTCTACTACACCGCCGCTGGTATAAGTAGTGTACCCTAGACTATTTACTTGATTAACTCTAATAAGAGTACCTGATGTAAGTGTTGCAATTTCGGTACTGTCAGAAACTGAATTAATTTCTTTCATACCGCCCGCACCGACAACTTTAAATCTCCAGCCATTGGGCAGATTATGAGATGTAGTTGTTGTAATCTCGCAAGGAGCTGCTTTTGTAATGCTAGCGATAGGGACGTAAACTTTTGTTTCTGATTCCCAGCGATATGCTTGTTCAAACGTACTGCCTTGATAAATTTTATAATTAAGTTTTGCTGGTTGCATTAGCGTACCTGAACTTTCTTAGCTGCTGCTATAGTTGCCGACACGCGAAACTTATTAACTTCTTGTGTTAGTGCAACAACTTCAGTTTGTAATTGCTGATTTTCAATGCATAGTTGTGATAGTTGTGCATTTAATAAAATCATTTCTTGTTGTAAGCGATTTAACTCGGTTGCAAGTAAGCCATTCTGTTGGCCCATACGCTCTAGTTCTGTATGCATTAAAGTAATAACGCTAGTTTCCGCATTAGTACTTTTCCAGTCTTTTAACAACTTCTGAATTCCAACTGAGAAAGCAACAACTGCTAACGCAACTAGTGAAACGGTCTGTATGAAACTGTGGTCGTCAATCTCCACCATAATCAGATCTCCTTATTAGCAGGGGGTTATATATTTAATTGTAATCTAAACGGGAACTCCGCCCTTTAGATTGGGATAAAAGCTTGTCAAGAAAAAATATTGAAACGTTCTTGCATTTTGGTATATTATACCACAAGGGCTGGGTATTGTCAATGCAAAAAAATACCCTGCCCAAAGAATGGACAGGGTATAGTTTTTGCGACGGTTATAGTTGTTTACACTAAATTAACCCTAGCTATACAAGAAGCCAGGATAAGATGTTGAACCAGGACTAATACTATAAGGTGCCGAAGAAGGTGAAACTACTAGTGTAAGCGAGCTGTACGGCGCACTTCCATTAGTAAATCCAGAATATTCATATCCTGCACTAGCAGTATTGCCGGCAGTAATAGTCACACTTGGTACACTAAATCCAGCTCCATTATCTTGAACAACGCCACTAAAGGTGAATGTTACAGTTGTTAGTGCTGGTGCACTTAAGTATACATTTACACCACAATAAATAGGTCCTGCTGATCCATTATTACTAAACACTGCATCCCATGTTGCTGTTGGCGGTGCCGGTGGGGTATATCCGCAAGTAACACTATTATACTCTATAACACCAGCGTAAGTTCCGTAGTTTCCATCTGTGTAGTCTTGATACCTAGTAGTACCAACGCAATAAGGTGATCCAACTGGTTGGTTTGCAGCAGGTGGATTATAACCACAACTAGCACTATTGTACTCTACAGCACTGCTATACGTTCCGCCAGTACCATTAGCATAGTTTTGAGTTAAGGTATACCCCACACAATATTGTCCACCAACTGGTGTGCCTGAATCTTCTACAACGTTAACTTGAGCATTTCTAACGTTACCATTATAAGGAAAGTATACCCAAATTCTTTTATTTCCAGCAGGTCCACCAGTAATAGTTGCACCTGTTAAATAATTACTAAAATTACCTGAACCATCTAGGGATGCAGACCCTGCATAACTCGACGGTTGAGGATCTCCGTTATTAAGTACAGAAAAACCAAATGTAGCATTTGGCTGTCCACCGCTAATGCTAATAGTTGTATAATTGCTTAAACTAACTGTTGAGGGCGATATGCTAAAAGATTCGTTGTATACTATCGGCGGAGTAATACTAGTATCATTAATAGTAATAGTACCTGTAGTTGCTTGTTCAGTACCACTTACACTTCCTGTACGTACTCCAACACTAAAAGTTTGCGGTCCTTCTGTTAGTGTGTCGGCAGTAGGAGTTACACTAAATGTACCGCTACCGCTTGTAAGTGCAAAAGATCCGTTATATGCTGAAAAATCTGCTCCTGGATCAGCAGAACCGCCATTAATTGCCCAATATAATGTAGTATTAGCTACATTAGTTGTAGTAACTGTAAATGCTATTGAAGAACCTTCATTTACATTACCAGTTTGAGGTGATATTGAATAACTTATTACAGCTGTACTTGTATCATTTATAGTTACGTCTATATATGGATAAGTGCCTGTTAATAGTTGTAAGCTAAAAGTTTCTGGGCCTTCTGTAAGGCTATCCGCGGCTACGGTAAATCCCACACTAGCAGTATTACTACTTATAGTAAAATTACCTGTGGTAGATCCAGAACTTAAATCTGCTTGCTGTATACCTGTTACATTGTATCCTATTGTGGTACCATTTGCAATATTAGTGGTTGTTAGTGTAATTGTAAAGCTACCGCCTTCATTAACGCTAGCTGCGCTACGGTTTAGGGTGTAAGTAGGATTAGTACCTCCGCCTCCGCTACCACCGGGTGCTTGATATAAATCAGCATCTGCGGCTATAACGCTTAAATTAGTATATGTACCTGCAAAATATGTTACAAAACCGGGTGGAAATGATCCTTGTTCGCTTTCGGACACAGTACGCATTGTTTTACTATCTATGTATTGACCTCTGCGTTTAAATACTATATCAAAAACTGCGTAATCAGTATAGTTTATGCCACTTGCGGTTCTTTGCTCAGCAAAAGCCACTGCGGTTTTGGGTAGCAAATATATAGGATTAGTAGGAGTAGGTAAATATAAATTAGTAGCTGTAGCATTAGTTGGTAGTGCAAAGTTATCCGATATACTATAAGGTACTAGTTGCGTAAAATTACTATCAAATGTTTTCTTTTGAGGATTAGCACTATTATACATTCGTAACGCAGGACCTGTTGAGCTCATTGTTTCTATTCCATTAGCATCTACGGTAAAAATATATGCGGTTGGCAAAGTATATGTAGTAGAAACTGCAGTAGTTGCAAAAACTGAACAGTCAAATTGTAAATTGTTTTCAGCTACCGATGTTGGAAACAAATACCACACATCTTTTTCTGGTTGTCCAGATACTATGGAATCTGGTAGTGTCCATAATACTATATATTTACCCGTGCCAATAGATATGGTAGCTGTACTATAGTCTCTTCGTATGTACCCTGGGTGCATATTAGGCGCATCAATTTCAGTACTTGTTGCAGTAGTGTTAAATTCCAGTTTCTGTACAAAAGTTGGATTAACATAGTCACTATCTATTAGCAACTCATTAGCATCATTTATAATTTTAAGACCGAATGCCATAGAGTGCCTTATTTAACAAAAACATATAAAATTGTGTCTGTATATGAAAAAGTTGGTACAGAAATTCCAGCATCTGCTGGTACATAAACATTTCTCGACCATTTAATATATGGCACACCGTTTAATGTACCTATTTCCCAAGAGTGCTGTCCTGGACGAAGCTGAAAGGGTCTTATCGTTCTTGTAATATATTCAGGAAAGTCTTTATAGTAATATGAAAAACCTGGTCGGGTAGGAATAGGTTCGTTTCTAGTAGCTCCGGTACCTGCATCAGTTAGTGTAAATGTTTGGCCAAATACTGCGCTAGTAGTAGAGTTTTGTAGAACTACAGTAGTACCATCACTTTTAAAAGTTTTTAAGCCATATGTTGCCATTAACTTAAGTCTCCTAGTAGAACTCTGCGAACATTATTATTAAATATTTCAATCTTATTATTAGAGAGTACTATTCTTTCGTTTGCAGAATTTCCAGCATTGTTGCCAATAGTCAGTTTGTTGGCATTAATAGTACCGGTATCAATTCTACCGCCATCAATAACAGTAGTGCCAGTAACGCTTAAGTCAGCAGCACTTATCTTACCGTTAACACTTGAGGCAGTTGCCAGTGGCGTAGCACCAGTAGAAAAGTTAGTAAAAGTTACTATACCATTAAAGTTAATACTAGCACTAGGCGTATCAATTACAGCTGCACCTGCTGCAGTATTATAAGTAGTTTCAGCAGTATAAAATCTAGAAACCCACGCTTTTAATGTAGTGTCTGATGTGCTTGGGCTTATTGGTGAATATCCCCATGTGCCAGTATCTCCTGGAGCACTAGTTAAAGTTGCAAACTGTCCAGTACTAAAGTTATAGTTTGATGCTGAGGGAGTTCCAGGTGCAGTAGCCGAGGCTGTTTGATAGTACAAGTAGCCTGAGGCATTTCTTGGTCCTGGAGCACCTGTTGTTCCTACACCTTGTGGACCTTGTGGACCTTGTGGACCCTGACTGCCAGTTGATCCATCCGAAACAATAGCCATAACTATAGATTTCGTAATAGGCGTAGTCAATCCTGCACCAGTTACACTTAAAGTAACTGACACAGAAGATGCTCCACCAGAAGGTGTTACTACAATAGAGCTAGTAGAACTGGAGGATAGTGTTCCTCCACTTATTGTCCATGCATATACAGGACTAGTAATACCAGTAGTAATAGCTGTTAGTGTAGTATTAGCGGGGGTATATGTTCCAGTAATACTTTTTGCAAACGCGCTATATCCTGAAATATCTATTGATTGTGAAGCTACAGGAGTTGCTGTTAATTCGCTTGAATAAGTAACCTGTGATTCATCAATTTCGCTGATAAAAGCATATCTTACATAGTAAGCTGTACCTGCTGTTAGGTTCGGAATAACAATAGATAAACTTAATCCGTCAAATACCTTGTTAGTATTTGACGGAGTAAATCCTGCTGTTGTAGAAGACCACACAATTACTTTGATCAAATCATCGCGAATGTCTGCTGTTCTAATAGTATCGTATGGTGTATCTAGTTTTAATATTAAGGAATTA
>OCVQ010001559.1_pt1 | contig 17155 bp, 14 predicted proteins | sample 1539061 | NCBI WGS metagenome assembly OCVQ01 (sample SAMEA3355526, study PRJEB22509) | marine metagenome | biome: marine; feature: river plume; material: water | place: USA | collected 2010-08-08 | depth 0.5 m | reverse complement strand
CGGGTGTTGAAAAATCCCGCGCGGCGATTGGACGTTCTTTGCTGGCCGCACCGGATATCCTTTTGGCCGATGAGCCGTTGGCGGCGCTTGATGAGACACGCAAGGCCGAGATATTGCCCTATTTCGAGCGTCTGCGCGACGAGATGAACGTGCCTATCCTATATGTCAGCCATGCGGTGCGCGAGGTGGCACGGCTTGCGACGACAGTGGTGGTGCTGGATGGTGGGCGGATATTGCGCCAAGGGGCTGCGGCGGAGGTGCTGGCTGATCCAAGCGTCTTGCCCACGGGTGCGCGCGATGCAGGGGCCTTTCTGACCGCGATTGTTCAAGACCACGACGAAGACGGTCTGACCACGCTGGATGCATCGGGTATGCCGCTGATTTTGCCGCGGGTTGCGGCCCCCGTTGGGGCTGTGGTGCGGGTGCGAATTGCGGCTCATGACGTGATCTTGGCGCGTCATCGACCTGAGGGGCTATCGGCGCTCAATATCCTGTCAGGCCGGGTGCAAGAGGTGCGTGCGGGAGATGGTCCGGGGGCTTTGGTGGTTGTGGATACGCAAGCAGGTCGGATCCTCGCCCGCATCACGCGCCGCTCTGCCTTGGCATTGGGCATCACGCCGGGGATTGCTGTTTTTGCCGTGATCAAATCGGTGTCTGTCGCTCCGGCAGATGTGGGCGGGTAAGAGACGGGCGTCGCGCGTTTCTCGTGTCGCGCGCCGCCCTTCAGCCGCGCCGCGCCCTTGCCTTCAGACCAAGCAGAATGACCGGGGCCAGCAAGGAGCATAGCGACAGGCGCACAAGGTTGTTTGCCGCGACATAGCCCGGGTCAAGATGCAGGGCGGCAGCCATCGCTGTCATCTCGGTCATGCCCGCAGGGGCAAAGGCAAGGAAGGCCTCGATCATCGAGACCCCAAAGCCAAGATGCACACCATAGGCAAAGATCAATGTCAGCCCACACATCAAGGTGAATACCATCCCGGTGTGCAGGATCAGTCTCAGGAACGGTTTGATATCTGGCCGGGGCAGGGTGGCGCCGACGGCGGTGCCGACGATAATGAAACTGACGATCACCCCGCCGCCCGGAATGGGCGCTGTCACCGTGCCCGTGGCATAAAGCGTGGCCGAGAGAAGCATGGGGGCGACGAGTTCCGCCGAAGGAAACCGGATCTTGCGACCGATTGCGGCGGCACCTATGCAGGCCGCCATCAAGAGGGCGAGTTGTGCCAGTGGGGCCGCGTCCTGCGCGGCGGTTTGGGCAAGCCCCGTGGACGGGATGTCAAAGCCGATCCCGTCGATGATGAATGGCAGGGCAATCGTGCCAAGCGCCACGCGAAAGACCTGCAAAAACATCACCGCCTGTTGATCTGCATCACTTTGGCGCGCGACTTCCAGCACCGACAAGATACCACCGGGCAGGGCGGCAAAGGCAGCGGTGGACGGGTCATAGCCAAATGCGCGCATCAAGAATATTGTGCCGAGACAGGTGGTGACAACCGTCATGACGGCATTCAGCGTCAGGGATGCTGCCCATAGGGGCATCTGGGCGGCAAGGTCGGGGGTGAAACGGCTGCCGAGATAGGCCCCGATCACCACCAGCGCCAAGGCGCGCAGGACGGGTGACACCGTCAGCGCGGGCAGCGCGCGGCTGGCGAACAGCATGACCAGCGCCGGACCCACCAGAAAGGCCAGCGGCAAAGACAAGGACCACGCGACCAAGGCGCCTGCGGTGCCGAGCGTCAGCGTCAGCCCCTGAGACGCCAGCGCGCTGGTCAGGGGCTGACGGCTGGCCTTTGTCATGCGTCGCGCAGCTCGCGGCGCAAGATCTTGCCGACCGTGGATTTTGGCAGCTCGGCCTTGAAGACGATCTGCCTTGGCACCTTGTAGGCGGCCAGTTCCTTGCGGCAATGGGCGATGATGTCATCCTCGGTAACGCTGTCCTTTGACCGAACGACAAAGACCTTGACCGCTTCGCCTGTCTTGTCATCCGGCACGCCCACACAGGCGCTTTCCATGACGCCGTCCAGATGTGCGATCACGTCCTCGATCTCGTTGGGAAAGACGTTGAAGCCGGACACAAGGATCATGTCTTTCTTGCGGTCTACGATGCGGAAATAGCCCTCGGCATCGACGGTGGCGATATCGCCGGTCTTGAAATAGCCGTCGGGGGTGAAACATTCGGCATTCGCGGTGTCATTCTGCCAGTAACCGCGCATGACTTGTGGGCCCTTGGCACATAGCTCGCCCGCCTCGCCCATCGCCACCTCTTTGCCGTCATCGTCACGGATGGAGATATCGGTCGAGGGGAAGGGGATGCCGATCGAGCCGATTGCCTCGGTCAGCGACAGCGGTTTGGCGGTCAGGATGGGCGAGGTTTCCGACAGGCCGTAGCCTTCGGTGATATGCTGGCCAGTGATCGATTTCCACCGCGCGGACACGGCGTTTTGCACCGGTGCACCACCGCCCATGCAGACGCGCAGCTTGGAGAAATCTTGGCTGGCAAATCCCGGCGTATGCATCAGGCCGACAAACAGCGTGTTCACCCCGGTAAAGGCCGTGACCCGCCACTTGGACCATTCCTTGACGAAGGCCTCCATATCGCGCGGGTTGGGGATCAGCACATTGGTCGCGCCAATCTTGAAATAGGACAGGAAGTTCACCATCAGCGCAAAGATATGGTAAAGCGGCAATGCCGTGACCACCACCTCTTCGCCGCGCACAACATGGTCTTTTGTCCATTCGACAAACATCGCCACGTTTGACGCAAGATTGCCATGGGTCAGCATCGCGCCCTTGGACAGGCCCGTGGTGCCCCCCGTGTATTGCAAAAAGATCAGATCGTCCTGCGTCACCACGGGCTTGTTGAACGGCATCTGCTTGCCCTCCAGCAGGCAACGCAGCAAGGGCACGGCGCGGGCGCGCAGGCTTTCGACAACAGGCGGATTGGCCATTTGCAGACCGTTCAGGTCATCAAGACCCACCGAGATGATGGTCTTGATCCCGGTTTGGTCGATGATCGCCTCAAGCGTGGCCGTGGCCATAGAGAAGATCACGATCGTATCGCAACCCGCATCGTTGAGTTGATGCGCCAATTCGCGCGGGCTGTAGAGCGGGTTGACGTTCACCTGAACCAAACCTGCCCGGATGATCCCGAAGCTGACCACTGGAAATGACAGCAAGTTCGGCATCATCAATGCGACCCGCGCGCCTTTTGCAAGGCTCAACTTGGTTTGCAGATAGGCTGCGAAATCGCGGCTCAGTCTGTCGATCTCGCTGTAGCGCAGATTGGTATAAAGCGCGTGAAATGCCGCCTTGTCGCCAAATTCAGCGACTGCGTTTTCAAGCAGATCGACAATGGTGCCTTGGGCGGTGGCGTCGACTTCGGCGGGGATCGTCCCATAGTGTTTTTGCCAGATGCGGTCCATGACGCGTCCTTTCTTCAACCGGCGTCGGCAAGGACCAAGTCCGAGCCCTTTTCGCCAATCGCAATGGTGGGAATGTTGGTGTTGGTGGCAGGCATGCTGGGCATGATCGAGCTGTCGATGACGCGCAGTCCCTCCAGCCCTTTCACTTTCAGGGTTGGGTCAACCACATCGGTCGGCCCTGTGCCCATACGGCAGGTGCTGATCGGGTGCCAAGAGGTCTGACCCGTGCGCTTCATGTAATCGATGATCTCGTCATCTGATTGCATGTCCATGCCGGGTAGCGTCTCGCCGACGATATGTTCGGCCAAGGCAGGATGCCGGGCGAGGTCACGCATCTTCCGCATCGAGATCAGCGCCGTCTCGATATCACCTTGCGCCGAGAAGTAGTTGGCCACCATCTTGGGGTTCTCGCGCGGATCGGGGGATTTGATGTGCAGTGAACCGCGGCTCTCTGGATAGATGTGAAACTGACCCAGCCCAATCCCCGAGAACGGGTCGGTCAGGGCGCTTTTGCTTTTGTCCAGATAGCGATCCTCAGCCGAATACATCGTGATTTGCAGCTTGAGGTCGGCATAGGGTGCGGCCTCGTATGATTTCACCATGGCATGTGCCGTGGCCGAGGGTGTCGCCATTAGCCCTCTGCGCGTCGCAAGGTATTTGAGCAACTCGGTCGCGCCCCGGACCTTGCTGTTCAGCAGGTCATTGACGGTCACAGCCTTGTTGATGCGGTAATTGATCCGCGTTTGCAGATGGTCTTGCAGGTGTTCGCCGACACCGGGCAGGGCGTGGCGCACCTCGATCCCGTGCTGTTTGAGTATTGTGGGATCGCCGATGCCCGACAATTCAAGGAGCTTGGGCGAGATGATGGGCCCTGCGGAGAGTATGACCTCTTTGCGCGCCTTTAGAGTTCTGGTTTCGCCATTCTGAAACACCTCGATCCCAGTCGCGCGCTTGCCCTCAAAGGTGATGCGGTCGCAACTTGCGCCCATCATCAGGGTGAAATTCGCACGCTTTCCCACGATCGGGTCGATATAGGCGCGCGCAGCGGACCAACGCTTGCCGTTGCGAATGTTGAACTGGATCCAAGCCACGCCATCGGCTTTTGCGCCGTTGTAATCCTCGTTATAGGGAATGCCGACACCTTTGCATGCCTCGATAAAGGCGCGCGAGACCGGGTCGCGGTATGTTCCATATGTGCAGGTCAACGGGCCACCGCGGCCACGATAGGCGGGATCGGTGCTGTTTGGCGCGTCTTCCAGTTTCTTGAAATAGGGCAGCATGTCGGACCACCCCCAACCGGTGTTGCCCGCATCGCGCCATTCGTCATAGCGCTTGGGTTCGCCGCGCACATAGATCATCCCATTGAGCGAGGACGACCCTCCCAGCATCCGACCGCGCGGCCAATAGATCGACTGACCTTGCAGCGCGGTTTCGGCTTCGGTGTGATATTGCCAAGCAAAATTGGGGTTGGTCAGCATCTGTCCGATGCCAAGCGGCATGTTGACCCAGAACTTCTTGTCGGAATTCCCGGCCTCGACCAGCGCGACGCTGTATTTGCCGCTTTCGCTAAGCCGATTGGCGACGACGCAGCCCGCCGATCCTGCCCCGACCACAATATAGTCGAAGGTCTCGGTCATCCCGCTGTCCCCAAATGCTGCATCATCGCGCGGGCCTCGGCGGCCATGCGTTGGAATTGCAGGTCGGGCAATTCGGGTTGCGGCATCTCTGTCAGGACACGCGGCTGTGGCATGATCCGCAGTTCCACGAAATGCGGCCCCGGCTGGCCGAGGATCTTGTCCTTCAGCGCGATCAAATCGGGAATGCTGTCAGCCGAATGCGCCGTCTTGTAGCCCGCGCCCCGCGCCACGGCGCAGAAATCAAACGCGGCCCCTCCGGGGCGATCCAAGTTGGCGATTGCCCCGAATTGGGTGTTGTTGTTGAACACGAAATGCACAAGGTTTGCAGGGGCTTCGCCTGCGATCTGGGCCATCGTGCCCAGCTCCATCAACAGGCTGGCGTCCCCGTCAAAGACAAAGACAGGGCGCGTTGGTTGGGCAATCGCCAGCCCGAGCCCCAGACCAGATGCGCCCCCCATCAGCGGCACCGAGGACAGGTTGTGCGGGCCGGGTGCGATGGCCGAAGCGGCAAACATCGCTGACATGGTGGACACCACCAATGCCTCGCCGCGAATTTTGTTGATGACGAAGCAGGCTTCAAAAACGTTCATCGGCATGAGCAGCCTCCTTTCAAGACCAAGATGGGAAGAAACCGATATTCAGAACAACGGCGCATTCATTCTTGCGCGATGTCTCGAACGCTTCGGCGACTTTCCCGATGTCATCGGCTGTTTCGAGATGAAAATAGGGCACGCCAAGCGCGGCCATCACCGGCTCGACCTTATTCAGACAGACCCGGCCGCTTTCGGTGGTGGGTTTGCCGAGGTTTGAAAACTCACGGCCAAAGGCCCCCACGGACAAAACCATCGGGATGCGCGCATCAATGCCCACCGACCGCAAGGTATTGATACAATTGAATAGGCCCTGATTTTGCATCATGACCATCGGCTTCTTGCCGCCGATATAAAGCCCCGTCGCCACTGTCAGTGCCTGATTTTCTGCGGCACATTCGATGTAGCGGATCTCAGGATCGCCTTTCAGCCTGTCGTGCAACGCAAACTGGATCAGGTCTGGAACGGTTGTTACTGCGTCCACACCCTGCGCCTTGATCTCGGCATGCAGCAACGATGCCGCGATTGCATAATCGGTGATTGCCACGACCATCCTCCCATAGTGATTTTCGTCACTGTGGCCTGATCGGTTTGGCTAGGACTGTCTGATTCTTGACTATCTGGGCAGAATGGGGCGGTTTCAATAATGTCCTTGCGGATAGACAAAGGACTTGAGTCCCGCCAGATCACGCACCACCAAGCCGCCATAGTCGATTGAAATAAAGCCTGCCGCATTCAAGTCTTTCAACAACTTGTTCGTTGTCTGGCGTGATTTTCCGATCATCGCGGCAAGGTCGTCTTGCGACACGCTCAGACGGATTTCGCTGTTTGACGCGGTGCCGGGATAGGGCGCGCGCATCAGATCGAGGATCCGCCAGCCCAATTGTTGCGTCGGTCCCCAGACCGCGAATTGTTCCAATGCCTGCGACACCACGCCCAGACGGTGGCACAAGAACTGCACCGCCACGGTCATCAATTCGGCATTGCCCGCCAAGAGCGTGCGGAGCTTCGGACCGGGCACTGTCAGAAGTGTGGTTTCGCGTTCGGCCACGCTGTCATAGGATCGTGTGCTGTGATCAAGGCAGGGGCGCAGCCCAAAGATATGGCCCGGCTCAAGGAAGGCGACGACGAATTCGCGCCCCCCGGGGGTCACGCTGTAAAGCCGAACGCGGCCTTTCAGCACAACGAGAAATGTCGGGGTCGCATCCTCGCGGCTGGTGATACGTTCGCCCTTGTCAAAGGTCAAAAACCGCCCGCCATTAATGAGTTCCTGCAGGGATTGTTCGGATGGCACTCGGCCAAATCCGTCGATCCTTCCCAGCAGCCGAGACAGGGTCGGTGCGGTCCAATGGGCCCTGAGTTTTGTTTCGCTGTTCAACGCAAGAAAGCCTTTGTGCATAGGCAGGGCGACCGATTTTGCCGAGATGATCTTGCCCATTCTCCGTTAAATTAGCTTAGTCACGAGTGACGAGCAAATGTAAACAAATGGACAGACTCGCGCCGGGGCAATCGGGAAGGCTATGGCATAAATCCGGGTGGTCTAATCCGGTCATAGCTTCTGGGAGGAGAAAATATGAAAGCTTTCGCAAATCTTCGGGTGCGTGCGGTTGCCATGCTATCCGGTGCGCTGATTGTCGGGGCTGCCACGATGGCGCAGGCCGAGGCCGTTACTCTTAAACTGGCCTCGATCGCCCCCGAGAAATCGGTCTGGACGGTGATGTTGGTGAAATACGCTGACCGGGTGAAAGAGCTGAGCGGCGGTGATGTTGCGATCGAGCTGTTCAACGGTGGCCAGCTGGGCAATATGTCCGACACCATGTCGCAAACCCTGCGCGGGCGTATTGATATCTGGACCGGGCCTTCGCCCGTCATGGCGTCGCTGGCGCCCGAGTTGGCGACGATTACGCTGCCTTATCAGTTCGACACCCCGGCGCAGGCGTCTTGCGTCATGCCGAAGCTGTTTGACGCCACGAAAACCGCGCTTGAAGGCAAAGGGCAATTTCTGGCCTTCTTCCCCGTGGGTTACAATGACATCAGCAACGTGAACAACGTGCGCGTTCCCGATGACCTTGCGGGTCAGAAAATCCGGACCTCGCCAGCGCCGATCAGCAACGCTGTCGTCAAGGCATTCGGCGCAAACCCCGTGCCGATGGGCGCGGTCGAAACCGCCTCGGCCCTGTCGACGGGTCTGGTGACGGGCGGAGACTCGGGATTGGCCTTTTGGTATCCGACCGGGCAGGCGAAAGTTGCCAAGTATTTCCTGCGGACCCGGCATTATCATAATACCTCGGGCATGATCGTTGGGCCGCAGACCTGGGACAAGCTGACAGATGCTCAGAAAAAGGTGTTGGTCGATGCGACCGACGTTCTAGAATACGCACAGCTGCAAGCCATGCTGGACGGGTTCGAAGCCAAGGTGATCACAGCGGCAGCTGCCGAAGGTGCCATTGTGTCGGAACCCACAGAGGAAGAGCTGGCGAAGTGGCGCGAACGCGGTCTGATGATCTGGGAGCCGATCCTTGGTCAAATCGGCGACAAAGGCCAAACGTTCAACGCAATCATTCAGACAGCCAAGACTGAATGCTCTAACTAACCTGTAGCAGGCCCGATCCGTCTGGACGGACCGGGCCTGTCTTGCCGCTCTGGGGGAGGGAGTTGCATGAAGGCGATCTGTGAATCCTTTCTTTTGGTCATTCGTGGGGTCGAACGCGCCGTTATCGTGGCGGGGTTCATCATCATGACGGCGCTTTTGCTCATCGATACTTTGGGGCGCGAGCTGGTTGGCAAAGGCTTTTTCGGGGCCAATATCTACGCCACCTATGCGCTGATCTGTTCCGCGATGGCCGGGTTTGGCATCGCGACTGCCTTGGGCGGACATCTGCGCCCAAGTTTTATGGATGGTTTGGTCTCTGGGGCGAACGAGCGGGCAGTCGTCCGTCTGGGCCAGTTCGTGACTGCGGCGCTTGCCATTGTCATCATGTTGGCTGCGATCCAGTTTGTGTCCGTCACGATCCAGTACAATGAAACCAATCAGGTGGTGGGCTGGCCTTTGTGGCCCATTCAGATGGCCTTGCCGGTCGGGTTTGGGGTCGCGGCCTTGCGGCATCTGATCTATGGCATCTGGCCGGACCTGATCCCGACCGCCAAGGTGACAGAATGATGGCGCTTGCTCTGATTGCCCTGATCTTTGGGTTGCTTTTCTTGCGGGTCAGCCTTGTCTGGGTCCTGATGGCGGCGGCGGCTTTTGCCCATCTCGTCTGGGGTGGCGGCAACATCGAGTTTTTCGTGCAAGATGTTTGGTCGGCGATGGACCGTTCGCTGTTGCTGGCAATTCCGCTCTTCGTGTTGGTTGGGCAAATCATGGGGCGCGGTAGTATTGCCAAGCGCTTGATTGCGGTGATCGTTGAGATTACCCGACCGTTTCCTGGCGGGCTGGCGATGGCCACGGTTTTATCTTGTGCCATGTTCTCTGCCATCTCGGGATCGTCCATTGTGACGATGCTTGCGGTGGGCACGGTGCTGTTTCCGGCCCTGATCGCAAACGGCTATTCGCGCCGCTTCGCAATTGGCTCGCTCTGCGCGGGCGGAACGCTGGGGATCGTGATCCCGCCGTCTTTGCCTTTGATTTTGTATGGTATTGTGACCGAAAGCTCGATCACTGATCTGTTTTTGGCAGGTGTCGGGCCGGGCATTTTGCTGACGATTGCCTTTACCATTTATGCCGTCATCATCAATCGCAACATCCCCCGAGGTCAATTTTCCTTTGCGGTGACTTTGGAGGCCTTCAAACAAGGCGTGCCAGCGATCTTGATGCCAGTAATTTTGCTCGGCGGCATCTATTCCGGCAAGTTCTCTCCGACGGAAGCTGCGGCTGTGGCCATTCTCTATGCGCTGATTGTCGAGACAGTGCTTTATCGTGAATTGGGGCTGAAGGATTACGCCGAAACCGCGGTTGATGCGGGCAAGCTGGTTGGGGCGCTTTTCCCGCTGATCGCGGTTGCGGCCTCGGTCAACCATCTGCTGACAGAAAATCGCGTGCCGCAAGATTTGATCGCCTTCGCCTTGGCAAATGTCGAAACGCCGGCAGTGTTCATCTTGCTGGTGAATGGCCTGCTTCTGATCATGGGCCTGTTCATGGATACGGGGTCGGCCATCGTGATTGCAGCCCCCCTGCTGCGCCCGCTGGCCGAAGCTTACGCGTTCAACAGCACGCATTTCGGGATCATCATGATCCTCAACCTAGAAATCGGCATTCTGACGCCGCCTTTCGGGTTGAACCTCATCGTGGCCATGACCGCCTTCAACGAGAAATTCGGCTTCATCTGCCGTTCGGTCGTGCCGTGGATCCTGATCATGTTGGTCTGTCTTTTGCTTGTGACCTTCATTCCGTGGATCGCGCTAGCACTGTTGTAATCAAAACGGGCGGTGCATGTGCACCGCCCGTTTTTTTGCGCCCTGATCCTAGGCCCTGATCCTAGGCCCTGACAGAGTTTATTCCAGTCCGGGTGGCGCCCATGTGCCGGAGGCCAGCGCGTCGGTCGGCAAATAGAGCCGCAACATCAGATAGAACGCGCCCTCGGGGGCTGGCAGCCAATTTGCCGTGCTGTCGGGGGGGCTATGCCCAATCGCAAGCGTCAGCCCGCCGTCGGGGTCATAGTCCAACCCAGCGGTGCGGTCGCCGATGGAATAGCGCTCAATCGCATTGGCCACAAAAGACCCGTCCGCCGCGTCATACATGCTCAGCGACCAGAAGGCGCGAGCAGGCGGCAGCGCCCCCGGTGCAAATCGCAAGCGGTATCCCGTGGTTCCGACCAAGGGGGCATGGCTCGCATCGGTTCGGCAAATCATATAGATGGCTTCATCGGGCAGATTGCCCCCGGTGAACCATTTGGCCCAACAGGCACGAAAGAGATAGTCGGTCCCCATGATGCCGGCGCGGGGGCTCCATCGCCAGCCATTGATCGTATTGCCCACGGTTTGCATCGTCACATCCATCAGATGTTGGGCAAAGGGCACGGCCTTGGTCAGGCCGCTGATCTGGGCGGGCGTCAGACGGTCGGGGTGAAAGCTGCGTCCGCTGTCAGAAAACCCGATCAATGATAACTGATCCACGATCACGTCATCTTGCAATGGTTTGGGCGGCGTGTGGCGCAATGCGCGGGCCAATTTGGCAAAGACGGCCAGCTCTGGCGCCAAGCCTTGGGGCAAATCCATCGCCACCCGCGCCTCGGACAGGGCGGTGACGGCGGTTTCGTCCGACCTATGTTCCGAAAAACACGACAGCGGCGTCAGGGTAATCTGGTCCTGAATTGCGCGCGCGATCTCAAGATCATCGCTGCCGTACACGGCAACGCGGCCCCAAATGGCGAAACAGGGTGGGCAATTGATGCGCGTTACGCCTTGGGGCAGGGTGCCAGCCCATCCCGGCCCGGTCAGCGCATAGCGGCCCGCACCATTCCCCGTGACGCGTGTGCCTATGTGGTCGAAGGTATCGCCATTGGCATCCCACAGTTGCAGCACGTAGTAGCGCGCCGCAGGCAGGTCGGGCACGCTCAGGATCAGCGGCTCGGATGTGACATCGACAAACGACTGGATGAACAGCGTGTCGTTGTTGGGGGTGGCGATCTGTTTATATTCCGGGCCGCGCAGGTGGCGCACGCGTCCGAACTGGTTGACCAGCGATCGCGGCGTGCCTGTGCGTGCCTCGGAGTCGGGCTGCGAGCGCCCCGCCATCAGGTCTTCGAACAGAACGGCCGGATAGCCCCAGATCACGGCATTGACCCCAATGAGAAAGCTCTGCGCTTCTGGCCCAGACAGGGTGCCCAGATCGGGTGGGGGAACGCGTTTGTCGGTCATGTGATCTGCTCCAGACCGGGCGGCACCCAATCGCCATTGATGGCCGCAGATGAGGGGATGTAAAGCCGCAGCGACAGCCGGAACGGGCCAGAGGGCGGCACTGGTAGCCAGTTGGCCAGCGCCTCTGGCGTGGCAGGTTTCTGCGCTGAAAAGTGGAAGGCAATGCTGCCGTCCGGGTCAAAATGCAGCCCCGCATCGCGGGAGCCGATGGAGCAGCGGTTCAACGCGTTGGGCACCAGAAACGCCTCTTCCGTATAAGCTGTGATCGACCAGAAACACTGCGCGGGCGGCAAACTGCCCGCCGCGAACCGAAGGCGATACTCCTTGCGCCCATCGAGTGCCTGACCTGTGCCATCTGTCATGGCATTCAGGTAGATCGACTCTTCCACCGTATTCTGGCCCAATGACCGCAGGGCGATGATCGCGCGGGTCATGAACCGATCCTGCCATTCGCCTGCGGCTGGGGCACAATTCCAGCCGTTCATCGGCACACCTGCCGGGCGTCCCGCCCCCTCGCGGAGCGTGGCCATGGCGGCATGATAGCCTTTGGCCGCTCCATCGCGTGTTTCAGCATCCAGAGTGTCCGGGGCAAAGCCTTGCCGCATGGTCAGCCCAAATGCAGCAAATTGGGCAACATGTGCGACGTGTTCACGGGCCGGGGGATTGTCGTGCATCAACTGGCCCAGCCAGTGAAAAAAGGTCTCGGGCTCCATTTTGGCGATCTGCTGAACCGGGGGCGCGGGGGGCAGGGGCGCAAGCTGGGTGCGCTCCCACAAAGGGGTGTCATGCGTCGCGGGGCCAATCATGGACAGCTTGATCGCGTTTTGAAACGCTGCCAAAGCGGGCAGATCGTCGGCCCCGTCCACCAGCGTGCGCCCGATCATCCAGACCAGCGGTGACGGAGCCGTGAAAACCCGCGCAACATCTGCGGGAACCTCTCCGGCCCATCCAGGCCCGACAATCAGATATTTTCCCGCCCGATTGCCTGTAGCCCGCGTCCCGATGTAGCCAAAGACGTTGGTGTAGGCGTCAAGCATTTGCAAGGAATGGTACCGCGCGCCAGCATCGGGCATCTCGATCAGCGCCGCGCCTTGGTGCAGGTCCAATACCGCCGAAGAATAACAGGTGTCGGCATTGGGCGAGACGACATCGCGATCCTCTGGCCCGAACACGCGGGTGACATGTCCTAGCTGGTTGATTGGCGCATGGGCGTTTGGCATGGGTTTTGGGACTTGCGTGATCAGCCGCGCAGTGGCCCCCGTGATCACCAGCGGATAGCCCCAGATCGTCGCCTGAAACGCCGATGCAAAAGCTAATGAGGCGGTGCTGCCATCGCTTGGGCTTGCAGTCATGGTCACATTCCTTTGGCTCGCAGACGGGCAGTTGGATCACGTTAACCCGCAGAGCGGCGGATGCACTGTCAGGTTTTTGATATTTCAGGACGGTGCATGCGGGCAATCTGTGACCATTGAGGGAGGACACAGAATGGCGAACCGTCGGGACAAAGACCTGTTGAAATCCGGCGATCCGGGGGAGGGCTGGCAGGGCAAGATCGGCAAGACTTTTGCCGACTCGACGCCGTGGTGGCGCCCACCGCTACAAGCCCCCAAGGGGGCGCCGAATATCGTGGTCATCTTGCTCGACGATCTGGGTTTTGCGGAATGCGGCTGCTATGGCTCGGAAATTCAGACCCCCAATATCGACGCGCTGGCCGCCGGCGGTGTGCGGCTGAACAACTATACCACTGTGCCCATGTGCGCGCCTGCGCGGGCCGGGTTGTTGACCGGAAAGAATCCGCATTCCGTAGGTGTGGGCTGGCTGACGCATAATAACCCGGGCTATCCCGGGTATCAGGCAGGTGAAATCAGCCGCGACGCGCCAACATTCCCGGAAATCCTGCGCGACGCGGGCTATTCCACCTATGCCGTGGGTAAATGGCACAATACCGCCGATTTCAACGTCTCGGCAGGTGCGGACCGATCCGGTTGGCCGCTGCAACGCGGCTTTGACCGCTACTATGGCTTCATGGGGGCCGAGACCAACTATTTCGCTCCGGGCCAAATCGTCGAGGGCAACGAGTTGTCCACCATCGAAGGCTATGACGACGACTATTATTCGACTGACGACTTCGCCACCAAGGCAATCAGCTGGATCAAGGCGCATCGCTCGTCTTGTCCCGACAAGCCGTTCTTGATGTATTTTGCCACCAATGCGCCGCATACGCCGCATCACGCCAAGCCCGAGGATATGGCGAAATACAAAGGGGTTTATGACGCGGGATGGGATGCGCTGCGCGAAAGTCGCTATGCCCACCAGAAAGAGATGGGCATCATCGGGGCTGATTGGGAATTGCCGCGCCGCACGCCCGGTGTCCCCGCATGGGATGATATGCCCAAGGATCGGCTGGATATCATGGCGGCCTATATGGAAATTTATGCCGGGCTGGTCGATAATACCGACAAGAATATCGGGCGCATCGTGGATACGCTGCGCGAGCTTGATATTCTGGACAACACGCTGATCATCGTCACCTCGGACAATGGCGCCTCGTCCATCGGTGGCGACGACGGGGCGGCGAATTTTGCCGAAAAGCGCGTGCTGAACAACGAAGACAGCGCCCTTGCGCGCTCCATGCTGGAACAGGGAAAACTGGGCAGCGTCAATTCTTCGCCCGCCTATCCCAAGGGTTGGGGGAATGCTGGCAACACGCCCTTCCGGTTCTTCAAGCGCACTCCGATGAACGGCGGCATCCGCGTGCCGTTTGTCGCACATTGGCCCGAACGGATCAAAGACGCGGGCGCGGTGCGGAGTGAATGGGTGCATGTGACCGACTTCATGCCCGCCGTGCTAGAGATTCTGGGCCAAGATTACCCCGAGCAATTCGCGGGCTATCGGACCCGCACTTTGGACGGGGTCAGCATGCTCGACATTCTGCTGGACCCGAAGGCGAAAACCAAACGTCAGGTCCAGTATTACGAATTGGAGGGCAACCGCGGCTATATCGCGGGCAAGTGGAAAATCGCCTCGTTGCAGCCACCGGGGGCCAAGCTCGATCTGGATAATTGGGTCCTCTTCGATATCGAGAACGACCCGACAGAGGTCAATAACCTGATCAGCGAATACCCCGAGATCGCCCGCGAGTTGATCGAGAAATACGACGCGGACGCATTTGCCAATTATGCCTATCCAATCGATAACCGCACATTGATCAAGGCGATGACCCACGATCCCTACGAAATGAAACGGATCAACCGCGACCACGTCTTTTACCAGAACTGCGAGACCCATCAGGCATTGATGGTTAGCCCTCTGGTCGCGGACCGCGATTTTGTAATGACCTGTTCATTTTGCCATGCTGAAGGACAAGAGGGGGTTTTGTTCGCCCTTGGCGACAGCTTGCGCGGTTTTTGTGCCTTTGTGAAAGACGGGCAAGTGGTCGTCCATTACAACGGCGGTTTCTTGGTCAAGCGTGACCTGCGCCTGCCGGTGCAGGAGGGGCCGCAAATGCTTACCATTCGACATACCGCCAAGGGCAAATTGCAGGGCGCGGCGGAAATCACGCTGGACGCGCCTAGGCTGGACGCTCCGCAAAGCGGCACGCTCAATATGTCGCCCACGATCCTCAAGTTGAATGGCGAAGGGCTGGATGTGGGCCTTGATCGGCGCACCAAGGTCTCTGCCGAATGTGAAGGGCGCGGCAGTTTCAAATACGCCGGGCGGATCGACTTCGTGCGTATTGCGCCGGGGCCGCAGGCACCGGGCAGTTTTGTGAACCTCGCCGAAGAACTCGCGCAGCGCGACTGGTAGGCCACGGGAAGGAGAGATTACGCATGAAACCCCCACGTCCCTTTCGTGGCGTTCTCGGCCTGCTGAGCGTGGCCCAGATGCTTGGCGCCGTGCCGCGCAGGCGACACCGCCTGTTGGGTTTCGACGCGCCCTCCAAGCGCACAGGGCTTGAGGCGCTTTTCGACAGCCCGAATATTCCCGACGACAGGGCCGCATACCCGCGAGACCCAGCAGCATAGATAGGGCAAACACCGCGACGACATGGCCGTTTTCGGCCGCACAGCCGACAGCCTCAATAGCTGTTTCAGCGAATATATCGAAACATACCTCGGCTAGGGCCGAAAGGAGCACATATGCCTGACATTCTAAGCCAGATACTGGCCGCCGCCCCGCAATTGAAGCCCGCGCTGGATGCGGTGCCCGCTAGGCTTTCTGTCGAGCATCTGGAAAACCGCGCCAGCGAGGGTATTGGCGAAACCGATTTTGGCCCTGCTTTCTATCGCGAAGGCCTCGAGCGCCTTTTGGCATCGGCCAATGACGAGGCAAATCTGAACGTGCTGGGCCGCCTGCTGATCATGAATTCGGCCCGTGGCTATCTGGAAAACCGCCTGTTGATGCAGCGCCTGCGCCGCACCCATGCGCCAGAGCTGCAAACACCCCTGCTGGCGCCGCTGATCGTGACCGGCCTGCCGCGCACGGGAACGACCTTCTTGCATCGGTTGCTGGCATCAGACCCTTCGCATGCGGGCATACCGATGTGGCAATTGACTCACCCGATCCCGCGCAATGCAGAGGATACCCCCGCGCAGCGTCTGGCCCGCGTGGACGAATTGTTGGCGCTGCGCCGCAAGCTGACACCGGAACTTGATGGCACGCACCTGATCCGGGCCGATGCGCCCGAGGAATGCATGCATATCGTCGGCCCTTCGTTCCAGACACGCACCCTTTGGAATTTGGCCCCCGTTTACAGCTATCAGGACTGGCTGTCTCAGGTCGACAAGACCGACAAATATGTTGAATACGTCGATTATCTGAGGGTGGTGCAGGCCACGCGGCCCAATCAGCGGCTGGTTCTGAAGGCCCCCGATCATGTGGACGGGATCACGGAATTGCTGAATGTCCTGCCAGAGGCGATGGTGGTGCAGACCCACCGCGACATGCCCGAGCAATTCGGCAGCTATATGAGCCTTGGGCGCACCACGCGCAAGATTGCGGTCAATGCGCTCGATACCGCCCGCGAAGTCGAAACCACGCTGAAGATGGCCGATGTGTCCATCGCCCGGTCGACGGCGGCGCATGCCGCCCATCCGGGCAAGATTTTTGATGTGAAATACACCGATCTGATCGCCGACCCCTTGGCAACCGCAAGGCGCGTCTATGCCCATTTCGGATTGGACATGACCGAGGAAACGGTTGCCGGACTATCCAGCTATCAAAAGCGCAACCCCAAGGGCAAACATGGGGCGCATGACTATTCCCTCGAAGACGTCGGCCTCAGCGCAGATATCATTACCGAACGCTACAAAAGCTACAGTGCAGCGTTTTTGTAGGTCACGGAGTGAGCGCGCCAAGCGGATGCGGGCCGGGGCGCAGGCCACCATTCTGGGGCCAATCCCTGTCCGGCGATAGGCCACCGGGCAGGGACAGGATCGTTGCCTATATCAGCCTTTCAATGCGGCGGTGACGGCGTCCTCCAGCGAGGTCGTCGGGCGACCAATCAGTCGCGAGAGCGTGCCGCTCTCTGCGCTGAGCCAGCCCTGCGGGACGCCCGCTTCGGCATCGGCGATCATGGCGGCAAATCCTTCCGGGACCCCGACGCTGGCCAGAATGCCAGCATAGGCTTCTTGCGGCAGGTCATTGTAGG
>OCVQ010001553.1_pt1 | contig 17200 bp, 17 predicted proteins | sample 1539061 | NCBI WGS metagenome assembly OCVQ01 (sample SAMEA3355526, study PRJEB22509) | marine metagenome | biome: marine; feature: river plume; material: water | place: USA | collected 2010-08-08 | depth 0.5 m | reverse complement strand
CTTGGGTATCGCCCGCCAGCACCCGAAAGCATCGTGCCGATAGACCAGAGGCCGAACATGCACTAACATTCACACCGGACCACTCGATGGGGGCAGTCCATGGCCACGGCCGTGGTGCGCCTCGCGGGCCGCAATTGCGACCATCTATCCGATAATACTGGAGACGGTTCGCTACACTTCCCGCGCAAACAGAGCGGTACTGCAACTCCAACTCAGAGGAGATCTGCATGACCACACATGAACCAATCCTGGCGCGTTTGGCTGCCTTGAAAGCCATGTCTGTCAATGAACTAAAGACCGAATGGCAGGCGATGTTTGATGCGCCCGCCCCAAACAACAGTCGCACGTTTCTGGAAAGCCGCCTGGCTTATCGCATCCAAGAACTGACTTATGGCGGCCCCGACAAGCAGACGCGCCGCATGCTGGACCTGCTGGCCGATGAAGTCGAGGGTACGCTGACGCGCAAGGCCCAGATTGCTGACCCGCGGAACCCTGTGGTGGGCACCAAGCTCATCCGCGAATGGGATGGCACCGCGCACACCGTGACCGTGCTGAAGGACGGCTTCGATTGGGGCGGGCAGCGCTACAAATCGCTCTCGGCTGTTGCCAGCGTCATCACCGGCACCCGCTGGAACGGCTATCGCTTTTTTGGGCTGCGCGAGCGGAAGCGAGGTGAGGCATGAAAGACGTGGCAGCAAAACCCGCCCGACGTCTGCGCTGTGCCATCTACACCCGCAAATCGAGCGAAGAAGGCCTCGAGCAAGAGTTCAACAGCCTCCACGCCCAGCGGGAGGCTTGCGAGGCTTACATCGCCAGCCAGAAGTCTGAAGGCTGGGCCTTGGTGCGCGACCAATATGATGACGGTGGGATTTCCGGTGGGACTTTGGAGCGCCCGGGGCTGCAGCAGTTGCTGGCCGACATTGAAGATGGGCTGATTGATGTGGTCGTTGTTTACAAGATCGACCGCCTCAGCCGCTCACTGATGGATTTTTCCAAGCTGGTCGAAGTTTTTGACCGGAATGGCGTCACCTTTGTCTCGGTGACGCAGTCTTTCAACACAACGACCTCCATGGGGCGGTTGACGCTGAACATCTTGCTCAGCTTCGCCCAGTTCGAGCGTGAAGTCACCGCAGAGCGCATCCGCGACAAGGTGAAGGCTTCGCGTATGAAGGGCATGTGGATGGGCGGATACGTGCCCCTCGGCTACGACGTCACCGGCCGCAAATTGGTGGTGAACGACGAGGAAGCCGCCAAGGTCCGCATGGTGTTTGAAAGATTTGTGGAGGTTGGATCCGCAACCGTTCTGGCACGCGAGTTGCGAAGCGATGGGTTCCGAAACAAGCAGGGCACACTGATCGACAAGGGCTACCTCTATCGCCTGCTAAACAACCGCGTCTATCGCGGTGAAGCCGTCCACAAGGGCACCACCTATCCCGGGGAGCACGATGCCATCATCGACGCGCGGCTTTGGGAGCAGGTCCATGACATCATGGGCGAGAGCCCCCGAAAACGGGCCAACAACAGCCGGACGCAAACGCCCGCGCTGCTCAAAGGATTGCTCTTCACCGCCACAGGGGCTGCGATGACCCCATCCAGTACCAAGAAGGGCACCCGCAGATATAGGTACTACGTGTCGATGGACCTTCTGAAGAACCGGGAGACACCCGAGGATGGCATCCCGAGACGTTTGCCGGCAGACACCGCTGAGGCAGCCGTCATCATGGAAATCCGCCGTGTCCTGCGCACGCCAGAAACCACGGCACAGGTCATTGCTGCACTGGACCGCGAGGATATCCCCGAGGCAGAGGCCATCGAGGCGCTCCAGCAGTTTCCCAAGCTTTGGGATCAGCTCTTTCCGGGCGAACAGGCCCGCATCATTCAGTTGCTCGTCCGGCGCGTCACAGTTACCTCTGAGGGCCTCGTCATCGACATGCGCACCGACGGAATCGCCGGCGTCATGCGGGAGATGATGACCCCACGCCAGCTTGACGCTGCGGAATGATGGCCCCGCCCGACACCATCCAGGTCTTCGTTCCCCTCAAGCTGCGGAAGAAAAACGGGCGGCCAAAAATCATGCCGCCCGCCGATTACCTACCCAGCGAAGATCAAGTCCAAGACCCGCACATTTTGCGCGCCATCGGCCGCGCTTGGGCCTGGCGGCGACGGATGGAAGCCGGTGAGTTCGGGACGGTGCGCGACCTGGCAACCGCCGTGAACCTCGCAGAGCGCCATGTCAGCAGGCAGCTGCGATTGGCGTATCTCGCGCCTGAGGTGTTGAAACGGCTGGTGTTTAAACGCGATGTCACAGCCGTGACCGTCATGCAGCTCACCGAGTGTTCACTCCTATCCTGGCAAGAGCAGGAGGTTTGGGTATTTCGAGCGGCTGGATGATCGAAAGGCAGGTTTAGGGGAGCGTTCGGTCATGAACAGAAACTGGTCCCCCCCCCTGCCCCGCCTCAAGCACAGTGTCTCTAGCAAAGGCCCGGCGGCTGCCATTACTGCGCTCTGGTCGGTTGACATAGTGCACGACCAGTTCGCCAAGAGTCGGCGGTTTCGGATCTTCAACTTGATCGAAGATTTCATGAAGGAATGCCTCGCGACTTTGGCCGACACCTTGATCTCGGGCCATCGTATCGCGCGGGAACTGACAGCGCTGATCGCCCGGCCTGATCACTCGCGACCACGGCACCGAGTTCACCTCGAACGCAATACTGGCCTGGAGCGAAGAGATAGGCGTGCCCTGGCACATCATCGCACCGGTCAAGCCGATGCAAAAGGGTATCTGCGAGGCCTTCAAATCCAAGATGCCAAACGAGTTTTTTGAACGGGAAACCGTTCCTCAGTCTAGACCACGCCCGCAGCATCGTCGAAGCTTGGGTGGCCGATTACAAAGCCGTCCACGCTCGGCTACCAGCCCCACGGTCTGAGCCGACCAAATCACTCGAATGGGCGATCAGCTCCACGAAACCAAAGCGTTCCGCCGATCGCCCATTTCTCCCTCCCAGCAAGCGGGCAGTTATCATCCACCAGCTCTAGTTTTCGCTGGATGAATATCGGGGGCCAGAGCACAAGAGCTTCCAAATCCATGGAAATATCAATGCCGCAAAGCATAGTTTGATCATGTCGCCAATAAGGAACGGCCAGAAACCCCATGCAAGCGTCTGTTCCCACCCCGAAGCAAACTGGTACAACCAAAGAAGCCCGGGTGCGTAAATCAACGCGTTACCAACCAGCATCGCCGCGCCCATTCTCCAAACGGTCCGGTCCCAACCACGCTGCGCAAATGTTCCCAACGCCAGCGTCGCGAGGACATATCCAACGAGATAACCACCTGTGCCACCAAGCATATATGTCCATCCGTTCATTTCAGCTGAAGAACCAGCGAAAACGTCGAAGCCAAGAGCACCAATTGCAAGGTAGGCGAAAATTGTCGCGAGCCCAAGCCGCGGGCCATATGATGCGCCGATAGACAAAACGGCGAATGTACCGAGTGTGATCGGTACAGGCGACGGCCAGACCGGCACCTTGCTCTTGGCACAAACGGCAAGTACAGCGACGCCCAGAAAAATCATGGCGATTTCACGCATACGCCGATGACTTCGACCGGACAAAAGAAATGGTTCGGCTATCACGTTTTGTATGGTCATTTCAGCTTTCCTTTTTTGGGCTTTCCAGGTTTTCAGAGAATGTCTGCTATGCGTGCCAATCGTCAGATGTAGGTTGGCCAGGCGCGCAGTTCGTGGTCGCCAAGACCGGGCCGTTTTTGCATCTCAAGCATATCGATCAGGTATTGCCGGGTATCCTGCGGGCGTATCACCGTCTGTGCGCCATAGGCCCCCGCGAGAGCAAAAGCTGAGGTGTCGCGCACCAGGTCTTGCTTCAACTGATCAAACCGTTCCGGATCATCGTCGCGTTTGAGCCCGGTGATCACACTGACACCGATATGCGGATCCATGAAACTGACATCCGCTGTTGGCCAGGCGGCCACGCTGTCGCTGTTCCGACCCCCGCCCAGGTTAATGTAGGCTTGGCCATAGCTCTTGCGCATTATCACCGTCACAGAGGCCACGCTCGAGAGTTGCAGCGCATGCAGCATGTTCATGATCTGCGCAGGCGCGGCCTTGCGCTCGCCCTCGATCCCGACGAGGAAGCCGGGCGTGTCGACAAGGAACACCAAAGGGATGTTAAAACTGTCACAAAGAACGATCATTGAGGCGGCCTTGCGGCAGGCATCGGGGTCCATCGCGCCGCCCTTATACATCGGGTTGGTGGCGATCACGCCGACCGATTTGCCATTTAGCCGCGCCAGCGCCGTGACTACGGATTTGCCAAAGCGTTCCTTCAATGGGAAAAAGCTATCCTCATCGACGATCGCCTTGATCGCCTTGCGAATGTCATAAGTTTTCTGCCGCGCGACCGGTACGATATCCAGAAGCGTTTCACCATCCGGGGCAACGATCTGTTCCTGCGGCAATTCAGGCGGCAGTTCACCAGCATGGGAGGGTAGGTAGGACAGGAATTGCCGGATCGCCGCCATCGCCTCGTCTTCGCTGGCCACGACTTTGTCGACCAAGCCGGTGGTTTCGGCATGCAACCGCCAACCGCCCAGTTCTTCGGAGTCGACCGCCTCACCAATAGCAAGCGAGGTGACGCGCGCGCTGGACACGGCCAGGAAGGCACCTTTCTTCATCACCACGAAATCCGCCAGACAACTGTACCATGTCGACGAACCCAGACAGGGCCCCAGCACTGCACTTACCCAGGGAATTTCGCGGCGGCGACAGTATTGCTGCGGATCCATGCCAGCGGCGGACATCGCTGCCGCACCTAGGCTGTCGGGCACGCGTGACCCGCTTGATTCTCCCAGAAAGATCAGTGGCATACCTACCTTTGTCGCTGACTCTTTGATCCGCGCGATCTTTTTCATGTTGGTCGGGGCCGAAGAGGCGCCCTTTACCGTCATGTCATTGGATACAATCGCCACCCGGCGCCCGTCGATCCGTGCAAAACCGGACACCTTGCCATCGGCGGGCGTGGTGTCTGGATCGGCCGCCGACACCGCTAGGCGCCCCCATTCCTGGAACGATCCCGGGTCGATCAGGCTGTCGATCCGACCGCGGGCATCGCCCTCGCCGGCGACGTGGCGGCGTGCGAGTTTTTCTACGCCACCCATTTGCAACGCATTAGAATCGCGTTCCACCAGTTCTTCCAAAAGCGGGATCCAGGCATCACGGCCCATTGTCTGTTCGGTCATGTCGTTCTCCATCGGGTTCAGCGCATCGTGCGGCGTTTCGGGCCAAGCTCCATGGCAGCACGGTGGCAGGCATCTTCGGCCCAATCACACAAGAGGGGCCGGGTTTCTTCGGGTTTGATGATGTCGACTACGCCGAATTTCTCCGCGGTGCGGAAGGGCGAAGCGATCTGGCGGTAATGCTCTTCCAGCGCCATTCGACGGGCCTCGGAGTCATCATCGGCTTCGATTTCACGGCGATAGGCGGCGGCGACACCGCCTTCGATCGGAATCGAGCCCCAGCGTGCCGAAGGCCAGGCATAGCGGTTCGGCAGCACATGGCCATCGCCGCCATAAAGCGGTCCCAGCATGCCGCCAGCCAACCCGACGCAGCGTCGGATCACCAGTGATAACCATGGCACTGTCGATTGCTCGATTGCGTGCATTGCCCGGATCGCGGCCACCAACGTACCTTCGGCCTCGGCCTCGGGTCCGGTCATTACGCCCGGTTGGTCGACAAGGTTTACGATCGGAAGATGGAAGGTATCGCAAAGGTCGACGAACCGCTCCATCTTCGCCGCCGCCGCCCGGGTCAGCGCACCGCCCATTTTGCGAGGATCGTTGATCATCACGCCCACCGGCCAGCCATTCAACCGTGCGAGCGCGGTAATCAGCGACCCACCGAAATGCGATGACAGCTCGAACACCGAGCCGAGGTCGAAAACGACCTCCAGAATTGGGCGCGGATTGAAGGTCTGGCGCGGGTTTTCCGGGATCGCACCTGCCAGCATTGCCTCCTGCCGGTCCTCCGGATCGTCGCACGGAGTACGCTGTGGCGCCTCCCAAACATTCTGTGGCAGATAGGAGAGAAAGCGCCGCGCCGCCGCCAGTGCCTCAGCCTCGGTTTTAGCCGCCAGTTGCACCGCTCCGCTTTTGCGATGTACGCTGTCGTAACCTCCCAGCGCTTCCTTGTCGATGTCGAGCCCCAGCGCCTGTTTGACCACCGGCGGTCCACCAGCGAACACCTGGGCCTTACCGCGTACCATTATTGACAGATGAGCAGCGCCCACGCGCACTGCGCCCAGACCGGCGCAGGCCCCCATGGCGATACCGACTACGGGGACAGCACCCAAAAGCGCCGTGAGTGGGAGTTGGGCATAACCGGGGATCTTTGTGTGACCCAACTTGTCGAGCAGCTTGATCGAACCACCGGCACTATCGATGAGCCGGACGATTGGCAGCCGGTGCTGCATGGCGTAACGGTCGGAGAAAATCCATTTCTCGGCGATCGCGGCCTCGGACGAGCCACCGCGGATGGTGAAATCATCGGCCGCAGCCACCACGCGGCGGCCGGCGACCAGGCCGACACCGATCACTGCGTTGGACGGCGTGACTCCCGTAAGCTGACCGGCGTCGTCATGATCGGCCTTGCCCGACAACAGGCCCATTTCGCGAAATCGCCCATCGTCGAACAGCCCGTCAAGCCGGTCGCGTGCCGTACCCTTGCCCGCAGCATGCTGCCGGGCCACGGCGTCGCCCCCCCCCATGGCGCGGGCGGCCTGTCGGCGCGCCTCGAGTTCGCGCCGATCCGCGGCCCAAGGTTCGGGTTCGGGTTTGTCAGAAGTGTTGGAAGAACGGGCCATCACTCGGCACCATGCTCTTCGAGAAAGGACGCCCGCAGCCGGTCCTTAAGTACTTTGCCAGCCGCATTGCGCGGCAAGTCTTCCACCACTTGAACAAGCCTCGGGCATTTGTATCCGCTAATCAGGGTCTTGCAATGCGCGCGGATTGCTTCTGTTGTCGGCATCTCACCCGGCGCGGCAACGATAAAGGCGGCGACGCTTTCACCCCATTCCGCACTTGGCAGCCCGACAACCGCGCAATCATAAACCGCCGGGTTGCTTCGCAGCGCGTCTTCAACCTCAAGGGCGTAGACGTTGAACCCGCCGGAAATGATCATGTCCTTATTGCGCCCGACGATGTACAGATACCCATCGTCATCAATACGGCCCAGATCACCGGTGTAGTACCATCCCCCCCGGATCGTCTGTGCCTCAAGCTCGGGCCGGTTCCAGAACCGAACTTCGCCAATCCCATCGTGTGCGATGACGATTTCGCCAACCTCGCCCTTGGCGACCGGTTGATCATCGCTGCCATGCAGTGCAATCCCGACATTCGCAGCCGGTTTGCCACAGCTTTGTATGCGCGGCGACGGCATGCCTTTATCCAGGTGTTCGTGGGGGTAGAGGATGCTCAGCGGTTGAATCGCCTCGGTCATCCCGTATTGCTGTCGCAAAATTGGCCCGAAACGTTCCAGCGCCGCTTCGATCATCGCCGCGGGGGTCGAAGCCGTGCCATAGTTGAGCCGAACCAGCGACGACATGTCCGCCTTAGGGTCGGCGTCGAGCGCCTCGAGCAGACGCCGCAACATTGTCGGCACGACCAGCATCTGGGTTATTCGCTGTTCGGCAATTACATTCAGAGTTCGCTCAACGTCGAAGGATCCGGGTACCACGTTGCGCGCGCCCCGCAGGTAACTGGGCAGCAATTGAACGCCCGAAGCATGGGTCAGCGGACCAAGATGCAACGTGGCATCGGACACCCCCAGAGCGTATTCCATAGCCATGAAGTTATTGTTGAGCTGTGTCCGCAACCGGCCCCAGCTATAGACCACACCCTTGGGCTTGCCGGTGGTGCCCGAGGTATAGGCGATACGTTGAACGCCAGTCATGGGCACCGTGACAGCGGGCGCACGGTCCCGAGCGGCGTCGACCAGACTGGCATAAGACATCGGATCGCCGCTTTGATCACCGTAGCGGATTACCAGCAAGTCAGCACCGACGGCACGCTGGATTTCATCAGCGACAGCGAAGAAGGCTTCGGACACCACGAGCACACGAGCACCGCAATCATTCAAGATATCGAGTTGCTCGGGCAATGCATGGCGCGCATTGAGCGCCACATAGGCAAGTCCAGCCTTTTCGATCCCGAAAGGGCAGATCACCGCATGGGCCGAGTTCTCCATCAGCACGGCGACCCGAGTGCCGGTCGGCAAGCCGAGTCCGATTAGGGCATTGGCGAACCGGTTGCTGGCTACCTCGAGATCGATATAGCGCCAGTCTCGGTCAGGACAGGTGAGAGCGACGCGATCGCGAAACCGGTCGGCCGCCCAACTGAGAAGCCCGCCCGCAATCATACCTTTGGGGGCCGTGTCAAGAATTGTCATCGCCCTACCCGCCTTACTGCCAGCGCAAGAGATGTCGTTCCAACCAGCTCATCCCCATGGTCACGGCAAGGCCAATCAGCGCCAAGACAAGCAGCAGAGCCATGACCGCGCTGGTCTCGAAATTTGCCTGCAGAAAGCTCAGCGTTTGCCCTATCCCGTGTTCTGCGGCGATAAGTTCGGCCCCGATCACACCCAGCATCGAATAGACCAGGGCTAGACGCAGGCCGGAAAAGATCGACGGCACCGCCGAAGGCAACGTGATTGTGCGGAATATCCGACCCTTGGACACGCCCAGACTGCGCGCCAGGGTGACTATATCGCCGCTGACTGAACGTATCCCGGCCACGGTAGCCGCCAGGACCACAAAATACGATAGGCTGACCCCAACCGCGATTTTCGAGCCCAGCCCAAGGCCGAACCACAGCAGAAACAGCGGCGCAAGGGCGATCCGCGGAATGGCGTTTAAGAGCGTCAGATAGGGCGTGGCGAACCGTTCGGTCGCGGGCCAAGTGACGAACATCAGACCGGTCAGAATGGCCATGGTCGACCCCAGCACGAACGAGGCGAAGGTTCCAAACAGCGTATAGCCGATGTCTTTCCACAAACTGCGCTCGGTCACGAAACCTTCCCACAGGAAGCCAACCGCATCCGAGGGTTTGCCGATCATCAGCGGATCGACCCAGCGCAGCCGCGCCGAAGTCTCCCACAAGGCGATCAGGGCAGCGATGAACACCAAATGCGCCACTATCCAACCCATGGTCAGCGGTGGTGTCTTGTTGTGATCGTTCATGATTTCATCCCCGCTTCGAGGACTTCCCAGACCTCAGTGTAGATTTCGTGGAATTCGTGGCTTTTCTGCAGATCGCGCACCGAGCGCGGGCGGGGCAGGTCGATCTTGATATCCGCGACGATCCGTCCCGGGCGGGCGCTCATTACCATCACACGATCCGAAAGCGCCACGGCTTCACCGAGATCGTGGGTGATGAAGACAACGGTCTTTTGATGCTCGCGCCACAGGTCCAACAGCAAATCTTCAAGTTGAAGCTTGGTCTGGGCGTCAAGGGCGCCGAAAGGTTCGTCCATTAAAAGAACTGGCGAGTCGAGACAGAAGGTCCGGGCCAAGGCATTGCGCTGCCGCATGCCATGCGACAACGCTTTGGGGTACTGATCGGCAAAACCGTGGAGGCCGACCCGCTCCAGAAGGTGATGCGCCTTTTTCTCGCGCTCTTTGCCGGGCAACAGGCCGCGCGCCTCCATACCATACATCGCGTTGCCCAGTGTGGTGCGCCACGGCAGTAGGCAATCCCGCGCCAGCATATAGGCCACATCGGAGTTGCCCTCGCGGGCGGGTTTGCCCAGAACTTTGACCGTTCCCGTCTGCACTGGAAGCAACCCGGTCAGGAGGTTGAGCAACGTGGTCTTGCCGCAGCCAGATGGGCCGACCACCGACACAAATTCGCCCGGAGCGATATCGAAGCTGGCCTCTTTCAATCCAGTGATATCGCCGAAATGCACCGACACGTCACGCAGATGAATGGCGGCGTCAGCAGTCGCAGCGCCTGTGGTCATGGCCGCAGCCTGGGTCATGGAGGCCTCCAGTCCGGATGGTGTGAGAAGGGGAGCGGCGGCCTGTCGAGGCCGCCGCCGAGGGCAGCGATCAGTGCTGCGGCGCGTCTGGCATGATGATCTCGCTCAACTCGACCCGGCGCTTGGCACCATACAGAGGTTCGGCCAGATCCATCGCGCGCTCGGCCGCGGCCATGTCGATCGACGCCTTGTAGAAGGGGAGCATGTTCTTGATCGTCTGGGCCAGAATTTCATCGCTCTTGGGCAAATCAAATTTTACCGTTTCCGATACGATTGCGACGACCTCATCATAGTTTTCGGGGTTCTGGACAAAGTCACTTGCCGCGACGATCGCGTCGCGGAAGGCCGCGGCGACCTCGGCGTTGTCGTCAAGCCAGGACTTGCGCACAATGGCAGGGTTGGACGCGCCCCGATCGGCGATGAGCGGTGCCGGTTCGGTGGCAGAAACCCCAGCCCAAGCGACCTGGCACATCGCCAGGACTTCGCAAATCGCGCCCAGCGGTTCGATCGCCAGGACCGCATCAACCTGCCCGCCCGTCAGCGCCGGGATCGCAGTAGGAAGGCCGCCCACTGCAACAAACGTCACAGCGTCTTCTTCGAGGCCTGCGCTTTTGAGCATAAATTTCACAGCAAATTCGCCCGCAGTGCCGCGCGCCGACACGCCGACCTTTTTCCCTTCCAGTCGTTTCATGCGGGAGGTCAAATCATCGGCGCCCGACAGATCGATACTGTTGCCGATGGCCAGAATGCCGCCCGAGGTGCCGACGAGCAGCGAGATCGCCACGAAGTCAGCGCCTTTCGACACGGCCGCCGCCTGGGCACCGATCGGCACGGTGATCACATCGACACTGCCGGCCAATAAAGCCTGTGCCCCCAGGGCCGCCGATGGGATCACCACTGGTTCGCAGGTGATGCCTCGCTCGTCGCAGAAACCCTTTGAAATGGCGACCTTCAACAAAAGGTTGCCGACGCCCGGATACTCCTGAACCCGGATCGTTTGGTTTTCGGCTGCGGCCAGGGTGGCCGATGCGGCAAACACCGCCGCCAGTGCGGCCTTCTTGAAACTGAACATGTCACGCCTCCTCTGTGTTGGACAATGGTTCACTAGTGTCTTGGTCGAGTCACGGACCGCGGGCTCAGCGCGTTGCGGCTTGCGCGACCAATTGCTCTTCTTCCAGCCTGCACACCGCCTCGCGGCAGGATGCGTCGATCAGTCTCGCCGCAGATGCAATGGCGTCCTGACGGCGGTTGGTCTTCAGTGCTTCGAGCATTTCGCGCCAGAGCCGCGCCGATTCCTGGCGTCGTGCTTGCGAGGCCAGCCCAAGCTCGGTGTAGCGGCGGGTTTGACGGGACAACGACTGCAGGATTTCGGTCAGCTTGTCGTTGGTGCAGGCCACCAGAATGGCGCGCGAAATGCGGTAGCTGATTTCCGAGAACTGGGGCGCGTCCTCATTGGCTTCGACAATGCGCTCCATTTCCGACACTGCCCGCTCCATACGCTCCAGAACGCCGTTGCCGGTGATGTCGAGCCCGGACAGCATCAGGCCCATCAGCTCGCGCCGCAGTTCGAAAATGTCACTCACTTCCTTGACCGAAAGCTGTGTAACGCGTGCGCCCTTGTTGGGAGTGATCAGCACCACACTGTCGCGTTCCAGTATGCGCAGCGCCTCGCGCACGGGTGCGCGGCTCACGCCGAACTCATCGGCCAGGTGGTCTTCGCGAATGCGGTCGCCAGGCGCAAGCTCTCCGGACACGATCTTGGCAAAGACATTCTCGGCGATTTGTTCGGGCAAGGTTTGGAAGCGGGCGGTGCGCCCGGCACCCAGTCCGTTTTGGGCGTCAATGACCATGGTTCAATCCTCGTCTAAGATGGCTATTTCCTGACCCTCGCGGACAGATTCGTTTTCTGCCACCAGAATTTTGACGACGGTGCAGGCGTCTTCGACGACGACGTGAAGCTCCATTTTCATCGATTCGAGGATGAGCAGCGTATCGCCGTCATTGAGCCGATCGCCCGGTGCCGCCTCGATCTTCCACACGGTGCCGGTGGTTTCGGAAACTATCGCCCGTTCCGCCATGACGCTCTCCCTCGCAGTTGCCTCGACTCGGAGCCTTCGTAGCGAATTTTTATATTGTCGACAATTAAAAAGTTGATTATCGACAATTGTGTTGGAATCGACTAGCTTGTGGACAACTTGCGGCAAGCCCGCATTGGTGACTGTTGCAGGGGAGGAGCGCATGGCGCTTACGCACAAAGACGTTCGACACATTCTCGATTTGCTTGATCGCTGCGGGAATCTCGAAACGCTCGAGATCAAATCCGGCGAAGTTTCGATCAGCGCACGGCGGTCCGGCGCAGCTGTTGCAGCCGCAGGTGCCGCCGATGGTCAGCCCGAAGACGCAACGTCATCAAACGGTGCGTCTGCCAGGGCCACGGTCGTGACCGAAGCGCCAGACGGCGTGCATGCCGTGCGCGCCCCGATGAATGGGGTATTTTACGCGCGTCCCAGCCCAGAGGATCCGCCGTTTGTGAACGCCGGCGACGAAGTTACCAGCGATCAGCCGGTCTGCCTTGTTGAGGCGATGAAGCTGTTCAATTCGGTCGATGCGGGCGCAGTCGGCACGGTCCGCGACATTCTGGTCGAGAACGGCACCCAGGTTGAGCGCGACCAAATCCTCATTCTGATCGAACCCAAGGCGGGCTGACCGATGGATACCACCACCGCACTCCGCGATATCCGCCGCGTTTTCATCGCCAATCGGGGTGAGATCGCCCTACGTGTGATCCAGGCCTGTCATCGCCTTGGGATCGAAGCCGTTCTCGGGGTGTCGGAGGCCGACCAGCATACCGTGCCCGCAGAGGCGGCGGACCAGACGGTTTTGCTTGGCCCATCGCCTGCGCCGGAAAGCTATCTCCAGGCCGCCAAGATCGTGAACGCCGCCCTGCAAACCCGGTGTGACGCGGTGCATCCCGGCTATGGCTTCCTCTCGGAACGCGCGCATTTTGTACGTGCCTGCGAAGAAGCCGGATTGGCCTTTATCGGGCCTTCGGCCGAAGCGATCGAGATGATGGGCGACAAGATTTCAGCCGTTGCCATCGCCGAAAAGGCCGGGGTGCCACGCATTCCCGGGACAGGGGCGCTTACAGATGTCGGCCAGGCGCGCAAAGCAGCCGCCGAGATCGGCTATCCCGTGCTGATCAAGGCCAGCGCTGGTGGCGGTGGACGCGGTATGCGCGTCGCCCGCGATCCCGCTGATTTGGAAAAACAGATGGTGTCGGCTGCAAGCGAAGCGCAAGCCGCCTTTGGCGATCCGGCGATCTATCTGGAGAAATTCGTCGAACGCGCACGCCACGTGGAAATCCAGGTGCTAGCGGACGAGTTTGGCCATGTCATCCATCTGGGCGAGCGCGAATGTTCGACCCAGCGTCGGCATCAGAAGCTGATCGAAGAGGCGCCTTCCCCCGCGATCGACGCCGAAACCCGCGCCGCGATGGGCGAAGCGGCGGTCAACCTGGCGCGCCGTGCCGGATATGTTGGCGCGGGCACCGTGGAATTCGTGGTCGATGCCGATGACAGCCGCAAGTTCTGCTTTCTGGAAATGAACACCCGCATTCAGGTCGAGCACCCGATCACCGAGATGATCACCGGCATAGATCTGGTGGCCGAGCAGATTCGCATCGCCAGCGGCCTGCCGCTGTCCGTCACTCAGGACGACATCGCCCTGACTGGTCATGCCATCGAATGCCGGATCAACGCCGAGGACCCCGACAAGCAGTTCATGCCGCGCCCAGGCATCATCACCCGCTGGGACGCGCCCTCGGGTGAGGGCATCCGCTTTGACACCCATTGCAAGGCCGGGGCCGAAATCCCGCCCTATTACGACTCCCTGCTCGGCAAGCTGATCGTGCATGCTGCCGACCGGCCAACCGCGATTGCGCGGATGAGAGAGGCCTTGGGCAGATTTGTCGTCGAAGGTATCCCGACCACCGCGCCGTTTCATACACGCGTCCTGGCGCATGATGATTTCGCGGCGGGCCAGGTGACCACGCGCTGGGTGGAAGACGTTTTCCTGCCAGAGGAAAAGGCCGCGAAACGCGCTCGGGGCGAGGCGGAAAAGGCGGCTGCGGCTGCGGTGGCGGAGTGACAGCCATGCGGATTACCGATGTAAGCCTGACCGATGGGCAGTCCGCCACCTGGGGTGGCGCGATGACCGGTTCGATGTCCACTTGGATGGCGCCGCACATGGCGCGGACCGCAGTCGACAGTATCGAAATCACCTCGGTTCCCGTTATGCAGCAGGATGTTGCGCGGGGACATGATCCTTGGGAACGCATCCGCAGTTTTGCCGAAGCCGCACCAAACACCCGCCTGCGCGCAAGCCTGTCCCTGATCCCTGGTCACGGCGAACACGGCTGCGACGTGATCGGCCCTGACGTGGCAGAGGCATGGCTTGAGCAGGCTAAGTCCGCGGGTATTCTTGAAGTGCTGATCACCGACCCCCTGCCCGGCACGGACCGAAGCGCGCCTGTCGTCGCGGCAGCCAAGGCCATGGGCCTGCACGCTATTCTGGTGCTGCCTTTGCCCGAGGTGCAAGTAGAGGACGCCGCCCTGATCGCGCTCGCCAGCGGTTTCGCCAATGCCGCGCCGGACCGGGTCCAGCTGCGCGATGAGGCCGGTGTTCTGACCGATGAACGGCTGGCCAGGCTGATCGCCCCACTTCGGGCTGGGCTGGGCTGCATACCGCTCGATCTCCACACACGTTGCCAGACATCCTACGGCCCGCTTGTAGCGCTGGAAGCCGCGCGCCTGGGGCTCGACGGACTGGACCTGGCCTTGGCCCCGGTTGCCAATGGCGGTTCGGTTCCCGCGCTTGGCCGGTTCTTGAAAAGCCTCGCGACTCTGGGCATCGGCGATCATGTCGCAGCCGATTTCACCTCTGTAACCGACGCGTCGAACCGGCTGGCCGAACTGGCCGATTTCCACGATTGGGAGATCGGTCGCCCTTGGGCCTTCGGACTTGCCCCATATCGCCACAACCTTCCCGGTGATGTCGCCGCGCAGGCCATGGCAGCCCTGACCAAGGCGGGTTTGTCCCGTCGCATCAACGATCTTGCCGAGGAATGTGCCGCCATCCGTCGGGATATCTGCGGCCCGCCAATGCTGGCGCCGTTTGCCGGGGCCGTTGCTGCACAAGCGCTTCGACACCTGCACGAGGCGCGGTATGCCACCATCGCGCGAGGCATCCGTCTTGCCTTGCAACAGGTGGCGGGCGAAATGCCGGGTCAGGTTGATTCCGGCCTTTTGGCACGGGTCGGAGCAGTCCGCCGCCCTGTCCCGAGCACGATGACTGAACTGCGCAAGACCCATCCGAACGCCGCGGATGCCGATCTGGTGGCCTCGCAGATCACAGGTTGCCTGCCCGCAGCTCTACCCAAGGGCCGCTTCGAACCCTACGCGCAGGACAGCCCCGAGGATGCGCTGGCAGCGGGCCTGGCCGCCCGGGCTGCCGGATTTGCCGATCTGCGGGTGACCGCACCGGGCGTCGATCTGGCCTTCAGAACGGGAGGGGAATAAGCAATGTTGGACCAACTCAGGGCCCAGGTCGCCGCAGAATTCGCCCGCACCGGCAAACGTCGGCGCATCAAGTTGATTGACGACACGCTGCGCGATGGCCAGCAATGCCTGTGGGCTACGCGTATGCGAACGGAGCAGATGCTCCCGGTAGCGCAGTTGATCGAAGCGGCGGGCGTCGACAGCATTATGGCAATCGCGCTGGTGCAATACGATGCCAGCATGCTGTTTCTGAACCAGAACCCCCTGGAAAGGTTGCGCCTTTTGGCGCGGCACATGCCGAAAACCGAGCTGCGCGCCGCTGTGCGCGGGAACCTGATGCGCGGTTTCTTCCCTGTGGCAGATGACATCACAGAGCTTTTTGTCGAGCGAAACTTTGCCAACGGCGCGCGGCGGTTCACGCTCTTTGATGCGCTCCTCAACAACGAGAACCTGGCCCCCGGCATTAACCGGGCAAAGGCCTTGGGCGCCAAGACTTCGGTCATGCTGGTGTTCAATGATGCGCCAGCCTACACAGACGAGATCTATGCCGAAAAGGCGCGCGAGGCGGTGGAGGACTTTGGCGTTGACGCCATCGCCTTTGGCGACAGCGCTGGTGTTCTGCCGATCGATCGTATCCGCACGCTGGTGCCTGCAATGAAATCGGCTATTGGCGACCGTGAGCTGGAGTTTACCACCCATTGCATGACCGGACTGGGCCCGGTTCAGTATCTCGAAGCGGCGGTGCATGGTGTGGATGTCATTTACTGCTCGATCGACCCGATGGCCAACGGCCCAGCCCCTGCAGCGATGCAGGACATGGTGCGTGATCTGCGCTATTTGGGTTTCGAGGTGGATGTCGACATCGACAAGCTGGACAAGGCGGGCGACATCCTGCGCGCCATGGCCGAGCAGGAAGGCCAACCGCTGGGTGAACCGGCGGAATATGACCCGGCGCTTTTCGTCAATCGATATGCCGGGGGCGCCCTTGCCAATCTGCGCATGCAGCTTCAGGCGGCGGGCATAGCCGACCGCTTGCCTGAGGTGCTGGACGAAATCGGCCGTGTGCGGGTCGAACTGGGCTCGCCCATCATGGCGACACCTTATCCGGCGATCATCGCAGGCCAGGCTGTGATGAATGTTCTGCATGGTGAGCGGTACCGCGTGGTGCCGGATGAGGTGAAGAAATACGTGCTGGGCTATTTCGGCGCGCTGCCTATCCCGGTTGACCCTGATGTGGCCGACAAGGTGATCGGAAACGGGTCGCAGAAGATCGCCCTTACCCCACCGCCAATGGAGCCGGTGGTGCCTGCCTTGCGCGCCCGCTATCCCTATGCCGATGATGACGAACTGTTGCTGCGTCAGATGTATGGCGACGAAAAGTTCGAGGGGCTGGGCCCAACCGGCACCGCAACCGAGTTCAGCGTAACCCATCCGATTGTCGACCTGGTGTCGGCCCTGGGGCGCAACCGCAGTCCAGTGCGCGCCAGTTTTTGGCTGGGCGACAGCTCGGTCCGTGTGAACGGAGGCTAGCCATGGAAACGCCCGCGCGTTCGATCCCTGCGGTCACAACCGAGACGGCCCCGTTTTTCAAGTCGGCGGCCG
>OCVQ010001552.1_pt1 | contig 17209 bp, 15 predicted proteins | sample 1539061 | NCBI WGS metagenome assembly OCVQ01 (sample SAMEA3355526, study PRJEB22509) | marine metagenome | biome: marine; feature: river plume; material: water | place: USA | collected 2010-08-08 | depth 0.5 m | reverse complement strand
CCTATGTGCACCTCATGTTCGAGACGCATCAGGTGGTTTTTGCTCAGGGTGCGCCCTCTGAAAGCTTCTATCCGGGCCCGCAAGCGCTCAGGTCCTTGTCGACACCTGCCCGCCACGAACTCCTCACCCTGTTTCCGACCTTGCCTCGCAAACTCGCGCGGAGCTTTACGCCCTTCAAGGGATTATCCGAGGCTGTTTTGCAGTGCGCGTAAGCAAGTTCGATCAGGGCCTGCTCGCCCGTGATTGGGGCTAGCGCCACGCGCGCCGTGGCAAGGTGGCTGTGGTTGGCTTGGTGCTGCAATCCGTTGCCGCCAGAGACATGGCGCAAAAAAAGGGGCCTGCGCCGCAAGCCCCCTTCCTGTCTATGGTCGGACTTACTTTTGAAATACCGTCGCTTCCGGGATTGCCCATCCCGCTTCTTGATAATAGCGCAATGCGCCGGGGTGCAGACGGCCTGCAATCAGTGCCAGCCCGCCTTCTTTTGTTACCGTTGACGGCATCCACACCGCCGTTTCCTGCAACTCGGGCAGGTTTTCCCAAATCGCCTTTGTCACCGCATAGACCACATCATCAGGCACATGCAGACCTGCGCTGAAGTTCACAATCGCGCCATGCGTGCGCGCATCGCCCCCTTGATGGTTTGAGCCATATGCACCCGCCGGGATCACGTTGATCGTGCCGCCCGTGGCTTTGTTGATCTTCATCTTGTCAACATCGACATCGAGAATGCGAATATTCTTGGTCAGCGAGAACTGTTGAACAGCCGGGCTTGGAATGTTTGTCGGCAAGATCACCACGTCGATCTTGTCATCTTGGAACGCTTGGATCGCTGCGTCAAACCCAAAGGCCTGCACGTCCATTTCCTCGGCCTTGATCGTTGTCGTCTCTTCAATGGCCTTCAGAACAACCCCTGTTGCGGCACCGCCGGGCGGTCCGGCAAACACCTTCTTGCCGCGCAAGTCATTGAGGCTTTCAATGCCTGAATCGGCTCGGGTGATGTAGTGATAGGGGCCGATTTGATAAGAAAAAATCATACCAACCTTTTGCTCAAGGTCTGACGCATCAGTCATATCCTTGAACGGGCCGAAGTTATTTGCCATCAGCCAGTTGATCGTTGGCGAGCCAAAGAGGAAATCCACTTTGCCATTGGCGGCATCGACCATGTGCTGGGTCGCGGCGCCTGTCGCCTTGACTTGAAACTCGACGCCCTCCACGTGGTTATTAACCACTTTTGCAATGGCGGTGTTGACCACGAAAGGCGACATGCCCGGCGCGATTGAGGTGACTTTGTAAAGTTCAGCCCAGGCCGAGCCCACAAAAAGCCCCGCCGCTGCGACACCGGCCAAGGCCAGCGTTCCAGTTTTTTTGATGATATGGTTCATTTCTTCCTCCCTGTTATCTGTCGTCGGTCTTGTCTCAAGCCTTTGTCTTTTCAGTCATCGCTTCGGGGCGTTTCGAGAATAGCCCCAAAGCCAAGGTTGCGAGGACCGCAGGGCCCCAGATGGGGGCCATCGGCACCATCGCCGCCATCCCAGCGGCACCGCGCAGGCAGCGCTGGACAAATCCAATCCGCCCCAGTCGGGGATCTGCGCCGCCAAGGGCGGTCGAAAACATCCACACCGCTGCCAAAAGGCGCAGCATGGTAAAGCCCAATTCGGACCAGCTAAACGCGCCCGCGACCAATAAAAGCGACGGCGAAAAGACAAAAACATAGGGCACCATCAGCCCGACAATCGATATTCGCAGCGCCACGAATGAGGTTTGGAGCGGATTGCCCCCCGCAATCGGCGCGGCCACGTAGCAGCCATAGGCAATTGGCGGCACGATGGAGGAGTAGACCGCAAAATAAAGCACAAACATATGCGCCGCGAGCGGCAAGACCCCCGCCTTGATGATCGCAGGGGCAATCATGATCGCAATGATCAAATAGGCGGGCAGGGTGGGCAAACCCATTCCCAAGATCAACGCGCCACACATCGCCAAGAACAGGGCAAGCAAAAGGTTTCCATCCCCAACCGAGGCGATCGATGTGGCGAACCGAATAGCCACGCCGGTTTCATTGACCACAGCCAGCACAATCCCAATCGCTCCCACCGCGAGCATGATTTGTGCCGAGCTGATCCCGCCTTCGATCAAGGCTTGCAAGATGCGCTGCGGTTCGCGGCGAAAGTCGGGGTTTAGCACCAATCCCGTCAAGATTGCCGTCACAACCCCGATCAGCCCTGCCATGGCGGGGCTTTTGCCCGCCAAAAACGTCGCCATCAATGCGGCAATGGGCAAGAAGACCAATGCCGAATTCAACCAATCGCGGGCCGTCAACACGGGCCGCTCCTCGGGGGGGAGGGTCTTGATATCAAGCCGGATGGCTTCGGCATAAACTTGGCCAAAAAGTCCGATATATTTGAACAGCGCGGGCAAGGCGGCCGCTGCGATCACCAATGAAAACGGCATCCCCACGAGATCGGCCATCACAAAAACCGCGGCAGCCATAATCGGAGGGGTTAACTGCCCCCCCGATGAGGCGGCGGTTTCCACGGCTCCTGCGAAATTGGCCGAAAAGCCTTGACGCTTGATCATGGGAATGGTGAAGACGCCAGTGCCTGCGATATTTGCAGCAACGCTGCCCGACATCATGCCGAAAATCGCACTCGCCACGATGGCCGCATGTGCTGATCCGCCCCGGATGCGCGCGGTCAGGGCGGTCGAGATGTGGATCAGGCTTTCCCCGGCACCCGTGCGCTCCAAAATCGCCCCGAAAATGAGAAAAATCAGAACGTTATCTGCGACCAATCCCGTGGTGCGGCCAAAGACGCCGTCAAAAGAATACCAAGTGATCTGCATGAAATCACCGGAATCCATTCCGAAATGGCGCAATAGCCCCGGCAAGCTGGGCCCGGCAAACCCAAAACCAATGAACACCAGCGCCAAAATCACGAGCGACCAGCCCCAAGCGCGCTGCACCAAAATAAGCAACACAGCAAGCCCTATCAAACCACCGATCAGGTTTTGCGTCGTCTCTCTGAAGAAGCCCGTATAAAGCTCTGACTTTACTTGAAAAAACCAGACTGCCGAATAGGCGAATCCGGCAATCAGGATCACATCCAGCAGCTGTCCCCAACGCCCCAAGCGCCCCCGTGCTAAGGGCGACGTCAGCGCCACAATCACCACACTTGCGGCCATGACCCCAAATCGCGCATTGGCCTCATCCAGCACGAAAAACGCAATCACCGAGATCACAATTCCCGACAGCACAAGCGCCAAGAGACGGCCCAGTTGTTCAAGGGGGGCAGGCGTGGTCATTTGAAATGGCCTCTCTTATGGGCCAGCTCTTCGTTATGGCTCAAAATTTTATCAAGAATCCCTAGAAATGTCGCACATTCCTCTGGTGTGAGTGTTTCCACTACGGCCTCATTGCGGCCTTGGGTGAAGCGCAGCGCTTCATCATGCACGCGCTTTCCTTTTTCAGTGGCGGTCAATTCCAACTGGCGCGCGTCTTTTTGGGCCGCTGATGTCTCAATGAGGCCCGCGTCTACCAAGGATTTCACCACCCGCGACAATTGCCCTTTGTCGATCCACAAAATCTCGCGCAGCTCTGAAAACAGGATTTTCCCCTCTGGCACCGTCAGGCCCAGAACGCGCCATTCATTGAGCCGCAGGTTAAACGCTGCTTGGAAATGAAAGCTGCCAGCGCGCTCATTAAGGGCGGCCAGACGCGCCACACGAAAACTCAGCGCTTGGCGGAGTTTTTGAATGGGCGGATGAACTTGCCCAGCTTGTGTTTTCGCTGTTGACGCCATCGCATGTCCTCTTGCGTTCATTAAGGCTAAACATTTTGTTGACCAAATCAACAGAATTTTTATCCTAAGCGTGAACAGTCATGATGGGGCAGGGCCGTGGCGAAAGCAGATCATATTCTTTTCGGCGGCCCGATCCTGACAATGGATCCCGCCTATCCGCGCGCCGAGGCGCTGGCGATTGCCAAAGGCCGGATCCTCGCCGTTGGCACTTTGCCCGAAATAGAAGCACTCAGCGGCGCGCATACAGTGCGGGAAAACCTGCGCGGCGCGGCCCTGATGCCCGGCCTGATCGAAAGCCATACACATGCGCTCTGGGGGGGCTGTCGTGATCTTTTTCAGGTCTATACTGGCTATCAAGCGACAGTGCCGCAACTGGCCGAAGCCGTTCGCACCCGCGCAGCCCGATTGCCCAAGGGCGCTTGGATCAGCGGCGGGCCATGGCGCTATGACATGAGCGCAGAAATAGCGCAGTCGCCGCGCGCATGGCTCGACCAGTTGGCCCCACATCACCCGGTCGCGCTCTCGGACACGACCCAGCACGCATTGTGGTGCAACTCCAAAGCCTTGGACGCCGCAGGCCTCTCAGACAGCACAGCTGAAATTTCCGGTGGCGTGATGGGGCGTTCGGCCTCCGGCGCGCTCTCGGGCTTTTTGGCCGAAGCCGCCTGCGCGCCTGTCATGCGCCATTTGCCATGGAGCGCCGAACAGCTTGATCAGGCCTGCGATTACGCGGTGCGATATTTCAACAGTCTTGGCTACACAGGCTTCAAGGAGCCCTCTGCCGATCCCGCCGACCTTGCGGCCTATGCCCGCGCCCATGATCAGGGCCGACTTCACCTTCATGCGGCGGCCCATCTCACGGCTTTCTCCCCGCTGTCCAATGATCTCATTCCCTTGGCCCGGCTCAATGACTTGCGCGCCACGTATCGCCGCCCAGGTCTGGGACTGGATTTTTCCAAGCTTTTCTTGGATGGGGTTGCGCCTGCCTATACGGCGTCATTCCTTGCTCCCTATCTGGCGCGACCGGGCTATTATCCGGCCACCCATAGTCCTGACGCCACGCTCTTGCTTGCGCCAGAGCACTTGGCGCAGATCGTCACCGAACATGATGCAGCAGGGTTTTGCGTGAAAATGCACGCCGTGGGCGATAATGCGGCCCGCAAGGGGCTTGACGCTATTGCCGCCGCGCGCGCCGCCAATGGCCCCAATGGCCCACGCCATGAAATCGCACATTGCACCTTTATCTCCGACACTGACCTGCCACGCTTTGCCGCGCTGAATGCCGTAGCCGAGGTGTCCCCGAAGCTTTGGATGCCCAATGCCGCGACGTCTGCCCAAGTTGCGGCCCTTGGTGCGGCGCGCCTCGCTCAGGTGCACCGGATCCGCGCCTTGCTTGCCGCTGGCGCAGAAGTCATCTTTGGCACCGACTGGCCTGCTTCGGCACCAGATGCCAATCCATGGAGCGGTTTGGCGGGGATGATATCGCGCCGGGATCCCTCGAGGGCCTACCCCGGCAGCGTTGCCCCCGATGAGGCCATCTCACTTGCCGAGGCCTTGCCGCTATTTACGCGCAATGCCGCGCGCGCCATGGGTCTCGCTGGCCAGACGGGCCAATTGAAGCCCGGCCTTTGGGCCGATTACATCCTGCTCGAAACAGACCCTTTCAGCCAAAGCAACGCGGCACTTTTTGCCACATGCGTCGCGCGCACGGTGTTCAAAGGCCAAACCGTCTATGAGGCGCGGGGGTAAGGGCTTATCCCAATAGCCCCGTGTCACCGCACACAGAAATCGCTTGTCCGGTCATTGTCTTGCTGCGTGCCGAGGCGAGATACAAGATCTGGTCCGCGATTTGCTCGGGTGTCACGTAGTCCTTGATCGCCGTATAAGAAAACGCCTCTGCTTCGATCTGCGCGAAGGGCAGACCCCGCGATTGTGCCCGTGCCTCCAACACCCGGCGCTGCCGATCTCCCGCGACGATCCCCGGCAACACGGCATTCACCCGAATACGATCTGCCCCCAACTCTACGGCCATTGATTTTGTCAGCCCAATGACCCCCCATTTCGCTGCCGCATAAGGGCTCCGCAGCTTGAAGCCAAGCCTGCCTGCCAGAGAGGATATATTGATGATCGAGGGGTTTTCGCTCTGTCTCAATTCGGGCACGGCTTGGCCAATGGTCAAAAACTGACTGGTGAGGCAAACCGCAAGACAATGCGAAATAGCGGCGGCATCAAGGTCTTCGATCCGTGCTGTGGGGCCCGCGATCCCGGCATTATTCACCAAGCAATCCAGCCCCCCCAAATGCGCCATGGCATCGGCCATGAAGCCGACTAACGCGGCGCTCTGAGCCACATCGATCTTGGCGCGAAAGACATCTTTGGGCAGGCTTGCAAGTGCCGCTTCATCGATATCGCAGACCGCCACCTGCGCGCCTTCTGCCCGAAACGCGTCTACAATCACCCGGCCAATTCCGCCTGCACCCGCCGTGACGATCACCCGCGCGCCCTGCAATCCCAAATCCATCGCTCTCTCCCATGTCCCTCACTGCAGTCTGGCGCGCCGCTCCTTCGGTGAAAAGCAAATTCCCACCCTTGCCAACGCGCCATTCACCGCCATGATGACCGCAATCGCGCCGAAGCGCGCCGTCGGGGAGGAAACTATGGGCCGCAATCGCAAAGTCATCATCACCTGTGCCGTCACAGGGGCTATCCATACCCCATCGATGTCACCCTATTTGCCAGTGACCGCGCAAGAGATTGCCGATGCCGCAATCGGTGCGGCCGAAGCCGGGGCGGCGGTGGTGCATCTTCATGCGCGCGACCCCAAAGATGGCCGCCCTGACCAAACCCCAGAAGCGTTTTTGCCATTCTTGCAAATGATCAAGCAGCGCTCCGACTGTGTGGTCAACATCACCACAGGCGGTGCCCCCACCATGAGCATTCAAGAGCGCGTCAGGCCCGCCGCCACATGGCAACCTGAAGTGGCCTCATTGAACATGGGCTCGATGAATTTTGGTCTGTTCCCGATGCTCAAACGCTTTGAAGGGCAACTCAAACATGCTTGGGAGCAGACATATATTGCTGATAAATCAATTCTTTTCCGCAATACCTTTGCAGATATCGAGCATATCCTGACCACGCTCGGTGCCAATGGCACGCGCTTTGAATTTGAATGCTACGACACCGCGCATCTCTATAATCTCAAGCATTTCGTCGATGAGGGGCTCGTGCAGGGGCCACTCTTCATCCAGACCGTTTTTGGTCTGATGGGCGGGATCGGCGCACATCCCGATGATGTCATGCATATGAAGCGCACGGCCGATCGGCTCTTTGGTGATACCTATCGCTGGTCTGTATTGGGCGCAGGGCGCAACCAATTGCCCATTGCGGCAATGTCTGCGGCCATGGGCGGAAATATCCGCGTTGGTCTCGAAGACAGTCTTTGGGCCGGGCCGGGGACTTTGGCTGAAACCAATGCCCAGCAAGTGCGCGCGGCGCGCCAAATTCTGGAAGGTCTGGGTTTGGAAGTGGCCACGCCCGATGAGGCCCGCGAAATCCTCGCTCTCAAAGGCGCCGATCGCGTCGCATTTTGAAAATGCGTTACTCGGGGCTGTGAAGCCCCGGAATGGGGATGGAAAATCCGGTTTTCACCCGGTCCATCACCACACTGGTGCGAAAGCGCATGATATTGCTATCGGCAAAGAAATGACGGCGCGTAAAGGCCTCATAATCCGCCATGTCACTGGCCGAAATGATCAGCAAAAAGTCACTGTTCCCAGTGATATAATAACATTGCATCACCTCTGGCGCGGATTTCATGCGGTCGCGGAACGTGTCAATATCGGCCGCGCGCTCCGATGTGAGCGAGACCTCCACAATCACCATAAGCCCGCGGCCCAATTTTGCTGGATTAAGCACAGCAATATCGGCCTCGATATAGCCCTCGGCCCGCAACCGGGCCAAACGCTTGCGGCAGGCATCTGGCGACAGGCACACCAATTGCGACAAGGCCTCCGCGGTCAAGCGTGTGTTGCCTTGCACCGCATCCAAGATCAGGGCATCGAATCTATCCATAGGCCCTACTAGCTCAAAATACGCCGTGTTGGCAGGTTCTGCGCGCCTCCTTGGCGTAAATTCCGTGCCATAGCCTTCATACAAGCGTTTTTTCGGCCTCAAAGCCAAGGATTTCTCCGAGAACCCCGCGGGCAAAAGCGGTTATTCTGTCTTTCAGACATCGGAGGCCTGCAAGATGGATCAAGTGACAAACCCCTACCGCGGCCATGGCCTGCCGGAGCTGCGTCCAAAACTGGGCGCAGATGCCAAATCTGTTGCAGCCCTTTTGGCCCAATGCCCCGCACATCAGCCCACAGCGTTGCGTGATTGCCCCGATCTTGCTGCCCGCGCAGGTGTCGCGCGGCTTTGGGTCAAGGATGAACGCAGCCGGATGGGTCTTGGCAGCTTCAAAGCGCTTGGTGCGGCCCATGCCATCGCGCGCGATGCGGCGGCCCTCGGGGGGGAACTTGCTCAGGCGCTCAAGGGGCGTACATATGTCACTGCAAGCGCCGGAAATCATGGGCTGTCTGTCGCGGCAGGCGCGCGGGTCTTTGGGGCCAAAGCCGTGGTTTATCTGGCGATGACGGTTCCAGAAGGGTTTGTGCACCGCTTGCAATCCATGGGAGCACAGGTTGTGCGCGACGGCGTTGATTACGAGGCCAGCATGCGCGCCGCCAGCGCCGCCGCCGAGGCCCAAGGCTGGACGCTTCTGTCGGATGGGTCTTGGCCCGGTTACGAAGACCTGCCGTTCCGTGTGATGGAAGGTTACCGCCATCTCGCAGTCGAGATCGTCGATGATTTTGCCCAATCCGGCGCAGCTCTGCCCAGTCATGTGCTGTTGCAAGCCGGTGTGGGCGGTCTTGCGGCAGCGGTTGGCGGCGGAATTGCGCCTTTCATGGGGGACGCCCCCGAGATGATCGTCGTCGAACCCAGCGCCGCTCCGGCGCTGATCGAAAGCATCCGCCAAGGCGCGGTTGTCGAGACACAAGGCCCGGTCTCTGCGATGGGGCGGCTCGATTGCAAGACCCCGTCCATGTTGGCCTTGGCTGATCTGGCCCGCGATGCCGATCGGTTCATCACCCTCTCCGAGGAGGACGCGGCAAAAGGGGCCGCCGCCGTTGCCGCCGCTGGCCTCGCCTCCACCCCATCAGGCGCTGCGGGCATCGCGGCGCTTCTGGCAGGTGGTCTGGGGATCGGCCCAGACGCCCGCGTTCTCACCATCCTCAGCGAGGGTCCCGAAGATGTCTGAGCCTTCCTTGATCTTTCCCGCCGAGGAATATCGCCGCCGTATTCACACGCTCCAAACGGAAATGGCCAAATCAGACCTCGCGGCGGTCTTGCTGACTACACCTGCCGATGTCTTTTACACCACTGGATTTCTGACACGCTTTTGGGAAAGCCCGGCGCGGCCTTGGTTTGTGATTGTTCCCGCCAGCGGAGCGCCCGTTGCCGTGATCCCTGCGATTGGGGCCGAGCTGATGAGCCGCACATCGCTGCGCGATATCCGAACATGGAGCGCGCCAGACCCCCACGATGACGGTGTGTCGCTACTTGCCGCCACCCTGCGCGACCTCACGCCCGAAGCGGCGCGTATTGGTTTGCCCATGGGGCTGGAAACCCATTTGCGAATGCCAGTGGCAGACTTCTTGCGCGTAGAGGCCGCGATTGGCACGCGTCGCATGGTTGATGGCACCCAAGCCGTGTTCCGCACGCGTGAGGTGAAATCCGAAGCAGAAATCACCAAAATCCGGGCGGCCTGCGCTGTCGCGGATGCGGCCTATGCGCGTGTCCCCGAGTTTGCCCGCCCCGGCATGTCCTTGGCGGAGGTGTTTCGCAGCTTTCAGATCGCGCTTTTGCAAGAGGGGGCAGATTGGGTCAGCTACGTGGCTGGTGGGGCCGGGCAGGGCGGTTATGGCGATGTCATCTCACCCGCCGATGCACGCCCCCTGACGCGCGGCGATGTGCTGATGCTAGACACTGGTGCCGTGCGCGACGGCTATTTTTGCGATTTTGACCGCAATTATGCGATTGGCCCCGCGTCTGACGCCGTGCGCCGCGCACAAGATGCGCTCTTTTCCGCAACCGAGACCGCCTTGGCGACACTCCGCCCCGGCATGCGCGCCTGTGACCTGCATCGGATCTTGACCGAGGACCTGCGCGCTCGGGGTGCCACACCGGGCGGGGGCCGTTTGGGCCATGGCCTTGGCATTACACTGACGGAATGGCCCTCGCTGACCCCCCTTGATACAACGGTGTTGCGCGAAGGCATGGTGCTGACACTGGAACCCGGTGTTGATATCGCGCCGGGGCGAATTTTGGTGCATGAAGAAAATATCGTTTTGCGTGCCGATGGTCCTGAATTGCTGTCGCGCCGCGCGCCCGCCGAGTTGCCGGAGATCCCTGCATGAAGTCCATGAGTTTCGACACCACAGGCCCCATTGGCACTCAAGGCACCCTTGGCTTGATCGTGCTGCGCGCCGATGAAACGCTGGAGCAAGATTTCCGCCGCCTCTTTGCCAGTGGCGACACAGCCCTTTACATCACGCGTATTCCTTCGGGGGATGAGCTGACAACCGACACGATTGCCGCGATGGAAGCCGAGTTACCGCGTGGCGCAGGCCTTTTGCCCCGCGCCGCGCAGTTTGATGTGGTGGGCTATGGCTGCACATCCGGCACCACCTTGATCGGGGCAGATGCCGTGGCGCGCATGGTCCGGCTTGGCGTCTAAACCCCCGCCGTGACCGACCCCCTGACTGCGGCATTTGCCGCGCTTTCGGCCTTGCACATCACCCGCATTGGCCTCGTCACGCCTTATATTGCCGCCATTGCCGCTCCGGTGGCGCAGGCTTTTGCGGCATGCGGCTTTCCCGTAGTCGAAGCCATCTCTTTCGGAGAGGAGCGCGAAGAGCGTGTGGCCCGTATCGCGCCAGCTTCGATCAAGGCCGCCGCGCGGGCGGCTGCTGCCAATGGGGCCGAGGCTGTGTTTCTCTCTTGCACCAATCTTCGCACCCTTGATCTCATTGCCGAACTTGAGGCCGAGCTTGGCATTCCTGTGCTTAGCTCCAACCAAGTTCTGGCTTGGCATATGGCGCAATATTCCCATGCGCCTCTCGCAGCCCTGGCGCCGGGCCGCCTGTTTTCGCAGTCCTCCAAGAAGGTTCAGCCATGACTGTCCGCGCCACGCTCAAAACCCAGTTGACCGCATGGCGGCATGATCTGCATCGGCATCCTGAATTTGGGTTTGAAGAGCACCGCACCGCGGCCTTTGTCGCGCAAACTCTGCGCGGGTTTGGACTTGATGTGATCGAAGGGGTGGGCGGAACCGGTGTCGTGGGCAGCCTTCGCCGGGGCACGTCAAACCGCGCCATTGCTTTGCGCGCCGATATGGATGCCCTTCGCATCGCCGAGAATACCGGGCGGGCCTATGCATCGCAGACGCCGGGCACCATGCATGCCTGCGGCCATGATGGGCATACCGCCATGCTCCTTGGGGCCGCCCAAGTGCTTGCCGCCGAGGGCGGGTTTGATGGCACCATCCGTTTCCTGTTTCAGCCTGCCGAAGAATGGGGGCAGGGGGCTGCCGCAATGTTGCGCGACGATGTGATGGCGCGCGCGCCCTTTGACGAAGTCTTTGGCCTGCACAATATGCCCGGCCTGCCACTGGGCCATGTGGAAACCTGCCCGGGTCCAATCATGTCGGCAGAGGATATTTTCGAGATCACATTGACAGGCAAAGGCGGTCACGCGTCGCGGCCCCATAGCGGGCGTGAAGTGATGCTGCCTGCCTGCACCTTGGTGCTGGATTTGCAATCCATCGTCGCACGGCGTGTGAACCCCGCAGATATCGCTGTCGTCTCCGTGACGGAACTGATCACCGATGGCACCCGCAACGCCTTGCCCGGCACCGCGCGGATCTTGGGCGATGCCCGCAGCTTCCGCTCCGAGGTCTCCAGCTTGATCGAAACAGAGATGCGCCGCCTGACCGCAGGTCTGGCCTTGGCGCATGATCTTGCGTTTGATCTCCGCTATAGCCGCGAATTTGTGCCGTTGATCAATGATCCCGACCTTGCGGCCGCTGTAACGACAGCCGCGCGCCCGATCTCCGCCCATGTGAACGGCCACGCCCCCGCCATCACCGCCTCCGAGGATTTTGCCCGCTTTCTCGATCACGTGCCGGGCTGTTTTGCCTTTATCGGCAATGGCGAAACCTCGCCTCTGCTGCATGCGCCGGATTATGATTTCAACGATGATGCGCTCTTGCACGGCATGGATTTGCATATTGCCATTGCACGGGCGCGCTTGCCCGAAACCACCGCCTAAGCGCCGACATCCCGCCCAGCCCGCAGTCCAAGGGTGACAGCGGCCAGCAATCCGTTGCCCGACAAGTAGCCACTGTCGCCGCTCCCTGATACGCCACAGGCAGCGCCGCCAACCGCATAAAGATTGGCCATCTCTCCGCCCGAAGCCCGACAAGCCCGCGCCGATTTGGGCGCAACCACAATCCCACCTTGCGTGTGAAACAGCGCACCTGTCACTTTGACCGCGCAATAGGGCGGGGCCAAAGGCGTTGTGCCAAAACGGCGGCCAAAGGCATCGCTGCCGCCCCAAGGGATCTGCGCCAATGTGGCGCTCAAAGCCCCGCTCGGCACGTTCATCAACTGGGCGAGCGCCTCGGGGGTCGCGGCCTCTTTGACGGCGCCCTGCGCCTCGGCCTGTTTGAAATCCTCGAACTGGCGCGCAATCGCTGCAATTCTTGCGTCAAACACAGCCCAAGCCATGCCTTCTGGCTGGGCCAAGACTGCGCGCGCGGCCTCAGAATAGCCCTGCGCTTCGTTCCAAAACCGCCGCCCCGCCCGATTGACCTGAACGCCACCCTCCATAATCACGGCCCAAGTGATCAATATGCCATGCGGATGAGCGACATTGCCATGCCCCTGATAGGCCCCAAGATGCGCGGTCTTCAGCCCCAATTGCGCCGCCCAAGTCACCGCCTCACCGCGATTGCCGCCATGGCCAAACCAGACCGCATCCGCAATCTCCGGCATATAGCGCGCCACCATCTCTGCATTGCCGCCATAGCCGTTGCAGGCCAAAATCACCCGGCCCGCCGCAATCCGTTCAATACACTCCGGGCCTTGCACGGCCACCCCTTGCACATGGGTATCGTTGGCAAAGATGTTTATGGCGCGGCGATGACAGACCACATCCACACCTGAACGCTCCGCCGCAGCCCGCAGCGCATCAATCAATTCCCGCCCCGAACGGCTGGGCAGCCCATGCATCCTTCGCCTTTGATGGCCGGGATAATCAAAATCTGTAACCAGAGAAAACGGCAGGCCATGTTGATCTACCAACCATTCAATCACCTCTGACGAGGTTTCGGCCATCGCCGCCACAAGCGCGGGGTCATTCTCGCCCTTGGCTTTCGTCTGAATATCTGTCGCGAAAACCGCTGCATCATCCGCGATGCCCACAGCCCGCTGAAACCGTGTCCCGGCCGCCGGGATCAGCCCGGCAGATAATGCCGTCGACCCGGAGGGCACCGCGTCTGCCTCAATGACCAACACGTCCTGACCTGCTTCGCGCGCCGCCAAAGCTGCCACCAATCCCGCCGCGCCTGCGCCGATAATCAGCGTTTCAACGTCGAAATCGAATGGCGCAGCCTCGGTCATCCTTCGCCAAGTCCCTCGAACCGACGGCCTGCCGCCAGCATGTCAGATGTGCCCAGAACGTCGTTCAATCCATTGAAGTCAAACATTTGTTCCGAAAACGGCGCGTTTGATCCATGCGCTTTGAGCGAGCCATAATAGGCCGCAGCGGATTTTGCCAAGGCCCGCACAATTCCGCCGGGGAAAATGACGATGTCAAAGCCCAGCGCCTGCAAATCCTCTGCCTTTTGCACAGGGGTCGCGCCACCTTCCACCATATTCGCCAGCAAGGGCACCCGCCCCGCAAATGTGCCTGCCACCCGCGCCAACTCCTCTGCCGAGCGTGGCGCTTCCACAAAAAGCACATCCGCCCCAGCCGCCACATAGGCCTCCGCCCGCACCATCGCCGCCTCAATGCCCTCGACACCAATCGCATCAGTGCGCGCAATGATCAGGGTTTCATCGCTGGCCCGAGCTTCCGCCATCGCGCTGATTTTCCCAACCATTTCCTCTTTGGAGATCAGTGATTTATCCGCCAAATGCCCGCAGCGCTTGGGGTAGCTCTGATCCTCGATCTGCAAGGCATTGGCCCCTGCGCGCTCGTAAATACGCATGGTGCGCTGTGCATTGAGCGCATTGCCAAACCCGGTATCGGCGTCAATGATCACCGGCAGGTCTACCCGATCCCGGATCAGCGCCATTGTATCGGCCATTTCCGACAGCGACGTCAGGCCAATATCCGGGCGTCCAAGCCGCGTATAGGCAACCGCTGCCCCCGAAAGATAAAGCGCCTCAAACCCTGCCGAAGCCGCCAATGTTGCGGTCAACCCGTCATAAACACCGGGAGCGACCAAGATTTCTGGCTGTTTCAGCCGCGCTTTCAAACTCATGCGCTTGTCTCCAACATTTTCACGGCTTGCGCGCAGGTCATCTGCCCCCCCAATGACCCCAGCGAGATCAGCGTCGCCTCATGCACCTCTGAGCGGAAGGCCGCACAGCCATCGGTCAACAGCACCGTATCAATGTTACGCAAATGTGCGTCGCGCAGCGTGCTGGCCACGCCACCATTTGTGACGATGCCGCCGATCAGCAGCATATCAATGCCCAATGCGCGCAAAACATATTCCAGCCGCGTCTGATAAAACGCCGAATACGCCACTTTTTCAATAGTATAGTCGGCGCTCTTCAACTCATCCACCAAGTCATGCCCAAAGGCGCCCGGCGCAAAGTCACCCTTGCCCAGAAAGGGGCGCAGCGCCTTGAGATGTGGCGCAATCAGCGGCGCGCCTCCCGGTCCGGGCACCAAAGTGAACTGCGCGCTGACATAGGTGCCGCCACGTGCCCGCAACGCATCGCGCAGCGGTGCAATCTTGGCAGGTAAGGCCGCAATGGCCTCGGCGGATTGGCCTGCGCGGCCATAGGCCCCTTTGGGGTGCAGGAAATCGTTCTGCAAATCGATCGTCAACAGCGCGGTGCGCCTTGGATCCAGCTGGGTCACCTCTGCCATCATCAGCCCTCCCGCCGTTCGATAATCGTATTTCCAAAGCTATCTACCGTCGCCCGCAGCCCCGGATCCACCAAAACCGTCGTATCTGGCTGCTCAAGAATTGCAGGCCCGTCAATCACCGCCCCCACGGGCAGGTCCAACCGGGCATAAATCGCCGTCTCGTGCCAATCGCCCGCGAAGAACACCGCGCGATGACCCTTGCGTGACGCTGCGACATCGCCCCCTTTCGGCGCAAGCGTGGCCAGATCGAATTTGGGCCGCCGTCCAATCACCGAGGTCCGCAAGTTCATCACCCGCCGCGTGCCATTTTTCAAAAGCCGACCGTAGGTCGCCAGATACGCCGCATCAAATGCTGCCGTAATCTCACGGCGCGTCGGTGGCACGACCTGAGCGTTCGCCACAGTGACGGGCAGGGGCACCGCCACTGTATGGGTCTGTCCCAGATAAGCCATGTCCAATTCTACCACGACATCCGTGCTCTCAAACGTCGTGCGCGCGGCCTTCAGCAAAGCGTGCCCCCTCGACACGTGATCTTGCAAGAAGGCCGCCAGCGCACCTTCGTCCAGCCGATCCGCAAGCACATTGATCGTCTGCACGAAATCTTGCCGCATATCCGCGATGACACAGCCCATAGCCGAGGTCACACCGGGATAGCGTGGCACAATGGCCCGAGCGAGGCCCACATCCTCGATCAGCGCCGCCGTGTGCAGCGCACCTCCGCCACCAAACGGCATAAACGCAAAGCGCTTTGGGTCAAAACCGCGCTCGATACTGACCAGCCGGATCGCTCCAGCCATGCGCGAATTGGCGACCCGCAAAATCGCTTCCGCAGCTGCAACGGTGCTCAACCCGAGGACTGCGCCCACATGCTCATCAATTGCCCGCGCCGCCGCCTCGACATCGAGACGCGCCAGTTTGCCACCAATCGGGTTTTCAGGGTCAATCCGCCCCAGCACCACATTGGCATCCGTGACCGTGGGCCGCGTATTGCCCAGCCCATAGGCCACAGGCCCGGGGTTCGATCCCGCACTCTCTGGCCCGATATGCAGCAACCCGCCTTTGTCGACCCAAGCAATCGAGCCTCCCCCAGCACCAATCGTGGTGATCTCGATCATCGGCGTTCGCACCACCATGCCAAAATCGATCGAGGTCTGCGGCGACAGCATCGATTTGCCCCCCGCAATCAACGACACATCAAACGACGTGCCGCCCATATCTCCGGTGATGACATCAGGAAACCCAGCCGTCTGCGCGATATAGGCCGCGGCAATCACCCCCGCCGCTGGCCCCGACAAGGCCGTGCGAACAGGCAAGCGACAGGCGGTATCCACTGCCATCACCCCACCATTGGACTGCACGATCATGAACTCGCCGGAAAACCCCCCTGATTTCAATGCGGTTTCCAACCGATCAAGATAGCCAGACACCTCAGGCTGCAAATACCCGTTCAAAGCTGTTGTCGAAAACCGTTCATATTCGCGGATTTCCGGCAAAATCTCATGGCTGGCCGACACATGCGGATTGTCCCAAATCGCCCGCACCGCTGCCACCGCGGCGCGCTCGTTTTCCGGGTTGGCATAGGCATTGGCAAAAAGCACCGCCACTGCCAAACAGCCCTGATCTGCCAGCGCTTTGGCCGCGTCTCGGACCGCCTCAAGATCCACTGCAGTGCGGATCGAGCCATTCGCCAAAGTGCGCTCTGGCACTTCAAGGCGCAAATCACGTGGCACGACAGGCAGGAAATCGCCGCGCAATCCCCACGTGCGCGGCCGATCCCGTCGCCGCATCTCCAAAACGTCGCGCAGCCCTTCGGTGGTGATCACCCCCAGTTTCGCGCCCTTGCGCTCCAACAGCGCATTGGTTCCTGCCGTCGTGCCATGCACCACCACTGCGACGCTGGCGAGGTCCTCCACTTGCTGGCGAATTCCGTCCAGAAATCCGCCCGACTGATCTGGACGTGTTGTCGGAACTTTTGCCACCCGGGCCGTTCCCGTCGCCTCATCCAGCACGAACACATCGGTGAACGTGCCGCCAACATCGACGCCAATCATCACACCATCGCTCATGCCCGACCTTCTTTCCATGCGGTTCCGTAAAGCTGCGTCGCCGCCTCTTCACTCAAAAAGCCCAGATCGACGTCGCGCGCCACGTCATGGGGCGGGCGGGCCTCTGCGGGCCCATAGACGCCCCCTCCTGGCGTCTCAAGC
>OCVQ010001551.1_pt1 | contig 17209 bp, 15 predicted proteins | sample 1539061 | NCBI WGS metagenome assembly OCVQ01 (sample SAMEA3355526, study PRJEB22509) | marine metagenome | biome: marine; feature: river plume; material: water | place: USA | collected 2010-08-08 | depth 0.5 m | reverse complement strand
TTTTTGCATGGTTTTTGCTTCGCACTGAGAAACTTTAAATATTTGATAGTATTGCATATGTCACTGTATATATGGTGACATATACAACTTATTCTGGTGTAATAAAGCTTGTATTGATATTATTATCCCTTGTATACAACCGAGTCGGCTTTGACTTGTGCTTGTTTCTTTATTTCTTCTTGTATGTTGTATTCTTCGACATTTTCTTTGAGTTGTGACAGTGAAGTGGTGCATTTTTGTTTGGCAACCATGGTTTTCACAATCACCATTAAGAGAAGAGTGGTGTATAAGTACCAGCAGAACTCGCCAATATTATCACGTAAAATGACATTTTTCAGAAGTTCTGCCTTAGCTCCATCTCCAGCCGAACCACGCATGCCAGGTTTCATAATAGGTGTCATCATATTCCACATATCCGAGAAGTTTTCTGGCGTAATTTGATTAATTAAAATACTGGTGTTACCGACTAGCTTCAAAACTGCATCAGATGCTTTTTTCAAAGTATTTTTATCATCTTCGGCTGCATTGCTAGTGTCAATCTCTGTGTCAACGGTTCCATTTCCTAATATATTTACTAGGATTTCGTTTGCACCTCTGTAGACGGCATAGTATCCGATTACGTTTGAAAATGCTCCTTTGAATCCAGGAAAAATAATAAGAACCACCATGAGTGTTCCAAAGATTAATAGCCATGGCACAAATGTGCTGATGAATACCTTGCCTATGTTATCCGCGATAGAACCACCGCAAGAGTTCTGAAAACTAATAACGTTTCCTAACATATGAATACCAAATAGGATGCAAAATAATATGACCATCATGATATATTTTTGTTTTGCATATTTTGCAAAGTCTTCTATATTTTCTAGTATATTTAGTTCTAATACTGGCTTTAAAAACATGTAATATAGAATTAATACAATAATTGATAGAAGCAATATAATAGTTGAGTTATCGGTTGTTTTTTTAGTTTCATCGGCAGCTGCCATGATATATCTAATCTATGTAATGTGTATAAATTAATATGATATAATAAAAGTAATTGTTATGGACATTGATATCGCTAAACCAACATTGATTGAACCCGGAACTCGATATTTTTTAAATGAGACATTATCTAGATGTGCAAGTTTCAAGCAACAGTATTATAACAATGTTCTGAATATTTCGATAGTATGTGTTTTTATTATAACGATATTGGGTTTTTTGTATTACAAATATAAGGGTAAACTTACGCCGTCTGAAAAGATGGTAAAGGATAGAGAACGAAAACACTATATACTGTCTCGAATTAAAAACTATCAAGACGCAAAGCGAATGGAAAGCCAAAGTTTAATTACAGGTCTCCCTGCGTGGGAAAATGAGTACAATACAGTATAGTTAGTTGTCTGTGTAACTGTTGTAATCGTTGTAATCTGGATAAAAAATATGTTGTTATATTAACACAAGCATGAATACAAGTTCGCAAAATAGTGATATGGAAAGTATAACTATCAACGATATTAGAGAATTTAATGAAAAAGTAGATAAGTATTATCAATATAAGTCTATTTATGAGAAGGCAATACAAGATAAAAAGAGAAAAATTAAGAAGAATGCTATTGCCAGTCGTCTCTCCGACCGAGAGACGACGAGTGCATTTCAAAAGTACAAGCCGCTCTGCATAAGTTGTATGCGTGCAGTTGGCAGCGTATTCGAAAAGAAAAAGAAGGACGGTGTATATCATTTATTAGCACGTTGTGGTGATAGTGCCGAGCCATGTCAGTTGGATATTGACCTTCAAATGGGAGATATTTTTGATGTTTTGAAAGAAAAACGCGCGGAAGAGATGAGTATGAATGCTTATATCCAAGAAATTATTATTATAAAAAATGATGAGTTGTTTGGATTTATTACAGAAGACCAAGCACTTAATAAGTTTCTAAAAATAAATAAGGAACTTGATACAGTTATTGATAACTATCGGTCATTGTTATCTGCCTACATTGAAGTGCGGAATAACACAAAAAACACTGCCCGTATCAACGAACTTTCATCTCAACTTGTTAATCTGATAGGTAATATTAAAAAAAACATGAATGATTATGAGTCGTCTGGGAATCGTGAGTTTGTGCGTGAGAGTGCAGAGATTTATGCAAGAGATATTATTAAGTTGGTCGATGAGATAAACAGCTTAAAGTACAAGAGTATGCGTATGGAATATGATGCAGAGAGTGGTGTTCATAAGTTGTATCAAAAAATTACGTTAGTTGATAGTTTTCAGCTTCCTGGAAACATGAAGACTATACGTTTTGTTATTGGTAAAGAGGTGCAAAGTAAAAATACTGTTACACGAAAAGCAGATACGACATTTGTCGAGAGTGAAGCACAGTTTAGTGAGGGACCTCTTACGGATAATATTACAAATATGTCAATGCGGGATGCAATAGATATATCGGATGATGAGGATACTAATGATGTAGCACAGCCTGTTAGTCTTACACGTGCAAATCTCGCGTCAATGCAACCACCTAATTCTGATATTGCGATGGGAGATGCAGACGATATTGAAAAGAATAGTGTTAGTGAAAGTGAAAGTGATGGCAGAAGTATTATTAGTGACGACAGCAGTATGATGAGTGATAAGCCTGCAATCAAAATAGGCGAGTTGCTAGATGATTCATCAAGTGACAGTTACATCCCCCCTCCTCCCCCAGAAATGGATCGCCTTAGCGATGATGAATCGTAAATATCAGTTTATTTTCTTAAGATAATGTATACGCCTAATTAGTGAGTGTGTCGAATTATGTCATCTATTCGAAATAAACGAACTCAAAAAAAAACTTCAACTGGAGTCAAAAAAAATAAACGGGTGCTATCTGCGAAGCGTTCTCGAGCGGGTGTGAATAAAAAAATGCGGTTGAACCGCAAGTCTCGGGTTGATAAAAAACGAAGTCAAAAAAAACAAAAGTCATTGCGAGGTATAAAGCGTCGTCAATATACCAAAAAAGTTCGCCACGGTAAGAAGCAGCGTGGGGGAGATGGGTCAAATGACGAAACATTGCCCATTCCACTTCTTATTGATAATGACGATGATACTCAGATAGACGAGGATGAACTTAATCAAATGGAAATGGACTTAGCAAATGATTCGTTTGCATCATATGATGGAGATGCTAGTGGCAGAAATAGCATTGCAAACGAATCGGAGGGAGAAACAACGTCTGAAGATATTTCGTTTGAAAATGACGAAGATGAAGATGAAGAAAATGACATACTAAATACGGCATTTTATGAAGATATGTGAATACTACAAAATAATGATATTCAATCGCACCCGCTTTGCGAGCGGGTGCGATTGATCAATGATTCGGGATAGTCGCACCCACGTAAAAAATCCAAGCCTTGATGGCTACATTGCGTAGACTAGACTATACTATACCCTTCAAAGTCCTTCTAGCGTTGATGTGTGTCTAATTTCGGGTTGAAATATGTGTTGATTAGCAACTCAACATATTTCTGTTCGTTGTGCTTACACATCTCGTTGTATGTGTTAACGTCAATGACAGATGGTTTTGTTGTTTCGTGTGACACGATGGTGTCGTACTTTTCAATAGAAGGTATAAACTCGTCTAGATATTTTATAAAATCGGTCCCTTCTTCCCGTTCAACCTCGCGGTACTTTTTGATATGTCCTGCACGGCGCTTGTTGTTTATTTTGTTGATGATGGGGATGATGTTTCCGAGACGCTCATTATCCAAATGCACATTTTCCCCCCATGAACTACTAAACGGCACGATGTGTTCATACTCAAAAACCTGTCCTTGGACGTATTCCACAGGAACCTTGAGGCGATACATGTGCGACATGAGAAAGATTTCCCAGAACTTTCTACCACGCCTATTGTCGTTCTTGTTTTTCTTTCCATCTGTGCGAGTTTCGTATGTCCGATTATTGACACTCTGTTCTATCAATATATTCAGTACACCCGTCATGTGTTTCTTGGTGATGTCTTTTGTCAAATTAATCGGCGTTTTGTATAAGTCACTGGTTAATTTTTTTATTTTTGAGCCTCCGTCCTCGTACAAGATGATGTCATAAATTTTATAATTCTTTTTCAGCTCATCGTTCTTGATGTCGGCCACAAAGTAGTGATACAATATAGACTTCGCCACGCTATTAATAACGTCTTTGTCGCACGCGGCATGGTTTTGAAACCCACATATGGCCATGATAATCGCAAACATGTTGTTTGTCTTGAGCGAATACACTTTTTTCTTGGTAGTTTTACACAATTTATCGGAAATGATATCTGGCAGTAGCCTATCGTCTACTTTGTTGAAAATATCTATGGTGTATTCAATGTAATCGATGAATCTGTTCACATTGGCAGTGGTGAACGTATCATCGTATGTTTCAAAAATACTCTTCCACACCTTGAACAACAAGGTTGTTCCTGATGTTACCAATGCCATTTCAAAAAATGGGCAACGTGTGTGGCACCAGTTTTGGTATCCCATGACAAAATCAAATGCGTTCATTTTCCCGTCATATTCATAGCAATTCATTACTTCTTGTTCATTGCGTTTCTTGTACATTTCGCGTATCTGAGTTTCAATAAACGACCTTGCTGTTGAGTTGGTAATTGTAAAATCAGTGTGGTCGTACAAATAGGCCGCCAAGATGGCCGTTTCTGTAAACACGCTTTTATATTTGTTCACATCGATATATACCTCGCACTCCTCCTCTGGTGTTAATCCGTCAAAATAGCTGATGATGGTAGTGGTTTCGGTGAATTTTTTACCTTGGCGCGTTACAAATATTTTTCTGAACGAAGGAATATTCTTGGTGGGTTCTCCCTCGTAAAATTCGTCCCACTCGTCCTTGGCGTTCTTCATATGCGACTTGTACCACTCCACCCCCTTACCGCATTTTTCAAAGTGCGATTTGTACCGAAAGTCCATTAGTTCGTCGTAATTTAACGACAAGAAAATATTCATAATGGTATGTTGTTCAGATTCGTGATAGTTGTCGGAAATAAACTTTTGGAGTTCCTCCTTTTTTTCGGGAAATACGCTAAGGGGTGAGTCGTAGAATTCAATCTTTGCCGTAATTCGATGGTTTCCGTCTACCACATATTCTTTGTGGTCCGCACGCCTATTGATAATAATCGCCTCCACATCGGACCCACTCTTAAGCATGAAGTCAATATACTCGCGGATAGACGCTCTCTTTTTCCCGTCAATTGGCTGAAGACCCCAAGTTGCGTCGCGCTGTTGCTTTGGCTTCACCAACGTTCCTGTCTTCACCTTCTTTATTAACTCGGACACACTCCACTTATCTGGCTTGCACTCGGTCCTGCTGGTGTTCATACTATATTCCGTAAAAATCTGTTTTCTACTATATAATTACGGAACTCTCTAAGTAGCTTAATTATACAATGTATGGTGGTGTTATTGTTGTTGTTGTGTAAACTTGTTTCATATTATACATGATATATTTTCATTATGACTATTGTGTGAATTGGTCTGCGTATATTTCTTTAAGTATTCTTCTAGTTCCATCTCCTAATAAAGTAGTATCTGCAGGATTTTCAATATACTCTTGTGTGATAACTGGTACTTTAGTCGAGTTAAATCCACCCGCCATTGTTGTTGAGTAAAAATTATTTTCTGTTACAAAAGTGTCAATAACAATAACACTTTTTGTATCAGGATGGTAATTGTATGGTTTTTGTAGGACATCATTTGAACCTGACGTAGAAACGGTGTAGGACCGCGGACAAACAAGCGTAGCCCCTCTGTCAGTAAGACCATTTGCGGCTAAAATATCATCTGATAAGAAAAAGCCAGCAGATTGGTTTATAATATTGATTATATGCGATGTGTAATTTGAGTCACCCGATTGCGTTTGAGTCACGGTCGCGAAAGATACATAAAAATTATTAATATCATTTATATCATCATGAAACGTGTCACATATTTTATGTGTGACAGTGATATCTTCATTTGTATCGATTTTTCGTAAAACTCTTGTTATTGTCCAACCAATTAAATCACTAGCAGATTGTATGCCAGGAATAGTTATTAACTCATTAGTAAAACCTTGCGGGGCATTAGGATTTGGATTTGTTGAACTATATCCCTCGCCATAATAGTTTATGACAACTTCTCCTGTGAAGTTATTGGTTTTTATTTCAGGTGAAAAATAAATGTACTTGTTCATTCGTATTCCACGTAAGCCATACTGGTAGTTTCCAGACGTTGGTGTGATAAATGTAATCTTTAGTTGTGTGTTTGGTAAGACATATCCAACTATTCCAATTTTTACATCTATGTATGATTGGAATATAAGAGCTGGTTTTGACGATATAATATTCACGTTCTCAGGTGCAGTTATACCATAATAAAGATACCTATTCCCAGTTCCATCGACAATTTCATAGATTATTTCATAGTTAACTCCCAATACGCCTGCCCGAGACACTGTATAGTTAATAATTGCATCAAGATTACCTTCTAATTCTGGGTTCATTGTCAGCCATTCTCCAACATAATTACTTGTCATAATATAACGTTTCCATATTATGTCAGTATATCTTGGCGTTTCTATTTGATATACAGATTCTACACTATTTATCATTCCAATAACTTCAAATACATGTTTTACGTATCTATACGTATTAGTGGGTTGTGTTGCTAACGTGACAAGTTTTGTCCACGTTCCAACAGATGCTTTGCCTGACGGTAGTTGATATGTAAGTTCAATTGAGCCAGTATTTCCGCCTACTTTATTTCCACCTGCAGTGTTAATATTTGTTATAGAAAACCCGTCATATGTAATCATTTCTCTGAATGCCACATTTACTTCTGCGATGGTTAGGTTAAGGGTAAATGTCACCTTTTTGACACGATATATGCCAATTGTTTTATATTCAACGTCGTTTCCATTCATACGAAAGTCAACCTTTGAATAATCAAATGTATCAGTAACCCGTAGTTCTATTCCTCCAGTTGCTGGTGCATCTTCAACGTAAGTTAATGCTGACGGCAACCACCCGTTGGGAGTAGACTTAATCATTTGGTCAAGTGATGCACCAGTCAATACTGGGTTGATTGAAGTTGTACCATAAATAAACGTGTTTGCTTGGTTCTTTGTTGTGTTAGCTGCAACACCGTATATAGTAAGCTTTTCTCTGTTGCTTGATGTCGGCCCAGTATATGCATAATCTTTCAACCATGTTATATAATTTGCAAGAAGTTCTTGGTCGTCTGTCGTGAGTTGAAAATCAGCAAAAGGGTTGTTTGGGTCAGAACCCACTGGAGGATATAATCGGTAGTTATTTTTTGGATTTACATCAAACCAGTTGGCTAGATACTCAATATAAAATGGAATAGTAGTTCCATTTTCTGGCTTTATACCAATGCTATTATAGCCGAAGATGTTAAAATTATGTGTTGTAATTGCACTTCTTTGTAAGCCTTTTCGAACTGAATATGCTTGGATATTGATAGTTCCACTTTTATAATTGGCATCCTTAAGACGTAATGTTATGAAGACATGCTGCCCTTGTTGTTGTTTGTCGACGAACTCATTTGTTGTGGTAAAGTTATCAGCCGACCAGTAATGAACCGTTTGTTCTGGGTCAGCTTTTGAAAGTAATATAAACTCAATGGGTCCTTTAATACCCGTCTCAAGTGCTCTATTGTTGGTTCTTGTTTGTTCTGCAGTGATTGCGTTATAATATACAGTTTTTGTCATTGTTGATATATTCAGATTGTCTGGATTGATATTATAAGTTGACTCAACTGGGGTTAATGGGTTATAAAACTTATCTGTAAAAATGGGCGGCGGTGTGATTTGGTCAGAGTATACATTTTTTGCTCCAGGACATGACGAACTGATATATGGAGTTGCACAGCTTGTTGTCTTGTTGCCGACACAAGTTATCCCAAACTTATCTAAACAATTCGTTCTCTTGTAAATAGCACTACGAGTGTGGTCATTCATCGTGGTTGCGTTTATGTCATAGATTTGATTAATCCGTAACTTGCTATTGTTTTGATATCCAATGATAGATGACATAACTAAGGGTGTATAGTATAGGTGAACAAAAAAATCAGGCATACGAAACATGATATGAAACATGGTAACATATGATATTTTACATGTTGTGCTATACTATATGACATTAGCACATTAGCACATTATGTTGCAAACATAATTCCACAGTTTCCAGACGTGAAGTGAATTATGTTGTATATTTCTTCAAAAATTGTGAGGTCGTAGTTATAGTCATATAGTCTCCATGTCGGTTTATTTATACCTACAAAACCCCCATCTTCAGGATCGCAAATTGCAAGTGACTGTGCGTATGGGTCTAATGGAGGGGTTATCGTATTAAACTCCATTTCTATTTTTCCAACACCAGTTAAGTTGGCTGCTCCAGATGGTTGCAGTTGGTATATTGAATCGTTTACTGAAAACATATAACAATATAACCCATCTTCGGCATTTCCTGCAGTGCGTGTATATTTTTCCATGTAATTGAACACTGTCTCTGGAAGAAGATTTTCACGATACGAGCCATCCAACAAAATAGCTGCACTCTCTAGAATGTTCTTTTGGTTTTCTGGTTGATAATCTCCTGTTATATACCAACCAGTAAGATTTCCATTTGCATTTACCCCTGGTGCAACGTGAAGATGTTCTAGATTTGAATTATTTGCATGTTTTCTAAAAATGGGATATGTAATGTTTGTTGGTTCATTTTGAGTGGTTGACGGTGCAGGATAAATGTCATACGGAATATAACCATATGGCCAGTTTGTTCTATTTGACCATTCATTTCGCATGAATATATCACTTCTTTTTAGACAAAACATAATATTTGGCACTAACCCAGTTGTATCTAATATAATTTTTGAAGAACCTGTTACATTCTTAAAGTTATATTCTTTAACCTGCTTAATCAAATATTTCTGTTCTCGTTGAAAAAACACTCTTCTTTCCTCATCTGATAAGAATCCGTATGTACATAACAAGTGTATATCTGCGTTCCATAGCGTCCTTTTATCATCATATGAGTCTGCACTAATCTCAACATCTGGTGGGGTTTGTAAAAAACGATAAAATTGCATGTGTGATTGGTTAAAGTTTGGTGCTACATATGGATAGTTGTTCAGATTATCTAATACGTCACGTATTTTAAATAATTGCTGTATTGGCCGAAACGTAACATGCACAAATATTTCATTATATTGTAAGCTGGAAAGTGGAATGGCGTTTTGACTTTTCAGCGAAAACCACGCGTTAAGTGGAATAAGAAGCTGCTTGCCTCTGATGGAAGGTTCTGCACCGTTGACCCCTTCAGTGTAATATGCATTGGGATATGTATTTACTCTAGCTCCAGAGTTAGCAGGGTCATTCATGTCTAGAGTATGGCCTATCATCTTGTAAAAAAGGTCTTTCTTTTCCTTTGAAAAGTCACGTTGAACAATGGAGAGTAAGTATTCACCTGAGTATTCTTGTAATGTATAATTGCCGCATGTAATACTGACTTGTTCAATCATCATTGCCCCCAAATGATCTATCCACTTAAACTCGTATGGCACCCACACTCCAGTATTATTTGCGGGATCTGCATCATTCGTTCTAGGAGGCATGATGGGCGACCAAATACTTGGCATGTTAATCGAAATATACGCATCCATAAGAAGGTCCGCGTGCCGCGGGATTTTAAAGGACATCTTAGACTGTTCATTTAAACGCAATGTTTTTGAACCATTGAAATCTATTCTGAACTTTTGCATGGCAAAGTCAGTGTATTTACTATATGCGAACTTGAAAAATGATTTTGTTGGGTTTCCAGTCAAGATAATTCCCGCCTTCCCTTTTGATTTTAATTGCATAAGTCCGCCTGGCATGTGTATGTATAGTCTAACTTCTTATTATAACTGGAGATATTATTGTGTTGTGTTTAAACCTGTTTACTATGGGATTTTGTTCCATTTTCTTTTCGGTCGGTGTATAGTTAGATTACAAATTATGTCAATAATTGTAAAATATAAATATCAGAGTACTGTAATATGGTCAACGTAAGTAAAAATGGAACAGATATGATAGGAGGAGTAGTTGATACTATAAACAACATCCGTGATAAATATATTGTTGTTGTTCTCTCCATAATGATAATAGGAACTCTCTTGGCACTTGTGTATTTCTACTACGGTGTGTACAAATTAGAGAGTACTACTTGCAAAATAAACAATGACATGTATCCGTCGATAAATCCACACATACTTTCAATTACCAATTCAGAGAACTTTAAATATATGTTTAGAGACTATTATATAAAAACAGCTGCGAATTGTTGTTCGACAGGTGATATAAAAGGCGGGGTAGTATCTACATGTGCCTTGCGCAATGTAATTAAGGACGGCGTAAGAGGGCTCGATTTTGAGATATATTCTGTGGATAATAGACCAGTAGTTGCAACATCAACTCTTGATAAATATACCGTAAAAGAGGTATACAACAGTGTGAATTTTGAAGATGCATTAGGCGTGATAATAAATTATGCGTTTTCCAGAGGAAGCTGTCCAAACCCCGAAGACCCAATTGTTATTCATTTACGATTCATGAGTAATAACCAAGCGATGTATTCAAATCTTGCGAGCATACTAAAACAAAACGAAACTATGTTGCTTCCTTCAAAGTACAACTACGAAAGTGGAAATACTAATTTGGGTGAGACACCTCTTCTTAGTCTGGGCAAAAAGATTATCATTATCGTATGTAATAAGAACAAAACGTACATGGATGTTCGTTCTTTTTATAAATACGTGAACATGACAAGTGGGTCAATGTTTATGCGTTATCATACGAATGAGCAGCTTCGTAATGTTCCAAATCTTGATGAGTTTGTTCAATATAATAAACGAAACATGACAATTGTTGTTCCCGACAGAGCAGATGATGCGTCCAATCCAGGAAGCATCGCTTCTCGTAAAATGGGCGTGCAGATGGCAGCGATGCAATATTCCAATAACGACACCTCTCTTCAGGAGATGCGTGATTTTTTCAATAAACAAAACACTGCATTCGTATTGAAACCCGAAGAACTGCGTTTTGTGCAAAAGTATATCCCAGCTCCGAAAAAACAAGACCCTAAGTTGTCGTTTGCAAGTAAAACTGAAACTGCACAAGGATTGCAGTTCAGTATGTAAAATAACCCGAGCCTTGTTGATTTTATTTTCACTTCTTAATATATAGATTTTCACGTATATTACGTAATTTAGCAGATAATGACGTTAGTTCATCCATCGTGTGACGCTAAGATGACATTTAACGAATGTGAACTTACAATATTACGCACGGCAGTGGATAACGCAGATGATAGACGCAATAAGAAAATAGTCAACTCGCCTGAGGTGCAACGTATGATTAAAATCGTAGAGGATTTCCTGCGCAAGAACCAGCTTATTTGTTATGGAGGCACTGCTATCAACGCACTACTTCCTAAGCATGCCCAGTTTTATAACAAAGATACTGATTTGGCGGATTATGATTTTTTTAGTCCAACCCCAGTGGAACATTCTAAACAATTATCTGATATATTCTACAAGAATGGATTTGAAGAGGTAGAGGCCAAGTCTGGCCAGCATCACGGAACATACAAAGTATTTGTTAATTTTATTGGTATGGCAGACATTACCTTTTTACACGGCGATATTTACGATGCACTTAAAAAAGATGCAAAGAAGGTAGATGGAATCTACTACTGTCCACCAAATTACCTGCGAATGTCTATGTATTTGGAGCTTTCCCGCCCTGAAGGAGATGTAAGTCGTTGGGAAAAAGTGCTGAAACGACTTGGGTTACTGAATAAGTATCACCCCTTGCGTGCAAATGAATGTAATCGTGTCGATTTCCAGCGTGGTCTCTCTTTATTAGATGGAAATGATGAAAAGTTTGCAGCAAAAGTATACACCTCTGTCAAAAAGGCTCTTATACAAGACGATGTTGTTTTTTTTGGCGGGTTTGCTATAGCGAGTTACTTGGAATACATGCCTGCCACTACGCAGCGTAAGCTGCAAAAAATACCCGATTTTGATGTGTTTTCCGAGTCTGCAGAAGCGACTGCAAAAAGAGTGATGGACCGATTAGTGGATATTGGCGTAGAAAAAGTAAAAGTTGTTAAAAAGCCATGCGTTGGAGAGGTAATATCTGCACATTATCAAGTGATTATTGGCGAGAACGACACCGTTGCCTTTATTTATGAACCTATGGCTTGTCATAGTTATAACAAGGTGAGAGTTGGAAACACGTCTGTTAAAGTTGCGACAATAGATACAATGTTAAGCATGTATCTCGCATTTTTGTATTCTGCACGTAGTTACTACGATCTTAATCGTATCCTCTGCATGTCCAACTTTCTTTATAAGGTGCAAGAGAGAAATAGGTTACAGCAAAAAGGTGTTCTCAAGAGATTTAGTCTTAATTGTTACGGTTACCAACATACACTTGAAGATATGCGTTCGGAGAAAATGAAGATGTTTGTCGAGTTAAAGGAAAAAAGGAACAGCAAGGAGTATGAAGAGTGGTTCTTAAAATATAGACCAGGCGATAAGACCAAACGCAAGCTTCAAACTCTTGGTGTCAAAAAGGTGGCAAAAAAAACCAAAAAAACCAAAAAGTCGACAAAGACTGCATCTGCTACCAAAAATACAAAAACTGTAAAGCGTGCACTCAAGTGAGGGTTGAAACGTCGGCGGTTGGTTACACACAGTAATGTTGAATAAATACTTTGTAAATATCTTCGATGATAGCACGGGTGACTTTCCCCGCAAAAGATGACATCATATCATCGCCTACCTGTTTTGACAGATAGACTATGATATATATAAAATAACCAACAATTGTAACAAAGACCTGTTTCAGTTTGTTTTGAACTCTTATCATAATCGGCATGTTATGCTTGTAACAACACATTTGTGTGGGTATATCTGTCATAAAAAATGTGTGAGCGTCAAGTGTTCCGCTGAGCACTCGGTGAATATTATTATTCTCATTCTTGACATTGATGGTTGATGTTATGGTTTTTATATTACTATAAGTGATGAGAGAAACACACAACATCTTGCGGTCGTCTTTTCTCTCTTTGAAGAAGTAAGGTTGTTGACCATCAATATATCGCCCATGCCTTGCAATATTTGTATCAATTACAAATGGAATATGTGCGGAGCGTGATATACATTCAAAAACATCATCGTTCGATTTATATTTACATCGAACCACCTGTTTGCACCGTTGAATATCATAATATGTCATATATAATCGTTTGTTCAACCTCTTGTATAAGTTTTGATCTGTTACATCTGTTATAATTTTGAAAATGATGTTAAGAACATCTAGACGACCGTCTCGTTTAAAAATATCAAAACCATTTTTATAAATATCTTCGAATAAGTCGAGCCTATTAATAATGTACAAGAGTGAGCAAATCGTGCTTATGCTGCATGCTGAAAATCGACGGATTTTAATTTTTCCTCGTCTCTCTAGTTCTTTTATGAAATACATAACCCCAATCAGATATGACCCGTTAAACGCACCACCTTCTACAACAATATCTAAGTGTACAGTTTTTGTATCAAAAAAATTAGTGGGCATAGTTTCCATTAGTCGAGAAATATATGTTTTTATCATGGTTATACTTGTTGTATTTGTAATATACTACTTCAGTAGTTCATTCTAATTTTATTTTTACATCTTATATTTTGTATGATAACTATTCAAATGTCTATTTGAATAGGTATATGAACACTTACTTACAAATTACTGGTGTGGTAGATTACTTTCTGGTTTTAGATACATATGTTCTACGCCTAGATTTCATGCGTTTTGTGCGACTTATTCGTTTTGATTTTCGTTGTTTTTTTGTCAAACGGCGACGCTTTCCGCCCAAAAAGTTCTTATCATGAATGCCCCACTCATCGTCATCGTATCGCAGATTACTGTCATCTAATGACTTCATATAATCAGATTGTGTTGTAACGGGCGAATACGAACGCGAAACATCTTTGTTTTGTATATATGGTTGTGACATGTACGGAGAAGTTATGGGACTAATTGGTCTGATAGGGGTGAATGATTTAGGTCCACCCATTTCAATATCATAATTCTGATCGTCAACTGTAATAGGAGAAGGTTTTGAAAGTATATACGTGTTAAGTCGTTTTTCCATGAGTTGTTGAGGTGTTTCATTTACTTGCTGAAAAGGTGTCCTCACTCGTTTTGTGCTTATTGGAATAAAATGAGATAACTTATTTGGTTTTGTGTTGTACTTAGGAGGGTAAGTAGTATTGTTATACATAGTATTATACATTACGTAAACAAAATATATTTATTTTACACCATTGAAGATTTAAAATGGTGCAAACTCATATAACATATAATATATACACACTATATGATGGATATTGAGTTTCATTATGTAAGCAACAGAACATTGGATACTCGTCTAAACGGAAATATAATCAACATCAATCCACATATTTTACACTCGTATGAAGTAATAAAAAAAAGAAATAATTATTGGGGTATTTTTGTACGATATAAAGATGAAATAATTGGGAATACAATGGTGTCATACGAAAAAGAATATAATATTGATTATTTGCTATTAGTTTCAGTTTACATAGATGACAAATATCGTGGTCGTAAGTTATGTAAAACACTTGTAGAACAAACAATATTAAAAAATGAAATGCGAAATAAAACAAACTTGGTAAAAGTTGTTATAGCTGGAGGTATGCCAATATTAAAATGTCTTCTTAGTGTTTTTAAGGAACTTAATTATACTATAAAAAAATATAAGACAAAATTTGAAAACATACAAATACTACAAAATATACGACCTGAAACCGCAATAAAAATAGAACAATCAAATTACGAAAGTGACATTTGGCAAACATTGTTTTTTGATAAAAATCATTAATCGTAACCAGCCAATGTAAACCTTCATCGGTGTATACTTGTTACTTGTACCAAGTCACATTACAAATTATCGAATATATCATGAGTTTTAGTTAGACATAGTTTATAAATCGACGAGATATAAAAATGATAAGAGCCAAGAGAATACTGTTAAACACTATACCGTATATATTTATGTTTGAATCTTCCCCAAATAGACCAGGAACATAACGCCGCTCATACTTCTTAAATGCAGGAAGCTGGAATAGAAAGTATAATAGTAACGCGATAATTGGTGTTTGTAACTCTTCATATATGTCTTCTATCGCAGTTTGTTTATTTATACGTGTTTCGTGTTCTCGAACAACATTTTCTGTTGTCTGATAGTCCTTTATATAGTCCGCATTATTGGTGTTCGGAACATAGTTAACCGTTACTTGTTCGTCTGTTGCTACTCGACTTTCATTCATTGGTATATCTCGGGTTGGTAATTCACTTGCTCCATTTTTTGTCATTTTTTGAATGCCAGATACAAGCTCCGCAATTGTACTTTGAGACAACTCTATTCCGCCGCCGCCACCGCCGCCACCGCCGCCAAGCTGTCGCTGCATACTAGCTATGATGTTATTTTGTTCAGTTGCAGTAATCTGCACGTTACCGCCCATACTTCCTCCACCAGCTGGGTCGGTTGGTAAAGATGAAATGTTACTAATCGCGGTGCTCATAATATCTAATATCCTAATAGATAGATTGTAGCGAGTATTTACGCAAATTGCAGGATTCATACATTCGTTCATCTAAATATCTCTTTAACGATTTCAATAATAATTCATAATTAGTAGCTAATTACAACTTTGAATACTTACGACGTATTGTTTTGCGATGTCTAGTAATCCCATTTCCGTTTCTTTTTTTCCCACCTCGTCGTTTGGTTATATTGCGTTTTCCTCGTTTTCGTAAACCTTTCAATGATTGTAATTTACGAGTCCTTCCTCCTTGGGTGGCGGGAACTGATGAAATAATAGTAATTGGATGTTCTATTCCAGAATAATTTCTATCTCGGTCAAAATCATTCAAACCAAACTCTAATGGCACAGTTAATGAATCGCGATTCAGTCTATTTAACACATCAGGATGAAGATATATAGTATGCAAATTATTATTACCAGAAAAAACGAATCCTCCAATAACCTCAAGTTTTGATGGTAGACTTAATGAATATAAGTTTGCATTACTAAATGCGTTCGATTCAATTGTATGAAGTTGAGAGTTTGGAAGAAATGTTACTGATTTTAATTTATTTGCATTTGAAAAGGCCATAAATGGAATAGTCTCAACTCCAGCGGGTATTTCAATCGATGTTACCGCAGTTGCCATGTTAAATGCACCTTCGCCGATGGTGGTTAGTTGTGAATCTGGGTTAAATACAATAGATGCAAGCCTACGAGTGTTGTCGAAAGCATATTTCCCAATTTTTTCTATAGATACTGGAAGCTTAATTTGTTCTATTTCAGTATCCGCAAATGTAAAATCATCTATTTCTTTCCATCCGTCTCCTAAAATTACAATTGACGGCTTTCCATATGTATTCCATAATTCTCGCGTAAATGTTGTGTCTCCACCTCGGTAATCAATTACGAGCGGATTGTTTATTACTCTACCACCAATATATTTACTACGAAGTGGCATAATACAAGATATATGAATATAATTTAATATATCATGAGATAAGATAATACAATGGCTTACATTTCAACTGAACGCACACCCGTTCTACATTTAATGCTCTTCATGTCAAACTTGTAGCATTTGTTGTCTTGTTGAAATATTTTGTTTTCAATCTTATCAAGGTCTGGTGCTTTAAATATGATACAGTTTCGTTCTTTACAAACCACTCTAAACATGGTTGCTAATCCAAACCCAAGGATAGCAGACATGATATGGCGACCTGTATCTGTTTTGAAAAACTTGCCAAGATTCATTCTAAATATATATTTATTATGTATAATACACATATATTTATTGTTACCATTATTGTACCTATATCTTAACGCTGAATAGGGTAATCAGATATCTTGGTTTTATCTGTTGGACATTTGGTTTCTTTACCTTCGTATACATAACAGTTATTTGATTTATCTTTGTATTGAACCCGCATCATATTTTCTGGAGTTGGAAACACGTATACTTCATGCATATCTGCTCCCCACATATAAACCATTAATAATCCGATAGACAGACTTATCAAAAATG
>OCVQ010001550.1_pt1 | contig 17217 bp, 11 predicted proteins | sample 1539061 | NCBI WGS metagenome assembly OCVQ01 (sample SAMEA3355526, study PRJEB22509) | marine metagenome | biome: marine; feature: river plume; material: water | place: USA | collected 2010-08-08 | depth 0.5 m | reverse complement strand
CGTTACAAGTTAGAGAATCGGCTTTAGATAGAATTAACGTAAGAAGATTACTATTGAGAGCAAGAAAGTTAATTTCAGCTGTTGCAGTTAGATTGTTGTTTGAACAAAACGATGACCAAGTAAGACAAGAATTCTTAAGATTGGTAAATCCAATTTTGGAAGCAATTAAGAAAGAGAGAGGTCTTTTTGATTTCCGTGTAAGTGTATCAAATTCTCCTGAAGATATTGATGCTAACACATTGAGAGGTAAGATTTATATCAAACCAACTCGTTCTCTTGAATTTATTGATTTAGAATTCATTATTACTCCAACAGGAGCTTCATTTGAAAATATCTAATCTAAAAGGAGATATAAATAAGAAGGGGGTCGAAAGACCTCCTTTTTTGTTTGTGGAATGCTCCACGTGGAACGTTTTACGAGAAAAATGAATGTATACTCGGCCCAGTATATACTAGTATATTCTAGAACTAGTTATTTAAGTATTTATATTTAATAAAGAAATATAAGAGTTTATACTGGAACTAGATACTGGAGCCTGTAAAAAACTACGAAAAATAATTGACATTATCAAGTACTTTAATAAAAATAGTAAAAATAAATTATTTTCCAATATAGATATATTTATAAGTAAGTATAAAATAACAAAAAATTTAACAAATACAAAATGGCAGATTTACTAATGAAAATGCCGGTTCCATATGAACCGAAAAGAACAAACCGATTTATCTTAAGATTTCCATCTTCATTGGGAATTAATGAATGGTATGTGTTCTCAACATCTAGACCAAAAGCAAAAATAAAATCAGTAGAGATACCATTCTTGAATACTTCAACATACGTGGCGGGTAGATTTGAGTGGGAGGAAATGTCTGTAACGTTTAAAGACCCAATCGGTCCTTCTGCATCACAAGCGTTAATGGAATGGTTCCGTTTACATGCTGAATCAGTTACAGGTCGTATGGGATATGCTGCTGGTTATAAAAAAGACATTGAACTTGAGATGTTAGACCCAACAGGTGTTGTGGTTGAAAAATGGATTTTACAAGGTACTTTCTTAACAGGATTGAACTTTGGAGATTTGGACTACTCAAGAGACGATATTGCAACTATCCAAGCTTCTTTAAGAATGGATAGATGTATTCAAGTTTATTAATATTACATTTTTTTCATACATAAGACCGATAACTCAGAAATGGGATATCGGTTTTTTTATTTATAAACTTTACTTTCTTGTAATTATAGTATAAACTTATATTATGGAAGAATATAAAATTGACCCAACAATCGCATATGACGTTGTAGAATTACCTAGTCGAGGGATTTACTACGCCAACAACAAGAAATCACTCAAAATTTCTTATTTAACTGCTGCGGATGAAAACATATTGGCGGCACCAAATTTAATACAGACAAATCAAATTGTTACAGAACTTTTAAAAAGAAAAGTTTTGGACAGAGATATGAATGTAGATGATTTAATTGAAGAGGATAAACAAGCGATTTTAATATTTTTAAGAAACACCGCATTTGGTACGGAATATAAATTAACATTAAACGACCCAAAAACAGATAAGACATTTGATATTGAGGTTGATTTAAGTTCGTTGGATTTCAAACCATTTGATTTGGTTCCTGATGCAAATGGGGAATATTCGTATTTTATGGAGAAAAGTAAAATCGATATTACTTTTAAATTTTTAACACAGAAACAAGAATTAGAGATAAAAGAAATTCAAAAGAGTTGGAACGGTAACGGTGTTGCACCAATTATTACAAAACAACTTGAATTCATGATTAAATCAATTAAGGGTAACAGAGATATTATGAATATCAGAAACCTAATTGAAAATTTACCAATAAAAGATTCCCAAAGTTTCAGGAAATTTATCAACGATAAAAAACCTGGAATTAATTTAAACAAAAAAACAACGACCCCTTCAGGAGAAGAAATCCAATTTGAAATTGGGTTTGGGGTAGAGTTTTTTCGCCCTTTCTACGGATTATAAGCGCAATCAATTAACGGAGATACTATTTTTAGTGAAAAGAGGGTTTTCATATGGGGATATTATGTCAATGCCAGTCTATGTTAGAAAATATTTTATTTCATTCATGATGGAATTAGAAAACTCTAACTAATCTATTTATATGTATGCCAACAGACAAAGAATTAAAAAGGGCGGCTGACGAAAGTTTAGATAAGTTTAGTAAACTTTACGACCCAAAGGGTGAAAATCCTACCGCCACGGTAAACGCATATAAACTTTATAAAAGTTTAAGTTTATCCGACATTGAAGCTAAAGGAGATAAACCATCATCAACTGCGGGAAAATTCGCTAAAGGAACTTTAGGTATCATACAAACACAAGAGGCTGGTGGTTCATATGCTGATAGTAAAAGTGTTGTAAACGCCGAAAAAGTGTTTAGTTTGGCGTTTGATACAAAAGGTAATTTATTAGAATCAGGTAAAATATTTTCAAATATTCTTGAGGAAGCAGGAACACAAGGAAAACAAGAATTAAGTAACCAAGCTGTATTGTTAACAGACATTAACACTAAAACAGGATTAACAGGTAAATTATCAAAAAATTATAGAGAAGAAATATCTGCAGCATATCCCGCATTAGCAAGATTAGGAATTGAATATTCTGAATTGGCAAATGCTGCAGTGTCATTAGTACAACAATCGGGTAAATTTAATTTAATTAATAAAGAACAATTTGAGTCTATGGGTTTAGCGGCTAAGGCTTACGTTGGAAGTATTGCTGAGGTTGTTGAGATGATACCCGGATTTGAAAGGGTTGGTATTGGTGCAACTGGTGTTGTGAAAGCAGTTTCAGAGGCTGGTGCAAGATCAATAAATCTTGGTTTAAGTTCACAAAAAATTACAAAAGAATTAGGTCAAAATATTGGGTTATTAAATTCGTATGGTTTTCAAAACGGAGTTCAGGGTCTTGAAAGAATGGTTCAAAAAGCAACCGAATTTAGAATTAGTATTGCTGAAGTTTCTAAATTGGCGGACAATGTGTTTACACCTGAAAAGGCCATTGATTTGGCCGCAAATTTACAAGTGTTAGGTGGAGCAATAGGAGATTTTAACGACCCACTTAAACTAATGTATATGGCCACAAATAATGTGGAAGGTTTACAAGATGCATTAATTGGTGCTGCGAGTTCATTGGCAACATATAACCAAGAACAAGGAAGATTTGAGGTAACGGGACTTAACCTAAGAAAGGCAAGAGAAATGGCACAGGCGTTAGGTGTTGATTATAAAGAGTTAACTAACGCGGCAGTTGCCGCTCAAGAAAGGTTAACAGCGGGTGAATCGTTATCTGGTCTAAGTATTAAAGCGGAGGACAAAGAATTTTTAACAAACATTGCACAGATGCAAGACGGTAAAATGACCGTTTCATTACAATCTAAAGAATTAAAAGATTATTTTGGTGGTACAACCGTAGCATTAGAATCTTTAACAGATACACAAGCTAGTAAATTATTGGAATTTAAAAAAGAATTTGAGAAATTATCGCCAGAAGATATTGTTAGAAAACAAGCGACAGACGTTGAAAATATTAGAAGAGATTTAACCTTTTTAGTTGCATCAACAAGACTTAGGGGTGAAGAATTAATTAAAGCGGTTGCTGAAGGTGCTGGTGTGTCATTTAAGGCGGCTGCGGATACAGTAAGAGTAATGACAGGTGGTAGTGAAGCTTCTGTAAATAAAATTTTATCTAAATTAGAGGCGGACGCAAAAAAAGATGCTGATAAAAAAGCCCAAACGGCAAAAGTAAACGCACCAAAATCAAATGAAGTAATGACCGCAGACCAAGTTAAAAATGAGGTCGAGAAAAAAGTTGCGGACACAAATAAAGGAACACAAAATGTGAATATGAGTGTTAAACATGAAGTTCAAGTTCCTGCAGTTATGGATGCACTTCAAAGAGAAATTGTAAAAGACCAAAGTTTATTTGCAAGTTGGGGTTCAAGAGCGGATTCAGATTACACAACACCTCCAGTTGCTAAAGGAAGATAAATTAGTTTATATCTATTTATATTAAAACAGAATAATGCCAAGTTACTTAGACTTTGATTCAACCAAAAATTTTAGAGATAAAATACTAGGTAAAACGTTAAATAGACCAAATGGTCCACAAACGTTTACCAAGACAGACTATGGTGTGCAAAATACAAGTGATATTGCAAATAAGGATTTAGACAATGTTGACACTAATAGAGGTAATGATTTATTAATACCACAGAATTCCAACACATTTAAGCCTGAAATTTACACAATTAAAGAGGATTTAAATACATTACCAAGAAGGTCTAATTTAAACCTATATCCATATTTTCCAACTAATGGAGAATCATATAATTTGATTGGAATAATGAATACAGACCAATATGAAATGGAGTCTGAATTATTCAAATTTGCGGCAAATAACATTAAAAACAATACAGATGGTCCTGTATATTCAAGAATTGCTCAAAATGTTGCAAAAAACACTTTAGGTAGAGTTAGAATTCTTGATGCGTTAAATGGTAATACAACCACTGCGGTAAACATTATCACAGGTAGGGAACCCTTAATTGAATCAAATTATAAAATTACGGTTGATAATACATTAAGTATTCCGGGTCAAGCTGCAAATTTTTTGGAGATTGTATCTGGTATCCAATTACCGTTCTCAACAATACCTGGAGATTACCTTAGTGATCCATCAAATCCAATCAATTACAGACCTGTGGCTTCCACGGAGTTAGGTAAACTATATCAAGATGTGACTGGAGCTTTAGGTTCGTTAATTGGAATAAAAAGACGTCCTAAATTAGATAGAAAACCTTCTGACCTATTGATTGAACATATGGGTCAAGGACAGAAAAATAGATTATTTGATTTGTTGTCATTTTCAAAATATTCACCAAATTACACAACAACCGCTAGATCACAAAACACATCAAAAATATTCAGTTATGTTGATAAAGCAGCACAAGGTGTTAAAAATCTATTAGGGTTAGAGGCACCAAAAGGTATTGCATATATTGGTGACGATAGAGGAGAGGATGTGAAATATGCGATGAATGATTTTAATGATAGACCTGTTAGAAGTAGTTACTATTTAACACTATTATTTGATGAGGTGTCAGCAAATTTATTTCACTCAACTAAAAATTATACAGAAGGTGGTTCAGTTGGTGGTAAATTATCATGGATTAGTAAAAACTCTAAAAATGAGTTAGGCGCTAATAACCAACAATATGCTGATAGTGCTTCAGCATTAACAGAATCCTTATCAACAAAATACGATTTTAGGTCAGATTCCATATTAGGAATTACACAAGAAATATTAGATTCAATGCCATCAGATGGTGGCGCCGCTCGTTCACATGTTGCAAATGTAATAGACCAAACAAGTAGAATATTCCAAGACGGTGATATTAAAATATCACGAGGTTCTGCAATTAAGTATACCGATAAGTACGGTGGTGAAAAGGGTGTTGAATATTGTAGAGTTTGGACAAAAGATAGACCATATTCACATCTTTCAGACACAATGAAAAGAACGTCAATCATTAGAAAATATGACGGAAGTGTAATGGGTGGTGGAAGTAGACCTTGGAATTTGAATATTGGACCGATGTCAAATGGTAGAAAATCATTTGATAATTCAACAAACATTAAAGATGGACAAGCTAAAAAGTACATGTTTTCTTTTGAAAATTTAGCGTGGAAATCGTCAAATAGAGATGGATTTAGAGTTTCAGACTTACCCGTTTGTGAAAGAGGTCCAAATGGTGGTCGTGTTATGTGGTTTCCACCTTATGATTTAAAGGTAAGTGAACAAAACGCCGCTAGATGGGAAGAAAATTCATTTTTAGGAAGACCTGAACCAATATACACATATCAAAACACAGCAAGAAGTGGACAAGTTTCATTTAAAGTTGTTGTTGACCACCCAAGTATTTTAAATCTTTTAGTAAGAGAACATTTTGGTGGAATGAGTGATGAAGAATCTGAAAATTATATTAATGCATTTTTTGCTGGATGTAAAGATGAGGATTTTTATAGTTTAATTCAAAAATACACACAATTAGATCAGAATGATGTAAACAATATTAAGGCGTATTTGAATGCGGGTTCACCTAAAGAGATTATTAAAAAATTCAAATATACATCAGAGGATGTTAAAATATCAAAACCAGATACAAATTCAGAAAAAACTAATCAACCAGCACCATTTGAAAAACAATTCTATTTTGATAATGATTTTCCAAAAGCTGGTGGTGACGATGAAAAATCAAGTCAAACATATTCACAATTATTTGCTGCTTATTCAGGAAAAAGTATAGATTATAGTGATAAATTAAATGAAGATTTAACCGAACTATTACTTACACCAACAAATCCAAATTACAAAACGGACATTATTACATTATTTGGAGATACAACGGTAACGGGGAATACAATCGAAACAATAAACTTTCAAACAACTAAAATAACAAATGCATTTACTGAATTAACTAACACATATAATTCATATATTGGTAAGATTAATGAAATTAAAACAGGTTTAGATAAAAATAATATTAAAGAAGTTAATATTAGAATTTTTACATCAACATCAGAAGTTGCTGACGACACGTATAATTTTTATTTAGGTGTAAGAAGAATTCATAGTATAATTCTTGATATTTTTGATAAAATTAAAAAAGATAAAACACCACCATTAAATTGGCCATCTAAAAAGATATTTTCTAATTTCCAAAAAAAGGGGTTTCCACTTTCACAATTTCCATTTGGTTATACATTTGAAGATTTTGGTTATGTTGGTAATAAAGGTGTTATAACTTTTGTACATAAAACTGAGGGTGAAAGTGCGGTGTTATCAAACGGTGGTGGTGAGAAAAATCTTAACTGTAAGACAGTATTAAAAACAACGTTCGGTTTAAAAACAACTGCACCTGTTGCATTCTTTTGTAGACAGGCTAATGTTAGTATTGAAGTTAGTACAAACCCAACAGAAACAAAAGAACCTACTACAATTACAATACCTAAGATTAAAATTGAAGAAGACGAACCACAAACAATATATAATTCAAAACCAACAATAGATGTGATGAAAAGAATCATCATGAAAACTTTATCTGAATGTTTTTATTTTAAACAATTAGAGGAGAAATCACCGGTGGCGTTTACATCACTAAAAGAAAAATTAAAATATTTTCATCCAGGATTTCACTCAACAACACCGGAAGGTTTGAATAGTAGATTAACGTTTTTATTACAATGTGTTAGACCTGGCGACACCATTCCAATTAAGGGTACCTCAGATAATGCAGATTTAAATGCAAGAAACACATCGTTTGGTCCACCACCTGTTTGTGTTATGAGAATTGGTGATTTTTATCATTCTAAAATTATCATTCGTGATATTAATATTAGTTATGACGATAGTCCATGGGATATGAATCCAGAGGGTATTGGATATCAACCAATGATTGCAACAGTTCAATTACAAGTTAGTTTTATTGGTGGTCAAGGTTTAGAAAAACCTGTGGAAAGATTACAAAATGCATTATCATCTAATTTCTTTGCAAACACTGAAATGTATGATGAAAGGTCTGATTCAACCACAACTACAATGGGTGGTAAAAAGACTGATGAATTTACTAAAGAATTTTTGGAAGAATTAACAAAAAAGCCAGAATTCCAATTAGATAAAATGAAAGAAGATAATAAAACCGAGGTAACCGAAGGTACATATATTGGAACATTATCAGGAACAAAATTAAACTATGATACTTTAGTTAATTCGGTATATAGTACTGTTGGTCAATATACAAACACATATCAATCAGCATACACACATATTGTTAAAACATATGGTAAAAAAATTGGAGATGTTTTATTATCACCAACATATAGAACTATTAATACAATAACGGGCTCTACTGATGGAACCATTTCAATATTGGGAGAATATCCAACAGGACTTTTTAATGATTTAGAAACGATAGTTTTAAACATAAAAAGTGCAATGAATTCAGCAATTACACTAATTCCATTAAGTTCTTCGGTCTTTGATTTACTTGAGTTTGGTGACCCTAAAGTTGATTCATATGATCAAATTTTTAAAGATGAAATTACTTTTATTGTTAATCAGTCTCTCGATTCTTTAGTTGAAAATAAACAAATTAAGGATGTTGAAATTGCAAGAAATGAAGTTATTACTGTGATAGATAAAACTAATTTTCTTGTAACGTATGGACATGATGTTCAAATTTCAGGATTAACATATACTAAATCAAATTTAACAGGTTTTAACAGTACAACTTTTTATAATCAATTTAAACCAGCAATAACATATTTAAAATCGGCAACTTCACAAAATGTTTTGGAGTTGGAACCGACAAGTCCTAATTTTACTGAATTGACATTAGGTTTTAATTCTGAAGATTTAAAAAGTATTTTATCAATATTATTAATTGGTAAAAAAGATACAATAGTACAACAATTTGCTAGAAACCCTTTAATGTCTGCAGACGATATTGGAAATGTTAGTAGTATGTTAGATAGTTTTATTTATAAAGAACCTACTTTAACATTAGGTGTAGAGAACAGACTTAATATTATATTAGGTCCATTTCCAGTTAGACCAAATGATAAACCTATAGAATTTGAAATTTCAAGTACAGAGGAAATGACAGATGATGCTGAAGGATTAGTTGCTAATAATATTTTCATAAATAAAAATAAATTGGGGACCACATTAAATTTTTATAAACCATGAGTAGACAATATTTCGATAGGTACCAATATTTTGTAAAAGACGGAAATTTTAGAATTATTCCTGGAATTGAAATACCAATTAAAGGTAGTGACAAATATATTCAATATAAAAGCGGTAAAGATAGGTTAGATAAATTATCACAAGAATATTATAACACTCCATTATATGGGTGGTTAATCTTGTTGGCTAATCCTTTGGCTGGTAGTATCGAATTTACTATACCAGATAATTTCTACATTAGAGTACCATTTCCTTTACTTGACACTTTACAAGATTACAAAAGTGCCGTAGAATTGTATAACTTATATTATGGCGAACAATAATTTAAATAGTGGTGAGAACATATTGGTTAAAGTTGACCAAAACAATGTAATTTTAATTGACCCAAATAGCGTTTCAAACGGTCCAAATGTGGAAATGAGAAATGTGAAACAGGAAAATTTGGTTATGTATGTTAATTTGGAAGCTGACTTAGTTCCAAGAACAACACTTGCGGCGTCAGGAGATGGTTCAGCTCAAAGTACATTATTGACTGTAGCTAAAGGAAATCTTAGTTTTTTGAGAGCACAAGATGGTCAAGATTTAAACACAGGTTGGACAGATTCATTTTTTAATTCGACAGAAAAAACACAAACAGTAACAGATAAGAATGGTAAGAAAACACCAGTAGGAACAGGCGAATTTTTCCAAGCCGATTCCTCAGGTCAATCATTTGGTATTGAAAGTATTAATATAAACGTTAAAGGTTCAAATTTCATTCCACAGGTAAATATAAATTTTGTGGACGTTAGAGGTAAGACATTATTTGAATCACCAAACAACACACCATATAAAGCATTCTTTCATTTACCGTGGCCAATTTTTTATCTAACAGTAAAAGGATATTATGGTAAAGCAATTAGATATAGATTACATCTAACAAAATTCACATCAAAATATAATGGATCTAATGGTAATTTTGACATATCAACAACATTTGTCGGTTCAACTTATGCATTTTTAAATGATATACCATTAGAGGGTATATTGAATGCTCCATATATGTACATGATTGAAAATGACGGAAAGAACTCAACATTTAACACAAATACAGGTACGTATCAAAAGAAAATATCAAAATCAAGTAGAGGATATACTTTATTAAGAACAATTTATAGTGAATATAAACAGAAAGGACTTTTACCAAAAAACTTTCCCGTTAAGACATTAAGAGAAGTTATTACCATTGCTAAATCACTGGATAACATATTAGAAAGAGAAATATTTGACCAAAAGGTTGATATGAAAATTTTTAATGGTATTAAAGAATTTGAAAAAATTGTACAAGATTTTGAGTCTGCTGTGGTTCAATGGGGTAAAAAATATTTAAGTAACGACAGTTATACTGATGCAACATCAAAAATAAAATATTATTATTTATCTGGTCAAAATAATGGTAAGTTAGATAACATTACAAATGCAACTGATAATAAAACTTTAGAATTTATTTTAACCAATAAAGTAAAAGAACTTCGTAAAACTGCCGATTTCTCATCAAGTTACATTAACAAATCGGGTATTGATTTTAAACAACAAACATTTAATTTTTTAAATAAAATTAAAGACATTTCTAAGTACTATCAATCAAAAGAAGGGAAATATTCAATAGCATATGATTTATTGTTAAGTGACATATATGAAATACAAAAATCATTTTTAGCACAAAGAGATAAATTACAAAAGTATGTTGAGGAGGTAATGAACCAAGTTATTAAAGACCCGTTAAAAGGTATTGGGTTCAAACCTACAATACGTAATATATTTGGTGTAATCATGGCTAACGCAGATGTGTACATTAGATTATTAAAAGATGTACATACAAAATCGTTTGAGGCGTCATCAAAAAGAAAAGACTTAGTTAACAACTATAGTAATGAATCTGAAGGTGATAACATTTATCCTTGGCCTGAAATTAGAAAAATTACATCAAATAAACAAAGTGTTATTGCATATCCTGGTGATTCAGATTTAAGGGCAATATTACGTGCTGATGATAAAACAATGTGGCCTGAAGTTGATTTTATTGAAAACTACCAATCAGTTGCGACAAAGAGAACTGACCCATTGGCAGAAAAAGAAGGTGGAGTGGGTGCGATTAATTATGTATTTGAAAGTAATTCACCCGATATTAATTTAAATAAAACCGCGACATTATTTCAAATTGAAAGTAGTCAACCATACATGGATAAATCTATGGCAGGATTACTTTTTGAGATATTTGAAAGAGCAAGGTATTCAACATTGTTGGATTCATATAATAGTCAAACCATAATTGAGTTGGCAAATAATGAATTTGATAATTTACAAAAAATATTAGAAGAAGATTTTGATATTGTTGATATAATGAAAACCATCAACAGTGCATCAACATTGACTGATTATATGTTATCATTTTCACCATTTGATAGATATCCATATTTCCAAGATAAATTACCAACAATACCATATATAAAAAATTTGGAGTAGGTTCCGTTTAAAATATCTCAATACAATATTGATTCAAATCCGTCAAGAAATGAAAATTATACTAAATTAATTGAAGAATTAAAAAACTATCAACCTGAGAGTTATAGAAAAAACATATATCCATTTAATTCTAGTCTTTATTTAAATTATTTAAATAAAACAGATTATAATTTAGACGATTTAAATTTAAGAAACATTACTAATGTTGATACAACAGAAGGTTTAGTAAGTACTTCACGTAATTCTGAAATGTGGATTAAGTCTGGATATACTAAGAATTTATTTTTACAAAATTTTAATATTACACAAAGTAATGGTAAAACTAACATTCTAAACACGCCATATTTTCACAAACAACTTTATACGGATTTTAAAAAAAGTAGTCCATTAGGAAAATATTCGGGTTCGGCATATCTTTTATTAAATTCTTTACCATTTAAAGATTTAGAAGATAAAGTACTTCAGGACCAAACAAGAATGTCGAGTTTATTTAAAGAAATTGGTGCGTCTCATTATGTACCATATCATTTAATGTTAAAGTGGGGTTCAATATATCATAGATATAAAAAGAAAATTTTAGAAGACGTTGATATACTATCAGGTTTTTTAACAAACAATATTACACAACCAATTAGTGGAAGTACTCTTTTTGATTATGGAGTTGGAAGTACATACACTATAAATTCAGAATCAATTACTCATTCATCTAGTAAACATATTGGATTACATCCTTTTTATGATTCAATATTTCATCAAATAGTAAACAATTACGCAATATCTGATACGGGTTCTACAATTTTTAATGCAAATGTAACCGGTGGAACTATAAATGCTAAAACCGAAACTTATGGTGATGGTATAAAGTATTACACCACATTTGTTAATAATTCAAAAACAGATCCTGACCTTTACAAATATTATACCTTATTACCTTCAGTAGGTGGTAACCCAAAAGAAAGTGCACCTTATAGTGTTTCGGAATACAATTCAAAAATACAATCAAGTTTTAGAGTTGTTTGGGTTGACGATGATATTAAAACAACAGATTATAGTGGAGCAACTTTTCCAAGTTATAATCAATATGTTAAATCATATGTTAGTGGAACCATCAAAACAGATGATAATAAATTTGGATTAAGTTCAGACTATAGAAAAGTGATGGATTTAATTGGAACTTTTAGTCCATCAATATTAGATGAATTTGAATCTTGTTTTATAGAATTTTCAACAGAGAAAGTTAATGAAGAAATACCTTATCACAAATTTCCACCGTATACGGGAACAACAAAGGAGGTTTACACATTAAAATATGATAAGTTTCAAGATTTATTAAAAGAAATTGTTACTGTACCAATAGACACCCAAACCGACCCGGCCGATTCTGGTGAGTTAATTAAAAGTTTAAAAACTAAACAATTAACTAAATTAGAATTAATAACTGCAGAAATGTTAAAGGCTGATAATTTAATCAAATTAACAATGGGTAATCCAAAAGAGATTAACCCACATGTTTGGTATGGTTTGGCTAAATTTGATAATGTTAACACATTTAATTATGGAACATATAATTTAACAACACAATCAGGAGATACAAAATATGTGGAATTATATGTTGGACCATATGTAAGCGGAACCTCTATTAATAACGAATATTTAAATTTTTTCAAAGATTTAAATATTGAACTTAGTGAAAGTAATGTTCTTCAATTTAGACCATTAATACTAATATATGCTGGTTATATTAAAAATGGAGGTACAAATACGTTAACCGCATTTAGAACATATCTTACAGATAATGTACTAACCAAAGCATCGGATAGATTGTCAATTTATTTAGTACAGTTAATTGGAAAATTTAGTTCATTAAAAACAAAAGAAAATAAAAATCAATTAACTGTTTTTAGTGGATTTAATGATCAAATCCTAAAACTTGAAGAATATAATTATTTTAAAACATTTAATGATAAATGGGTTTCAGGTAATTCATTAGGTAGTAGGTCATTAATGGAAGAATTCTTATTCTTTGATAAGGCGAACAAAGATATTGGTGACGTTGCATATATAAGTTTGGAAAAATTATTACCATTAGATGACCGTAAAAATGATAAGGCAAATTTATATGGTGTAATATCCATGTTAATTCAAGGAACGGGTTTTGACATGAGAGCATTACCTGCATATATTAATTTTTATGGAACTAACGTTAATGGTAAATCTAAAACAACATCTTCTAAAAAAGTCGCAGAAAATTTGTTTGGAACATTTTTAGATGTTGATTACCAAGAATCATCACCAAAAATTATTATTCAATATACAGGACCTACATCAAAAAGATTGGAGTTGTCTGACATTGAGGCAAAAGAAAATAAATTTAAAAACGATAGTGGTAACTTATTTGCAAACGCACAAAGTCCACTTGTTGTAACAATAGATGCTGGTAACCAAGTCGGTGATTTATATAAATCAAATAAGGTGGTTGCTTTTGAAGTAAGTGTTGGGGATGAAAATCAAGCATTATTTAAAGGAGTTCAACTTGACCAATCATCTCAAAGAGAAACAACTGAATCCATGGCGGCAACTGAAAATTTAGGTCGTTCAGAATCGGGTGCTGGTGTTTATCAATTAGACACAAGTTTGTTTGATATATATAGATTGAGATCATATACTTGTGAGGTAACGATGATGGGTAATGTAATGATACAACCAACAATGTATTTCTATTTGAAGAACATACCAATGTTTAGAGGTTCATATTGGATAACCGAAGTTTCACATAATATAAAACCTGGTAATATATCAACCGTATTTAAAGGAACAAGAATACCATACACTTCTTTACCTGACCCAAAAGATTCTTTCTTATCAAGTTACAGAGTGTTATTTGATAAAATTACCAAGGCGGCTCAAAATAGAGTTAAGGAAGAAAATTTAGTATTATCAGGAGATACAAAAACTGAAAAAATACTTAATACGGAGAACGGATCACTAATTATTGATATGGGTGACCCTAAAGTTGCACCTAAAGGAGAAAAATTACAATCCACATCAGGAGTTAATGAATTTGGAGTTAATTGGGGTGGTAGAAACGGTGAAAAATATATTCAAGAAGTTGAATATAACGGTACCAAATATCTTAGGGCAATTGCTTGTGTTATGGGTGGTAAAAATTACGAACCAGCTTATGACATTGAAATGGGAATTATAAATCGAATCACCACTAAAACGGTAAAATCGGGTGTAGTTGAAAGACCGGGTAAAATATATTGGCAAGACATAAAGGATAACAAAAAAAATCAATTCTATTCAATGAAGTTTGATTTATCATCGTCTTATCCAAGTTTAATTATAAGTGCTGAAACAACATTTGTAAACCCAAATGGTAAAACACCTAAAACGATTACAGTTAAACCATTACAAAATCAATACCCAACCGACAATGTCGAAATTAGACCTGACAATATATGGGGTCCAATTAATAGAGGACCAAATGTCGCTGGTTTTGGTGTTTCTTTATCCAAGAAATTAATGACTGATTTAGGGTTAACTGATGGTCAAGTTGTTTATTTTACAATGAAGAAGGGATATTAATAATAATTGAGATATTTATATGAATATGAGAAATAATTTAGATAACACAATAGACAATTTTTTAACACCTAAAAACGTTAAAAAAGTTTCCCATGACGGAATGGAAAGGGAAGAATGTGATATGGTAACAGGAGAATGTTACACTATCAGAGAAAAAGACGGAATCGTTGAAAGAATAAATAAAAGATATATTACCGATGACGGTAGACAATTATTACAAGATTAAGCCATGTTAGAACAAAAACTACAAGAAGAATTAAATCGTTACAAAGCCATCAATAGATATGGTAAAACGATGATAATGGAACAAGATGCTCTTGGTGGTGAATTACCTCCACCTGCAGACCCTGCGGCTGCACCTGCTGACCCAGCGGCATTACCTACAGATGTTCCAGCTGCAGATCCTGCAATGGACCCTATGGCTGACGCAGGAGCGGCACCAGCATTACCTGAAGGTGATACTACAGAGGAAATTGATATTACTGATTTAGTCGATATGACTAAGAGTATCAAAAAAGATATTGAAACTAATAAACAAGACCACGGTGCGGTTGTAAGTAAAATGGACGATGTGTTTACCAAATTAGGTGACTTAGAACAAAAACTTGCTCAAATGGACCAAGTTATGGCTAAAATTGACCAATTAGGCACTCAAGTTCAACAGATGAAACCTGAAACTCCAGTTGAGAAATTAGAAATGAGATCTTTAGATTCATATCCATTCAACGAAAAACCACAAGAATTTTTCGCTCACAAACAAGGTGAAATGAGACAAAGTGGTAAGAACGAATATATCTTAACTAAAGACGAGGTAAGCAATTACTCTCCTGACCAAGTTAAAACATCTTTTAATCCAACACCTGATGAATATCAATTCTAATATAAATTTTTTATTAGGGTTAAGTGCTCAGTTAAAGGTGATGCATTGGCAAACTAAAGGTTATTCAAGACATCAAGCTTTTGGTAGTACGTATGACACTTTGAGTGATTTAACGGATACTTTCGTTGAAGTTGCAATGGGAAAATATGGTCGTTTTAAGTTAGATGATGAGACAAATACAATAACATTAGTTAATTTATCAGAGTTAAAACCTGAGGAAATGGTTAATACTGTGAAAAATGCTCTTATCCAATACAGCGAACAATTTGAACCAACCGATACGGACATTTTAAACATTAGAGATGAAATGTTGGGTTTATTTAACAAATTATCATATCTATTAACTTTAGAATAATATTTCAAAACATTTTTAAAAATAATTGAACCGGATTTCTTAATTCGGTTTTTTTTATTTATATTTTACTATAACAGTTTTATAAATAAAAATTTTTAATTATGTCAACATTTGATGCAGTACTAGCACAGTACGAGAAAAACAAAAATGCCACAAGTGGCAATTCTAACAAAATGTCTTCAGAAGACAGAATGAAGCGTTATTTCACTACCGTATTACCTAAGGGTTCTAAGGGAGAAGAAAGACGTATTCGTATTTTACCTACAAAAGATGGTGGTTCACCATTTGTTGAGGTTTATTTCCACGAAGTTCAAGTGGATGGAAAATGGGTTAAATTATATGACCCTAAACAAGAAGGAAAACGTTCACCATTGAACGAAGTTCAAGAAGCTTTAATGGCTACAGGTGTTGAGGCAGATAGAGAAACTGCTCGTCAATATCGTTCTCGTAAATTCTATATCGTAAAAGTTATAGATAGAGACCACGAAAATGATGGTGTTAAATTTTGGAGATTTAAACACAACGCAAAGGGTGACGGTATCTTAGACAAAGTATTCCCAATCTTCCGTAACAAAGGTGATATTACTGACCCTGAAAAAGGACGTGATATGATTTTATCTTTAACACTAACTAAAGCTGGTACAGGTAAAGAATACACAGTAATCAATTCAGTTATTCCTGAAGATGCGGGTCCGTTACATGCTGATTCTAACGTGGCGAAAGCTTGGTTAGATGATGAATTAACTTGGTCTGATGTTTACTCTAAGAAAGGTGAAGATTATTTAGAAATGGTTGCAAGAGGTGAAGTTCCACGTTGGGATTCTAATCAAAACAAATTTGTTTCAAGTAATAACATTACTGACGAAGAGACAATTTCAGCACCTAAAAAATCTACTCCTGTGGTTGACCCACAAGAAGATGAAGAGGTAGATTCAGAATTACCATTCTAATTAATTTATGATGTTCCCGACACCAATGTCGGGAACATCCTTTAAAAACAAAAACATGGCAGGTATAAAAAAGACTGATTTTTCAGCAATTAAAAAAAAGTTCTCAAAAGAGGCAGAATATAAACCAGACCGTTTTTTCGATTTGG
>OCVQ010001542.1_pt1 | contig 17289 bp, 22 predicted proteins | sample 1539061 | NCBI WGS metagenome assembly OCVQ01 (sample SAMEA3355526, study PRJEB22509) | marine metagenome | biome: marine; feature: river plume; material: water | place: USA | collected 2010-08-08 | depth 0.5 m | reverse complement strand
TTCTTTGTAATATACTGCGCGTATCTACGCTTACCTGAAAAGAATGCAGAACGTATCGTACATTCCGTTTTCATTTCTAATCTGTGTTTTTCTACAGGAACATTGAATGCTATTGGCGCTAATGTATTATAATATTCGTTAATTTTCTTTTCATAATACAATGACAATTCTTCTAATTTGTCTGAACGTTCTGTTTCCTCCATGTCGTCAAATGTTGGATGGAGTTTACGTAAGAGTGGTTCAGCATCAACATAACAAGAATCGGTGTCTTCATACATTACAACTCCAAAACATGTGTCGTAATTTTGTGTTGGTATGGTTTTAATTTCATACACCTCTTTTCCTGTTTGAAGTGTTTTTTCAGCTTCTTGATTTATAAATGTACCTGAATCTTGAATAATTCTTTGACCTGTAAGTGTAATTGCTTCTGATAAAATTACAGAACCATATCTAAATGAAGGTAATGCTGTTGCACCATACAGTGAATTAAGCAAAATTTTCATTGTATATTGACGTAAATGATTTAATTGACCTTCTGCTTTGTGACCTGCCTTGAATGCCTTTTTCATTGCATTTTTATACACAACCCTTTCATCAAACCATTTAGATAGTACTACTGATAAGGTAGATGGTTTGTCTGTTCTAAACATTACACCATTTGCAGTAATTGACAAATCATGTTGTTCGATTGTGTCAATGATTTCTTTTACTGTTAGGTCTTTTTCCTTTCTTTGGAGATTTTGAATTGTGTAGGATCTGTCGGGATCCATTTCTTTTAAATCATTTAAAGCTAGACGGTTGTTTCTGTCATCAACATCCATGATTCTTCCTACTAATGATTCTCTTCCTATATTATTTGTCATAATGATTGACGGATATAGGGATGTAAGATCCTCATCGAACATATAATTAAATATACCTGTTTTAGGACAGAACAAATAGCCACCTGCATATGATAATTTATTCCCATCATCATCCTTTTTAATTATAGGATTAGGATCTTTATTTGGTGGAATTACATTATCATCTAACAGATAACCAGATATAGCGCCATCGTGGATTCTAGATGATTGATAAACTTCCTCATATGACACATTACCCTTGTGTGCAAGGTTTTTTGTTAAATCAATGTATTGGAATTTTTCATCTAATTTCTTTAAGATTAAAACATCAACAAAGTTATATTCAATGAATTTTTGTTTGTCTTCAGCAAATAATCTGTCTAATGAACCGTTGTATTCAATTTTCTTTTGACCAACATATTTAGATCCTAAAGCATCTAACTTCATTGATGGTTCTTGACGAAATGAATATTTTTTATGTAAACGGAAATAATCTAATGATGTTACACCTGCAATTTTAATTGTTTGATCTGGGTGGTATTTAGGATTTCTTTCTTCTACAATACCAATTGGAGACAAACGATTTGCATGACGGTCACCTAATCGATTTTTTATTCTATAGTAGATGTAAGGAATATCGAAATAATCACTGTTGTATCCTACAAGAATGTCTGGTTGAATTGCTTCCATTCTAGAAAGAAATACTTCAATAAGATCAGTTTCTCTTCTCACGGGGATAATTTCTCTACCGTCTTGAATACCTTCTTTTATTTCACCTGTTTTGTCTAAAATAACAATAGCCCATTCGTCTAATTGTTTGTCCCACCAAGCAATTGATGTTATTGGTTTAGGTGCTTTTTGAATGTAAGTGGGAGTTAAGGCACCACCCATCTCAATTTCAATATCGAAAAATACTTCACGGTGTGTTTTAGAAACTTCACCATTTATACCATATTTGTCAATTAAGAATTTTGTGTGGATGTTACCTCTGTTGTGATCTGCATAATGTAGACCTGTTGTGTTTCTGTCCCAACTAGTTACCTTTTTTAGAGGCTCATTTCCTAAACCTCTGTGGGTAGATTGGGCTTCTTGACATTCAACATAGCCATAATTTTGGAATTCCTCTACAGAATAACCGTTATCATCCCATAAATGGATGTTATAACGGTTATACTCTTCTCCTCTTGTAACGTAACAATTTTTATACACTAAACTAGCTCTTCTCCTATTCCTACTATTTCTGATAAAATTAATAATGATGCTGCTAAATCAATGCTCCACCATAAAGCTCCATATCCTAATATACGGACAGTTGATTTTACGAAGCTTGCGATTGCGTGTTTACGCGGATCAGGAATTTTGTTTAAGTTCTTCATCTGTAAAAAATTGTTTTAAATTTGGTCTGAAATAATTAATTGATTTTAATACCTTACGGTCTCTAGAACGGTATACTACCCAATATTCGCCTACTTGCTCATAATGTGTGTCTTCACCTACTCTTGCTGCTTCCGATTTAGCTGTTTCGATAGCTTCTTCTTCTGTTTTGCAAGCTTTAGACATGTTTGACGCTTGGACCTCTTGATACGCATTCCATATCTTTCCCTTAAGGCCATGTAACATAGCACCGTTCCCAAGGGAAACATAAGTAATGTCGCACAAAGCATCCAAAATTTCCACAATGTCGCCGTTTTCGCATGCTTCTTTATATTCCGCAAGTTCTTCCTGAATGAAGTCGTATACAAACATCCATTCTTTCCTTTCTGGGATTGTTGGTTCATAATTGTTTGGTTTACCGAATGTTGAATTAAATTCTTCAACTTCGTTTACAAATGGTACATTCCAATATTTAGGACTTACCTTTGTTTCTTCAAATGGAATTGTTAATTGTGTTCCCATATTTAAATTTTTAATTTCTAAATCTAACATAACTCTATTGTGTGTCGCTTCTGCGTCAGTCATGTTATTCTAGAATTTTAATAATTTTTGTTTCTTTAACTTCTTTTACTTGGTATTCTACTTGTACATTTTCGAATTCCTTAACAACTTTAGCTTCTGCTTCAGTGCATGATTCTGATTCTACACAATACACTTCATTTGTTGTTGTAAGACGTCCTCGTTCGTTTTCGTCTTGTACTTTTACTTTTGCTAAATAATATGCCATAACTGTTTTTTATTTGTGGTTTCTTTTAAAATCTGCTGCGAAGTTTTTAATTTTGTTGGCTGCTGATCTACATCTAGTTTTTGCAGCTGCTGTTGACTTTGCAATTTCGTTTTCGATTAAGACGATTTGTTCTTTAATTGCGTCTAGTAATTTTTGTGAATTTTCCATTGTTGGTTGTTTAATTAATTTAAATGTTATGTCCTCCGTTGTTTATTTTTAAACTGTCGAAGAATTCTTTTCTTGCTAAATTGTCATTTTCTCTAAATACTCCTGATGCTTTTGTAGTTACCATAGCTGCACCTTGATGTTTAACACCTCTACAGCTTACACAATTATGAGTACCTACAATTGTAACAATTACACCTTTATTACCTTCAGTAATTTTACATACTGCATTGTGGATTGCAGATGTTAATTGTTCTTGTATAGCACCCCTACGTCCAAATAATTCTACTATTCTGTTAAGTTTAGACAATCCAATTACTTGACCATTTTCTCCTGCAATGTAACCAATGTGTACTACTCCTCCTATTGTTTGGTGGTGATGTGAACACATTGAAGTTAAAGGTATATTACGTTCTATAATAATACCATCATAACCATCTGATGGAAATGAAGTAATAGGTGACATTGCTGTGTAACGACCTGCCCACAAATCATTTACATATGCTTTTGCAACACGACGTGGTGTTTCCATTGAATTAGGATCATTACGCCAATCACATTTTAAAGCATCTAAAAACTTACCGTAAGCTTCTTCTGCGTTATCAATCATTGCTGCTTTTTCTATATTAGTGAAGGGAAATCCTTCAGCAACTCCGTTTGCATAACCTACTTTTACTACTTCTAATTCTTCGTGAAGTTTTCTTCGTTTATTTTCCATCTAATTCTAAAATTGTATTTATATTTCTACATGTTCCATCCTCATTATCCATACCATAGCCTACAAACCAAGGCGAATCTTGAGAATATTGTAATATACAAAGAGCATCTTGGGTAACCAAATTTTCCTTAAAAATTGTTGCAACTGGTGTAACATTTATTGCGCCTCTTTCTTTAAAGTGGTCAATTAGAAATTTCATAGTATGTCCTGAGTCTATTATGTCGTCTACAAGGTATACGTTTTTTCCATTAATGTCAGTTTCTAAATCTTTTGTAAATTTGATTTCTTTACGATTTTGACCATCATATGATTTTACACACACAAAGTCAATTTCTATTGGAACTTTAATGTGTTTAACCAAATCAGAAAAAAACATAAATGCGCCGTTTAATATTCCTACAAACACTACGGGAACTTTATTGTTTGATTCTGTTTGATTAATAGCATTAGCTAATTGAATAATTTTAGCTTGAAGGGCTGATTCAGATATTACTTTCTTCATTATACCATTCTTTGTGTGTCAAATGCAATAATATGATCTCTACCTGTCATGTTGTAACCATGTTCAGCACATAAATCAAATACTTTAGGATACATTTCGATTAGTGTTTCTCTTGTGTCACCTGCAGGCATAATGTATGTTTTATTTTTGGGAATATTTAATTCAACACGGTATGCTTCAATTTCAGCTAGACTTCCTTCTGTACCATCCCAAACTGGTTTAAAATGATAATCATCATGAAATAATATCATTTGACGAATTGCATCTGTGTTCATTCTTTTTCTGTTGTGAATGTCTACGAATTTTTGGTCAACAGTGACCCCACCTGGAGTAACAGCGCCAACAACAGGAATTGAATTACTGAATTTAGGGCTAATAGACAGCAAGTCAATAGGATAATCGGTTTCAACAAAATGAGATCCTTCAGTTTCGATAGTAATAATAATACCTCTTTCATGTGCAAAATGTGTTAATTCGTTTACTAATGCAGGGTGCATTGTTGGTGATCCTCCTGTTAACATCATTTCTTTAACATGAGGATTTTCATCATATATTTTAATAATGTCATTGAAGGTAAATGTTCCTTTTTCTGGATGTATTGATGTGTACCATGAGTCACACCATCCACCTTCACCAAAGTAACAACGGTGAGTACACCCCGTTGTTCTTACAGCTATGGTTGGTCTTCCAAAACGACTTCCTTCTGACTGTACACAGCGGTACAATTCAAGTATAGGAAGTGTTTTGTCGTAATGTTTGATTCTCTTATTCATGTGCTGCTAATATTGCTGTTACGTGTTCTTTTGCTATCATCCATCCATCAACATATTCGACTGGGTCTTTTCTTCCTAATTTGAGAAATGCTTCAATTCGTTCTACTGATGATGCTGACTTATAATCAGATAATCCTTCAGCTGTTGGTTTGTATGATGTGTTTGTACGTTTGTAAACTTCATCAAAATCTAAACCTAATTCTTTACAACATACTTCACCATCCTGTAAAATGTCAAATTTATCACCATCTAAATAAGGGGTAGTGTAGGTTACTTGATCAGCATCCCAATTACCTTGTTTAAATGCTTCATAATCTGCATCTCTAAATTCTTGACGACAGTCAGGATAAATTGCATGATCACCTGCATGGATACCCATTGCTATTTCTACTGGACAATTCTTAGTGTTTGCGATTGACAATGCAATTGCTTGAATGATTGAAGAAAACATTTTGTTACGGTTTGGTACAACCGTATCTTTCATGTTGTCTTCTTCATAATGACCTTCTGGAACTTCAGCTCCACCTTCAACTAAATTAGATTCAAGTAAATCTACTAAACCATCTAATTTAATTACTTGGTATTTAACTTTGTTTTGAAAATTGTGGACTATCATTTGTCCACCATTTACCTTTTGGTCTTTATTTTCGTTAATATAGTCTACTAATTCCTGAGCTCTATCTAATTCTACTCTGTGTTTTTGACCATAATCGAAACTAACTGCGGTTACGTCATAACCATCAGCTAATAAACGTAGTAACACTGTACTACTGTCCATTCCCCCACTTAGGGATAAAACTGCTTGTTTATTCATCTATGTCTTCTTCTTTTTCGTTAATATTTAAGTGTTGATCTTTTGCCTCATGTTCCCAAATACCATCTACTGTAAATTCATGCCAATGTACACGGCCATCTAATATAGCATCTTTGATATTCTTTTGGTGTCCGTTTAAATTTGAACTACCACTTTTTACTTCGATAAAATGTACAGCACATTTTTTCTTACTTCCTCTGTCTGAAAATGCAATGTAATCAATTGGCTTACCAAAAAATTGTACATCTTTAGGATTTACTGGAAAGTCTTCCATAAAGGGAACATAATGTTCGATTGTTTTACCAAAACTTACTGCTCGTGATCTTGCATATGCATCTTCGCGAATTGCTTTTTCTTCTTTGGTTTTCCATTTTGCCAAATAAGATTCAGCTTTTCGTTGTGCTATTTTATCATGTGAAATGTAAATGTAAGCTGCAAAACCTAAAGCACATATTGTAATTGTAATTAATATTGATATTATCATAATTTATTTGTTGTAAGCGTCTGTTATTAGACGTTTGAATTGATTTAGGTTGTAGTTTATATCATATAAGACTTCTTGATCTAAATGTACTAACCCTATTTGATCTATTTTAGTTGATTCTTTTTCTAATAAACCAAAAGATTTATATTGTTTACCTTTTAAACCATGAATTATGGGATTAGAGGTGTCTATAGATTCAATAAAAGGAAAGTCAGGATAATAACTAAATTCTTGTGGTAACGCACATCCTAATAAATGTACTCTGTCTTTATCTTTTATTAATCCTGCTTTATACATCTTTGATATAGTCATTATACGACCCATCATTTTACCAACCAAAGGATTTGGGTGAGGAAATTGTTCGGCATACCAATCAGCACCATAACTAAATGCTATTTTTTGATATCCGTGGTGGTTTTTAAGAATGTGGTAACATTCAAATGCTGAAGCATAATCGTGTGCTTGTACAACTGCTACTTTTGTAGTACCTTCAGGTAATTTTACATCTTTCCATTTTTTAGCGTTAACTAATGTTTGAATGTAATCTTGCCAAACATCTGGAACTATAAATTCGTCTGGTTCTAATTCATGAATCCAATACATTAGGCGGTCTGTGTCATACGCTTCACCTAATTCATGGAGTGAATTGTCCATTACAATGTAACTTCCTGCTTCTCGCGCATAACGAAAATGTTCTTCATATATTTTACTTTGATCTAATAAATGAGGTAAACAATATTCGTAATCATTGATTTCAAAACTCCTATCAAGCATGTTCATAGGTAATTCATGCGAAATTTTAGGAATTTTGGTCATTTGCAGCTTTTTTAGATTTTTTGGACTTGCCTTTCTTTTGGTTTTGGGTTTGTGGGTGTTCTATTATGTACTTTAATTTAGCACGTTGTTTAATAGCACCCACACCTTCACCTAGACGTCGATTTAAATCATTTAATTTTTGTTGGGGTGTCATTTTACCCCATACTGCTTGCCTTTCTAAGGCTTCACTTTGACGGAGCTCTTTGCGTCCCCTTCTAGTCAATCCACTCATAGTTTATTGTTTAAAAATTGCTGTGTTTTTACCGTGTTCCATGAACTCTACTTGAGCTACCCTCACACGATCTTGGGTTTCTGTTAATACAAATCTATTTAATTTGTGAAATATAAATTCTGCGAATTTTTCTGCTCCTGTAGCTTCAACAGTACGTAATTGGATGACATTCATTATTTCCATATTTTGAAAGCCAGATAATTTTGGATCATCTTTTGCTACAATTACAGTATGATCAAACATATAATCCATCCATGCTTTTGGCTGCATACCATCTATTAATGTTTTAGCTCGTTTCATTCCACCAAAATCCCAAACCCAATTACGTTCATCTAAATCACCTTCAAAAGTGACTCTAAATGATACTCCATAACCGTGTAAAAATCTACAGTGGGTTGATTCTGCTTTCCATTGTCTAAAACAACAACTAAATCCGTCAAATAACTTTGTACTTTGATACATAACTTTTATTTTTTATCAATATACGACCTTATTCTTGGTCGTCCAAATAATCCTTGTATTTTGTTTTTAAGATTTTATCAAAAGATTCTGCTTGTTCTTTTAATTTGTCTATTTGATCTAAACTTTCAATGTCTAGATTTTCTAAATTATCTACAAACGATAGAATTTTGTTCATATCGTTTTCTAATTCTTCAGGGTTAATTGGTTTCTTCATAACTTACTTCTTTTATTTCATCACAAAAATAGAATTGATGGTCTTTTTTTAATATTGTATCACAATGCCACAATATTTTTAAAGGTTCCATGTCTCTATTGGGTTTAATACTGTGTTCCCTTATTTTTCGTTTAACTACGAACATTTTATTATTATAGTGTACATATTCCATTATCCGTCGCAACTTACACAATCAACTGTTCTACTTCCTAAATCACCTTTTATTACTGAATCTGTTCGTAAATAATATAGTGTTTTTACTCCTAACTTCCATGCTTCTAAATGAACTTGGTTAATCCATTTTGGTGAGTCAGTTGGTGAAAAAGCTAAATTAAGTGATTGTGTTTGATCAATGTATTTTTGTCTAACTGCTGCTTGTTGAACTAATGCTAGTTGGTTTGTTTCAGCAAATGTTAAAAATACTTCTTTGTCTTCTTCAGGTAAAATTTCATTCGACAATTGTTGAACTGAACCACCATCTACTAATATTTGATCCCACACTTTTTCTGTGTTGAATCCTCTTTCTGTAAGTAGTTTTTCAAGTTCTTTGTTTTTAACAATAAATGTACCTTTTGCACCATTAAATGTGTAAACATTTGCTGGTTGTGGTTCAATTCCGGCAGAACATCCTGAAATACGACTGTTTGAAACAGTAGGCGCAATTGCCATTACGTGAGTGTTTCTCATACCTGTTCCTTTGCACCATAGCGGCTCTCCATATTCTACAGCTAATTTTCTTGATGCTGCTTCAGCTTCCATTTTAACTTTAGACATTATTGTATGTGTCCAAGCTGTTGATGCAATTGATGTAAATGGTAAATTTTTCTTTTGTAAAAATGTGTGCCATCCCATTACACCTAACCCTAATGCACGGCCTTTTTTAGCGTGATTGTGAGTACGTCTCATTGCTTCTTTTCCGTTGGTTTTATCAATAAATTCTTGCATTACACCATCTAAAAAGTAAGTTGCAATTTCAACTACATCTGTGTCTTTCCACTCATCATATTTTGCTAAATTTAATGAACTTAAACAACATATAAATGAATGTTCTTCATCTGTGTGTAATGTTATTTCGGTACAAATATTAGTCATTGAAACGTTAAGATTATTCATCATGTATGCAAGAGGATTGTCTTTATTAACATTGTCTTCAAACATAATGTAAGGTTCTCCTGTTTCCATTCTTGATTTAAGAATTTCTAACCAAATTGCCATTGCATCTGGGTCTCTGTCATTTAATTTACGCATAAATGCATCGTCTACAACTACACATTGATGTAAATTTAAACATTGGCGATTTGGATCACCTTTTGGTCTTCGAATTTGTAAAAATTCTTGAATGTCTGGATGGTTAACATTTAAATTAACAGATGCTGCTCCTCTACGAACATTACCTTGATTAGTAGCAATAATTGAAGAATCGTAAATTTTACACCAAGGCACTACACCTTCAGACTTACCATTTCCTGTGATTTCTTCTCCTCTTGGTCTAATTCTAGAAACCGAAACACCAACACCTCCACCTGAAGCTGTTAATTTCATTAATTCAGCGTTAGTTAAACCGATTCCTCTAACAGAATCTGGAGTGTCTACACCAAAACATGAAATAGGTAAACCTCTGTCTGTTCCTGTATTTGACAATACAGGTGAAGCTAAACCAATCCATCCATTCCAAATGTATTTAAAGAACTTAGATTCTAAATCAAGTCTATTTAATCTTACTGCAACAGCGTGTGCTACACGTTTGTATGCCTTTCTTGGTGTTTCTCCTGGTAAAAGATATCCTTTTGAAATGGTAGACAATGCTACTTCATCCATAAAATCGGGAAAATCTTTACCTCTCTCCCATTGGGAGTAATCTGCTACTAAACTGTTATTATCCATTGTATTTTTTTAAAATATTGATGCTGCGTCCCATTCCATTGTTCCTTTGCTGTAATTTGTTACTCTACTTGCAAAGAAGTCTGTGTGTTGTTTACCTGCGGACAAATGGTCAAACCATTTCATTCTACCTACAGCTGTCATGTCAACATTGTCTATTATAGGTGCATAACCTAAATCTCCTAATTTTGTATTTACTCTATTTTTAATAAAGTGAATTAAATCATCTTTATTACATCCTTCTAAATCCCCAAATTCATAAACTTTTTCTATAAAATCAACTTCTAATTTTAAAGATAAAAGGGCAGCTTCATTTATTGCAGCTTCTAATTCTGGAGTCTTTAATTCGGGATGTTCTAATAAAAGAGTTCTGAACAGCCAACAACCTGCGTCAGAATGCATTGATTCATCTCGAATTGACCATTCTACAATTTGTCCTACTCCTTTTAGTTTATTACGCATTTTAAATGACAATAAAACGGCAAAAGAACTGAATAAATTAACTCCCTCGGTGAACGCACTAAATATAGCGAGTGACTTAGCTCTCTCGTGCCAATCAACTTCTCCATTAAAGCTGTCTCTTACATCCATTAATGTTTCAATTTTAGCCATTGTAGCTTCATCTTCCATAAATTCACTGAAGTCATCAAGACCCAATTCTTCATTTAATAAAGAATATGCTTCTGCGTGGATAGTTTCCATAGCACCAAATGTGGTTGCCATTGCAATGATTTCAGGTTTACGAAACCATTTTGTAACTAATCCTGTCCAATAGTCATTTACTACTGTTTCAGTTTGGGCAAAACCTTTAAGAATAGAACCAATAATGTTTTTTTCTGTTTTAGTTAAATTTTGTTTCCAATCATTAACGTCTGACATCATGGGTACCTCTGTGTGAATCCAATGTGCTTGGTGTTGTTTTAACCAATAATCATAAGCCTCTGGATATTCAAAGGGTTTATAAACGATACGCTCTGTAAGCAAATCTTTTTTTGCCATTATTTTTTTCTTTAAAAGTGAATAAATATAATATTATTTAAGAAACCTAAATTAGTCTACCAAATAAAAATGAAGGCCTTTTGAGCCTTCTTTTACTTGAGAGTGTGTGAATATACATACCAAACTAAGGAGTAAAATTAAAAGCGTTTCCAGCATTTTGTAAATTTTGTCTGTCTTGTCTAGTAAAGCCACCTGGGGTTGATTGTTGGTTATCTTGTGGAGAACCTTGTCTTCTGTTGGTTACTTCAATTTTACCAATTGACGCATCCATTGTAGAATTAAAGGTCATACCATCTGCACCATATCTGTTTTTCATAATATGCCAACGACCTGTTCCATTTTCTTTGTCTTCATGGTTTCTTGATAAAGACATTGCAAAGTCTGTAATCATCATTTTAGTGTAGCTTTCAGCCATTCTGTCACCTTGAATAATGTCTTCTCTTGCACCTGATCTGTTAACTTGAGATGCTGTCCAAATTGGTAGTTTCATTTGTGTTGCTAATCCTCTTAATCCTGTGTAAATGTCATCGAGTTTGTCTCTTTTTTCTTTACTTGATTTAGATGTTAAAAGGTCAGCATAATCTACAATTACTAAGTCAGGATTGATACCTTGTTGAACACAATTTTCTAAATGTGCGTGAATTGTGTTTACTGTGGCTTGTCCTGCTGGATATTCTCTAATGTAAAGACCACCTCTTAATCCTAATAGGCTTTCTTCTACTATGTCTTTATTTTGGGGTAAATCACCCACAGATATTTCTGTAAAATTAGCATCGTATCTTCTACCAACATACTTTTCACTTAATTCTAATGTGTAGTGAATTACTGTGTAGCCTAATTTAACTGCTTGGGCTCCAATAGCTACTAAAGCCCATGATTTACCACCACCAGGACCACCTGCTATCATTCCTAAATCGCCTTTTCCTAAGCCACCTAACAATAAAGTGTTAATTACAGGCCATGGTGTTTCAATTGTAGATCTACTGTCTTCTCTATATCTGTCTTCTACGTCAGTTATATATTCGTGTCCTAAATCACGTTCAACACCTGCTTTAAGTGCTTTGTCAATTAAATTACGAATGTCATCATAATCACCTAATTCTAATAGATCTACGGATCTAATTAATGCATTTTTAAGTGTTTGATTTTTACAAAAGTCAAGAAAAGTGTTCTTGATGTATTCAAGATCTTTTACTTGTGATGACTTGTATGTTTCTTTTAATTGTTCTTTTACAGCAACTGCTTGAACTTCATTTTGAATTCCTTCAACTTCTACCTTAAACACCTCCATTGTGGGTGTAGTATGATATTCATTAAAGTAAGTAAGTGTTTTACGAACAATCCATTTACTTGCGTCAGAATCAAAATAATCAGGAGACACAATGTCTGATGACTGCTGTAGGAAATCCCTATCCGTTACTAACGCAGCTAATGCTTTTGTCTGAAACGGGTGACCATATTGTGTGAGTTTATTCATGTGTTGATTGGGCGTAACTATTTAATTTTACAAAATGTTGTGTTAACCATGCATCGGGAATTTGCAAAGCATTTCCCATACAATCGTTATTATACATTATAATAAAATCATTTCGGGAGAGCAAATCTATTGGACGACTTATCATTTCACGAATTTGTCGTTTTAATTCTCCTGAAATTGGTGGATTTTTTAAATCCATTATCTTTTCATTTATTTCTAATTGATGCTCCGACGCCACAATTCTATCATGCATAGGTTCTTCCCCTTCTAAAGCCTCTTGAACGATGGAATCTAAATCCAAGATTTTTTCGGTAATAATGTCAGGAACAATTTTGGGTAATTTTTTAGGACCTAATCCTTTAATCCCCTCAATATTGTCTGACTTATCTCCCATTAGAACTTTATACATTAAGAAATTGTGAGCCGGTACACCATAATCCTTCATTACTAAATCGGGTGTGTAGAATTTTTTCTTAATAGGACTCCATACTGTAATGCGTTCATTTACTAATTGAAGAAAATCTTGGTCTGCTGACATGATTGTTACTTCTTTTTCTAGTAAATTATTTGCAATGTACGCTATGGTGTCATCAGCTTCAATATTATCTATTTGAACAACATTAATAGGAAGAGTACTTAAATATTGGATTAAACGTTTAATTTGGCTTTTTTGTGAAGCATATTCTTCTTCATAATTTTTCCAAGCATCCCACCTTGTCATACGTTTACCAGGTTTTCTGTTGTTCTTATAACTTGGTAGGATTTTTCTACGTCTGGTGCTTCCACCTTTTCCATCAAATGCAACTACAACCCTAGTAGGATTAACTTCCCTTATAGAAAGTGCTAGAGACTTTAAAAATCCCATTACACCCCCTATAGGAATTCCATTATCATTTAACATTCCATTTACAGAAAAGTTCCTAAGAAAAAGATTTAATCCATCGATTATTAATACTCTTGAATTAGGGTCTGTAGTGTCTACTTCCTTAACATCATTTAATATGTCAAATATTGATTCTGCCATTATATTCCAGTTTCGTCGATTTGTACGTCAGGATCCATTTCTTGTTCATCTTCATGTTGATATTTCATAACATATGAATCGCAAGTGTCTTTATACATTTGTTCTTTTATTTCTGGTCTTTCCTCACACAATTGTTGTAATTCTTTACCATAAAATGTAATAATTTCTCCTGTTGATGTGTCTGTGTATTTACAGATGGGTCCTGATTGTTTAACTACTTTGTAGTTTTTCATCAATTTTAACCATCCACCATAATCGTCAATACCTTGTCTGTAAAATACATTGTATCGAATTTTACGGTTTGGGGGTCCCATTCTATTTTTTACAACAATAGCTTCAACCTCAGAACCAACAATTTCTTCAACACCGTTGATTTTTTCCTTTAATTTACCTACTTGTTTAAGACGTAATCTTACTGAAGCATGGAATTGTAAAGCTTTACCACCTGATGTTGTGTATTGATCTGCAAATGGCATTGCGCCCATCTTTTGTCTTAGTTGGTTTGTAAATACTAATAGTATTTTTTCTTTACCAATTAAGTTAGTGATTTTACGCATTGCTTTTGACAAGATAATTGCCTTATGTGTGGCGTAACCATCTTTTTCAAAGTCAGCTGCTGATTCAATTTTGGTTGTTGCTGCTGCAACTGAATCTACTACAATTGTGACTAGTTTGTCTGGGTTATTTTCTCTAACTTGTGAAATTACATTTTCAATTGCGTCAAAAATGTCTTCTACTGTTTCAAGAGGCAAATAAACCATCTTTTCAACGTCAACTCCAATTGCTTGTAAAAATTGAGCATTTAAAGAAGATTCAGTGTCAATGTAAATTGCAATACCACCCTTCTTTTGGGTGTTTGCTATAATGTGAGATGCTAACAGGGACTTACCACTCTGTTCTAATCCAGTTATCTCTACAATTTTTGAAACTGGAAATCCACCATTAGGGCGATTTGAAATGGCCAAATCTAATACTGTGGATCCTGTGGACACCCAATCGTCTACATCTGTTGGTGAGTCTTCACTACCATCTAGAAAGTAAGCGACTTTGTGGTGGGTCTTGCTAAACTTTTTATTGAGAGATTCTGCAAGAAGCCCTGTTAACTCATCTCGATTTGAGTCTGTTTTTTTCTTTTTAGCCATTAATCAAAAAGATTATCTAATTTTTTATTGATGTCTACTTTACCTTGTGATTCTACTTTTGCTGTTTCTTTACCACCATCTAAATCTTCTGGTTTTAAGAATCCATGTAAAATGTCTTTCATTTCGTCAAATTCATATCTTTTATACAACGAAATAATGTCTTTTTGTGTGTCTAAAAGTGATTCAACTGTAGTAGCTTCTGCTTCTAAAGGTGTTTGATTTGGTTTAACACGAACTGTTGTTGTGTTGAACATTTTACCAGTTTCTTTAGCAGGAATTACTTCAACTGTAATGTCACGACCACTAGCTACATCTGTAATGTCACCATAATCTTCATCTGCCATTACACCAAGTAATTCTTGATATACCATTTTACCAAATTCCCAAAAACGTACACCTTTGTCTTCTTCACCACGCACATAAACTGGAGCGAAAACACGAAGTTTAGGGTATAATTTTTTAGCCAACTCCATGTTGGTTTGGTCACCTGACTTACGCAATTTTGTTGCAAATTCTAAAATTGGATCAGTTGTGTCGAAATTAGACAATGCTAACATACGAGGTTTACCAATTCCAAAGTAGAAATATAATTCATTGAATGGAAAGTCTTTATTAAATTTTGACGGTACAATACGGATTTGTGATTTTGTACCTTCTTTTGGTTTCCAGAAATTTGCAGCGTAATCTGTCTTTTTTCCTCCACCTTTGTTGTTTAGACTTGCTAAACGATTTTTGATTTCATCTAAATTCATAGTTAGAATTTTATTGTTTAAAAAGGGTTAATTGTTTTTACTTCCGTAAATATACAAAAGTTATTTGGCTAAACCAAGTTTGTTTTGGGAAATTTTTAAGAAATGTTAATTATATTTCTTACTTTAGTGTCGATACGTTTATAACCATCAGATTGTATTAGTAAAATTGAATTTCTGTAATCATTCCAATTTACTGCGTATGACTTGTCTAAATAACCATTATTCAAACTCTTTATCAATTCATTTAAAGCATTAATTGTGTAAAGAGTGTTTGTTTGTTTTTTTCTATGTACCAATATTGTGTTGTTAATTAAAAATTCGCCACTTGAATTACCTAGGTCTACATTGTATGTAAGCATAATTTTTTCCCCATCCAAGCTTTCTAGGACAAAAATTTTATTGAAAAGTACAGAGTAAGATCCTTTTATTTGATCAACTGTATTTTCAATATTTTCTTCAGGGACGAATGTGCAATAGAGGCGATTGTTCATAAAAACCATATTAGTCCCCAATAAATATACGACTTCCTACAAAGCCTCCAACACATCGTAATTTTTCCCTATCTTCATTTTTATTGGGTGTTTTCGGGACACTATTTCCTTGATTTTTATGAGAGTTTCTTTACCATCTGATTTGGAAAAGTCAAATAAAAACGAATCATACACATATAATATTAAGGTAGACTGTTTGTCTTCCAAATATTCATTTAATTCTTTAACAACCTGCATGTTGGTTTCTGTTTCATATGCCTGTATAAGATAATTAAACAATTGTTGGCGGGTTAATTTGGGGTGATTTTGTTTTTGTATTCGCTTTCCTAACGTAGTTTCAACATATCCTATACGATTAAACATTTCCCAATTTAAGTCTATATATTCTTGTGCTCTACTAAAATACGGATGGTGTAGGTTTTCTTTTCTAATTCCCCCATACATCTGTTTGAATGTATGTTCTTTAGGATTGATGTTGGGGTCATTGTAAACTTCGCTTAATTCTTCATAAACGTCTGCTTTAGAAAAAGAAAAGCCTACCATGTCCGCAATCAGTCGTGGATGATAACCACTATAATCTACTTCAATTAACAGGTCATTTTTAGGTTCAAATGACTTTCGCTCTCCCGTTTTGTGTTTTAAACCCATAAAACTTAATCCGTTGAAATTATTTACAGGCCTTCCGGTTGTTGTGTATGGATTATACCATCCGTATATATTATTGTCTTTAGTTGAATGTTTGTCGCATGTTAATTTAAAGTAGTTTTCAAAATGATCGTTAATCTTGATTGAATTTTTTTCTATGTGGTATAAACTTGGTAATATTATCTCGTTGTATAGTGAATCTACATTCTCGCTAAGTAGTGGAATTAACGCATTTTTTCTCAATTCACACCGCTCGAAGTGTTTGCCAATAGGAATCATTTTATTTACCTTTATTTGTGGGAATTTACGGTAATAATGTGTGTGTGCTTGTGTGTTAAACTTATCGTCGAATGGTAAGTTGGTTTGTTTGTAATGTAAGTGTTGTATATCCGTATGAGGGTTCGTGGGGTTAATGTGACGAGTTGCTTTGCTATCTTTTGTAAAAAACGACTTTTCATTTATCCATTGCCAAACTTCCTCTTTGTTTAAATTTATACATTCTGGGTGATTTAATGGAAGTATAAAACCTTTACGATCTAAAGAAGAAACGTATATTGCAATTACCTCTGCAAGGGCAGGGTGAGTATTGTCATTTCCTAGGACATAGTCAATATAGCACTTGTCTGTGAGAATGTCGCGGATTTCTGCGAATTGGTCGGGTGTTTCGATAAGATAGAACATACCTTATCAATGTA
>OCVQ010001531.1_pt1 | contig 17379 bp, 16 predicted proteins | sample 1539061 | NCBI WGS metagenome assembly OCVQ01 (sample SAMEA3355526, study PRJEB22509) | marine metagenome | biome: marine; feature: river plume; material: water | place: USA | collected 2010-08-08 | depth 0.5 m | reverse complement strand
AGGGGGTAACACGTTTTTAACGCCCCCTGTTGCCAACACAAAGTCTATCGGCTACATTCATGCGAAAGGTATCACCCTTATACATGATAACTGCTATATGACACATCATACTCATTCTATGAAGAGTAGGTTGTCTGTTGAACAGAATCCCATCTCCATCCATCATATGTCGGTGAACAATATCACCATACTCAAGTTGAATATTCTCTCTGTCCGCATAACGAAGAGTAATCTGTTCTCCATTTTTCTTTTCAAGAATTTTGGCTCCTGGATATTCATCAGGACCATTTTTCACCAGTTTTAGTAGAAAGTTCTTGTTCATAGCATTCACAGTGACCGGTTTAGTAATATTCTTGGCTACTTTGAGAGGAATACCAAGCTCTCTAATAGACAAATTGGGGTCAGGAGTAATGACGGAACGAGCGGAGAAATCAACACGTTTTCCCATTAAATTACCTCTTACACGTCCTCCCTTACCATTTAATCTCTCCTTAATCGACTTGAGAGGACGACCCGAACGTTGTGCGACGGAAGCTACGCCTGGAATTTTATTATCCACTTGAGTCGCAATATAATATTGGAGAACAGTGTGCCAGTCATCAATAATATTGGAATTTGCGTTTTCTTGGATTTTCTCTTGAAGTGTCTTATTTGCCTTGATAATATTTACCAAAATATGACTAATATCGTCCTCACTGCGTTGCTGACCATCCATCTTAATTGATGGCCTGACTGCTGGGGGAGGAACAGCCAATACTTGACAGACCATCCAGTCCGGTCGTGAAAATACTGGACTAAAACCCATAAAGTTAACGTCCTCATCCGATATACGACGTAATATTTTCAATACAATTTCGGGAGTTAATTTCATGTTTAATTTTTCTTTGTCGTCGTCAGTCAGTCCGTCAATATTATCCCATTCTGCGAACAATGTTGCTAAACCCTCCTTTCTAATTTTTTTTGGTTGAAGACATCCACATCCGTCTTCACTATCTTCACCACATCTACCCACTACACTTGCTAGTTTAAATACATAGTTCCATCTATCGTCGCTATTTAATTTAAGTGCTTGTTTGTAATTATCTTTACTAATCTTTAGTTTGCTGCACTTAATACACACACATCTCAATACTTTCATGACAGTAGTCAAATATTGGATATAAAACACCGGTCTAGCTAATTCGATATGGCCAAAATATCCGGGTGTTTCCATATAATCCAATCCATCGGTTGGGCAAATTAATCCAGGTTCTAGCACACCCATTCTAGGATCAAACAAACCACCGATTACTGGCTTATTATTAATATACGTATCCCTCGATGTAATTTCGGCAACAGAACCTTTGCGAATTTCATCTGGACTTAATATACTAAATTGAATCCCAATAATTTTAGAACTCTTCTTTTTGGGAATATTCTCTTTAAAATGATTCGCCATTCTTCCTTATAATATACTGTAATATTTAACTAGTTTTAAAACGTCAATTTTTTTCTTTATTCATTTAATCCTTTTAATAAAAAATTGAAGTTAAAGTTTAATTATTATTAAACTGTATCATATAACAATCATGCCTGTTTCCAAGGATAATAAGACCAATAAATCTGCTAAGCGTGTGTATAACACTCGTTCTAGTAAGCAAACTACAAATTTAAAAAAAAATACGGATAGTGATAGTAGTGATAACGATGACGCGAGTACACATAGTGATAGTGAAAGCGAAAGCGACGCTATGGACGTTCATGAATATAGAAAATTTCTACAAAAGATTTTCCCTTCCAATCATTTAAAAAATAAAATTAAAAGTGGTGAAAAGTTAAAAAACACGATTAAAACTCTGGATGACGCTGACAATGAAGAACAGGAAGAACCAGAAGAAGAAGAAGTCGTAAAAACTAGAAACAATACAACAAGTAAGAAAACTAAGCCAGCGATGGCGAACTGTAAAAAGAAAGATTCTACGGTTGATACTTTGTCAAGTAAAAATGCCAAAAATAAACGCAAGTCCAAGATGGCTTTAGTTGAAGATATAAGCGAAGAGGAGGAAAGCGAGTATGAAACATTGGATGAAGATAGTGAGGACGATGATGATGAGTATGAAGATGAAGAGGGAGAAGTTGAAGTTACGCGTCGTGGAAAACGAGGGTTTAATATTATATTTACCATAGGCGATCCAATGCGAAACGACGACGAGGACGATTCCGAATATGAAGACGAAGACGAAGACGAAGACGAAGACGAAGACGAAGACGAAGACGAAGACGAAGATGAAGACGAAGATGAAGACGAAGACGAAGACGAAGACGAAGAGGATGGTCGTAAAACAGACGAGAATAATGATAAAAGCGCAAAAATAGAAGCAGATATGGTAAAACAACAAGAAACCATAAATGCTATTCGAAAAACATTCAATGAAATTTTAGAGAATGACAAGAACAATAAGATAGCAATTGATGGCTTAAAGAATATTGACGCAAAGGAAAAGAAGTTGAAGAAGCAAAGAGAAAAGAAGTTGAAAACGCAAAAAACTAGAAATGTGAAGAGATTTAAGAACTTGATTAATAAAAAGAGTTTGATGAATGATTATAAGTTCTTCAAAGAAAATTTGACAATTGAAGAACAACAAAAGGTCATTCGTGAAGTAGAAGAAATTAATAAGGTAAATATTGTTCAAAAACCGTATAGACTCACACTGTTAGAATCAGATATACCAGTTCATCTAAAATCAATTGCTCTTAACAAAATTTCATCGCTTAGAACCATGGATCCTGGAAATGGCGAGTATTATAAAATAAAGAATTGGGTGGATACTTTTATGCAGATTCCATTTAATCGTTATAGGAGCTTACCTCTCACAATGGACCATGGTATTGATGCATGTCACGCATATATGGCACAGTCAAAAGATATTCTTGACCAAGCAGTATACGGATTAAACGATGCTAAGCTTCAAATTATGCAAATGATCGGTCAATGGATTGCTAATCCAGGTGCCGTAGGAACAGCTATTGCCATTAAGGGTCCTATGGGTACTGGAAAGACAACTCTTGTAAAGGACGGTATTAGTAAAATACTAAATCGCGAATTTGCGTTTATTGCGCTAGGTGGTGCTACTGACAGTAGTTTCTTGGAAGGTCATGGCTATACATATGAAGGAAGTACGTGGGGTAAGATCGTAGATATATTGGTTAAGACGAAGTCAATGAATCCTGTAATTTATTTCGACGAGTTAGATAAGATCAGTGATACTCCAAAGGGTGAAGAAATTGCTGGTATTCTAACACATCTTACTGACACGACGCAAAACAGCCAGTTTCACGACAAGTATTTTGCGGAAATTGACTTTGATCTAAGTAAATGTTTGTTTATCTTTAGTTATAATGATGAATCTAGAGTAAATCCAATTCTATTAGACAGAATGTATAAGATTCAAACAGCCGGTTATGAAAAGAAAGATAAACGTACAATTTCAAAAAATTATTTGATTCCTAAGATCATTGAACAAGTGAATTTCAATAGTGAAGATATTGTTATTCCAGATGATACTATTGATTATCTAGTAGAAAATTACACAGAAGGCGAAAAGGGTGTTAGAAATCTAAAAAGATGTTTGGAAATTATTTATACCAAACTAAATCTATATAGATTGATGAAACCAGATTCAAAACTATTTGAACAAGAAATGACATTGAATGTGGAATTCCCATATACAGTTACATCCGATATCGTAAAGAAGTTGATTAAAAAGGATGACAAACAGGCGCCTATTTACGGGTTATATGTGTAATGATATTATTACATAATAACAGTATGTATACGAATATAAAAATATAAAACAATATAAAAAATATTTTTTATTTATATTATTCGAATAACAGATGGCTAATAAAGTACATCTTATCGGTAAACTTATTCAAATTGAAATGTATAATCTTAAAAATATTTGTCCATTTGTACATAAAATATCTAATAATAACTTTACTGTACCTTTAGGTGGGTATTGTCTTAATGTTGAGAACAAATTTACAGATGAAGGAGACACCCCCGATAAATTTTTTCCACTGACTAATTTTTATATCACATCCGATAATAAAATTATACGTAATAATGAGGTAAATAACCCAATCTGTATGTCAACTGTTTATTTTATAAATGGATACAATAAATATGTTCCTATTTTGTCACATATTAACTCTAAATATAAAGTAAAACCGCATCATATTATTGAAACTATACCAGATGACACGTAATGTAAAAACTGATTAAATATATTATTTCATATTGATTTACATGAAATTGTAAAATAATATATTTATATTTTCTTATACAACCTGTTTAATATTCAGCGGGAGCCATTGATCGATTACCACCTCTTTCATTGAGATAGCTAACTTGCTCTTGTGTCATACATGCGCATCCAGAGCTGGAAGAATAGGTGGACGGGCAACACTCTGGCTTAAATTCGTTATTAGCAAACATAAACATTTGACCTTCTGGAAGAGGAACTGGGGTACCCTTGTATTGAGACCACTTTGAGGCAGCAGAACTATATTCCATATTATTCGAATATTGATTTGCCTTATTTGTCCAACTGTTGGTAACATCGCTACCCATAGACCAGTCTAATGCGGCTCCCATGACAGCCATACCTTCTTGAACGCCTATCTTACTACATGAACAAAATAAATGACCACCTAAAATAAAACCAACTGCTAAACAAACAATGATTATTTCTAAACGACATTGATAACCAAAGATTTTTAACTCCATATTATATATATTTTAAAGATATAAAAATTATCCGAAAGCTTTTAATAACCTATATTTGTCTAAATCGAGATATTTGTCAATGCATTTATTGTAATCATGATATTTAACACCATTTACGTAAAATGTTCGTTTGTCAGTCATTAAATGATAAATAACGTTTCTTTTCTCTTTTTCTCCGTACATATCTAGCGTACAGATCATGCCTAAATCTGGGTCACACAATTGTAAATTTGGCCCTCCTATTATATCCGTCTTATTCTCTAAATGAATTCGTTTGATTTCTAAATCAACCGCATTGATTTTAACAATACCTACGACTCTTTCACCGAACCGTAGTATATCGTTCACTTGGATTTCATTTATATTTACGTTGTGACCATCTTGTAATTCCACTTTAGTTGTTTCGACAAACCCACCATCTAAATATTTGTGGATATCATGTAATTCGAAATTTTTCGGCAAATATTTACTACAGTTGTTCTTCAATTCGTCTATCTTTAAATTATCAAGTTCGTCCCAATCACTAAATACTTCATTGTTAACATGGATTATTTTCTTGTTAGTATTAATACAATACAAGAAGTCGCAATATATATCAGTTTTTACGCTATGAGGATGTTCTTTTACTTTGATCCAATTACCACTATATTTGACCATGTGTTCTCCAGTACAATATACATCATTTAGCTTGTAAACGATTTCATCGATATTTGCCAGTTTCATTGTCGCAGTTATAATACTTTCATTCTCTAATATCATACCCACATCGACGTCTTTTATCTGTATTTTTTCACCATTTTTTAAAGTTAGTATTGTATCACCAACAAAACAGCTTGGTAGTCCGGGTAGAGGATTGACTAATTGCTTTAATATCATTACTTGGATAATATAAATCATTATACCAGGTACTAATGCCATTATAAAAATGATGAGTAGAGGTATGGCAAACGGTAGCCCCAAACCAAATGGGATAAAATAAAGAACTATCATAATAGTCGCCAGTGAAATTAAAATTCCAGTAACTATTTGTATAATAGCCCCAAGACTTGCTATTAAGGTCTGATATGTTCCAATTAACATATATATGCTTGCGGTCATAATGCCTTGCGTTTTATTCATAATATCTTTCACCTTTATAACCATGTATTGAATTGGTATTAGAATACTTAATATCCTCTCCATCACTTCTTGTGTTATAGACGTTGTCGCATTTCGAATAGTTGATAGTATTTGTCGTATATGTTGAAGTGACTCTTGTAACCCATCTAGTATTTTTGTAAATGAATTTACTAAATAATAGAATGGAGCCAGAACAGTTCCTATAATATCAGTTAAAATGCTTTGAATACATCCTGTAAAATTTTGAGCTGTAAAATCAAATGCGCTCATTTTTTTGGGATCTGGTGGGTTTATAAGCCCAGCGAATGGCATAACCGACGGTTTACATCGTTGATTTATCCAATCCGCTTTTATAGGCTGTAAATTATTATATATATGATAATAAGATATTACTATAAAGAATAGTATACATAAGATTGTCGCTGCCCATAATGAACCGCCGTATTTATCGAGAAATCCAGTTTTACTATATAATTTATTTATTATTGAAAATACATTGGTAGTCTTATCATTCATATATTTTATTTGTATAATAAATAATTTTATTTTATTTATTATATATTCATCATTATGTTATAATAAGTTCGTCGTGAATTAAATACTTATTTTGGACATCATTCTAACCATTTGACCAGGTGGTCCATTCCACGACGATTGCATTGTCATAACTGTTCCTTGTAGTATATACATCATTGTCGCCATGACGCCGACTATTTTTCCCAGCATATCTTTCATTTTAATCAAAATATATTGAAATTGGGTTAGTATGTTAATAAATATCCCAAATATACTTTGAACTATTGACGTTATCATATTTCTAAATACATTAATGAATGATCTTATGTCTTGTATCGATTCCATTAGACCTCCAATTGTTTTATTCATTACTGACATCAAGTAATGAAGCGGTTGTAATAAGTACCCCATAAAATCCATCTGTGTATTTTGAATACAGTGAGTAAAATTGGTCATTACATTATGTCCAAATGTACCCGCAAATGGCATGATCATTGGGTTACATCTATATTCTGTCCAATTGTCCTTTATTCTTGTTATTCCAACTGCTAAAATATTGTAAAAATATAATCCTACAAATATTAATATTATGAATATTGATAAAGTAATATCGGATGACCTCATATTACTTTATATTGTTATTTTTATTTATAAAAATTGTTTTTATTGATTCTTTTTACTTCTTGGATTTTTTGGATTTTTTGGATTTTTTGGATTTTTTGGATTTTTTGGACTTTTTGGACTTTTTGGATTTTTTGGACTTTTTGGACTTTTTGGACTTTTTGGACTTTTTGGACTTTCTTTTTCCACCAATTAAACTTCCAACTCCATATACTGACTCCGTTGATGGTATTGGTATAGGTGCATTACAACTAGTACAGCCACCTTTCATGGCACTTGGATTACATTGAGGTCCTTGACAAAGCGCACTACTTGATGCCTCGCCAATACATTTGTCACACACACTATTCGCTCCATTTTGTGTTAAAGATGTATTTGCACCTACACTCGCACCGTTAGCACTTTGTCCTCCAGCGCTTACTTGCGGCCCGGATTGTGGAAATTGAGGAACTGATATAGATCCACCTTTATACTTTTTTTGTTTCCCACCCGTAAATTGTTTATTTGTTTGTGATTGTTGTGCTACTTGTGCATTTCTATAATTTATAGCAGCATCTCTAGGCGAAGTGCCGTTCATAGGAGCAGACTCGACTGGCATTACACCAACTTGGTCTACTGATTTAGATTCTACTGAATTAGGTGTAGACATTCTATATTTATATATTTAATCTAGAAAAAGTTTAAAACGAATTAAGTAATTGTATATATAATACAGTATGAATGACTTAGAGAGATTAAACTTACAAAAAATGATTCAGGAGAACGATGTCGAAAATAATACACATTTAATACGCAACCTGAAGCATAGCACGAAAATATTAAACGAAGTTGAAACCATGCTAAAATTAAAGAAGGAATATTCGTCTATGGCTAAATCTAGCCCAGAGCAATTTGATTCTATGTGTGTAAGTGAGTGTCAGTTTTTATTCAATAATTATACGGACATCTATAACAAGGTGAAAAAGGATGAAATTGATTTGAAAATTTTGCTAAGATTGTTAAATGTATTACACGCAATTGAGGAAGGTGCACTGGACCAACATGAGGGTTCGTTTGAAGTAGGCAAAATACTAAAAGAGATATACATTGATAGTGCCTTGAGAAAAGCAGATAAACTAAATGAAGAACATGATTCCAGCAAAGAAAATATGAATATAAAACCAGTTGAGAATATTTCTTGGCGTGATTTTAAACATAAACGTGATTAGATGTAGATAAATTTGATAAATAACATCATGAATAGCCTATAAAAATAAATAATCTGATACTATATAAACATAACATATCTGTTATTATAGTATGTCATACACATTGTTAATTGTAGAATCCCCTGCTAAATGTCAGAAAATAGAATCCTATCTTGGCTCAGGATATAAATGTATTGCCAGTTATGGTCATATTCAAGAATTGCCAGGAATGAAAAATATTGATATTGATAATAATTTTAAACCTAGTTTTCAACCAATGGAAACAAAAGCGCAACAAATAAACAAAATGCGAACTATGATAAAAGGCGCAAAGGATATATTGTTGGCATCAGATGATGACCGTGAAGGAGAAGCCATTGGTTGGCATATTTGTCAAGTATTTAAGTTACCTTTAACGACAAAACGGATTATTTTCCATGAAATTACGAAAGAGGCAATCACGCGAGCCGTTCAAAATCCTACATGCCTCAATATGGATCTTATTTATGCGCAACAAGCCAGGCAAATTTTAGATGTAATTGTTGGATATAAAATTAGTCCGGTTCTCTGGAATCACATAACACGTAATTCAAAAGCTGGGCTTTCTGCTGGTAGATGTCAAACACCCGCACTAAGATTAGTATACGATAATCAAAAGGATATTGAAGATTCTCCTGGTAAAAAGGTGTATAATACTACCGGTTATTTTAGCCAAATGAATATAGGATTTTCACTGAGTCATAATTTCGAAATTGTTAGATTTAATACGACTACCAATACAATGGAGCAGTTTTTAGAAGCATCAGTAGAACATAAACATCTCTACTCATGTTCTACACCCAAACAAACTATAAAGACTCCTCCTATACCATTTACAACTAGTTCATTACAACAAAAGGCGTCGAGTGAATTGAATATTTCGCCAAAGGATACCATGTCTATTTGCCAAAAGTTGTATGAAGCAGGATTAATTACCTATATGCGAACTGACAGCACTACATATAGTATTGAATTTATTGAAAAGGCAAGTGAATTTATCAAAGAAAAATATGGAGAACCTTATTTACATGAAGATGTATCACGGTTAAGTGAACGCAAGGTGGAAAAACCAAAGAAAAAGGGTACCAATAGTAAAAAAAAAAACGAAAAGGAAAGCAACGCGCAAGAAGCACACGAGGCTATTCGTCCAACTGATGTGACGTGTGAATCTATAGGTGATTCGTATTCGTCAAAAGAACGAAGGATGTATAATTTAATATGGTCAGTTACGGTTGAAAGTTGTATGAGTCCTGCGTTATATCAATCAGTCAGTGCCGCAATTAGTGCTCCACTGGAAAAGGAGTATAAATACAGTTCAGAATTGGTCAGCTTTCCTGGTTGGAAGATTGTAAGGGGATATGATAAAGAAAATCCCGAGTTTCAATTTCTACAAACCATTAAAAAGAATACAATAGTTCAATATAATAAAATTACTGCCAAAGTAAGCGTTAAAGATTTGAAGTCGCATTATACAGAGGCAAAATTAGTTCAATTATTAGAGGAGCGTGGAATTGGAAGACCGTCGACCTATTCAAGTTTAATTGAAAAAATCCAAGAACGAGGGTATGTTAAAAAGGATGACGTCAAAGGGAAAAAAATCAAATGTGTTGATTATGAGTTAGTAAAAGATGAACTGGCGGAAATCCAAGATGAACGCGAGTTTGGTAACGAAAAAAATAAACTCGTACTTCAACCACTCGGGCAGTTAGTAATCGAATTTCTTGTACAACATTTTGAAAAATTGTTTAATTATGAATATACAAAAAATATGGAAACTGATTTGGATCGTGTGGCCAAAGGTGATAAGATTTGGTATGAAATATGTAGAGATTGTTTGGCGGATATCAATGATTGTTCAAAGGATTTGGGCAACGACGGTAAACAAATAATTAAAATTGATGACGAACACAGTTATATGATTGGCAAATATGGACCAGTTATTAAATGTGGCAGTGGTGACAAAACTACCTTCTTACCAGTAAAGAAGGATATTGATATTGATAAATTAAAAAGTAATCAATATAAATTAGAAGATATTGTAGATGTTAAAATTGCTGCGACTAATTCGGGTTCTGGTGGTGCGAGTATTGGTAAATATAAGGGTGAAGATGTATTTGTTAAAACTGGTAAATTTGGTAATTATATTACCTGGGGTGAAAATAAAAAAACATTGAATGGTTTGAAAAAAGAACTAGATGATATTACAATAGATGATTTGATTCCGGTTATTGAAAATACAACAACTCTAAATACATCCATCGTAAGAAATATCAATACAGATATTAGTATTCGTAATGGTAAATTTGGTCATTATATATTCTATAAAACGCATCATATGGCAAAACCAAAATTTATTAAACTAGCTGGATTCAAAGGAAATTATAATACATGTTTGCCCGAAGAAATAGAGCGTTTTGTTGAGAAGAATAAGTAATATGATAATTGCCATTAATAATCATCTGGTACACGGACTACATATTCGCGGGCAATCTCATCTTTTAATTGATTAAACGCGATTGTGAAATTGAAGTTATCATCTTTAAAATCAACAAGTCGTCCGTCGTGATATCGAAACTTGAATTTTGCCTTTTTTATTTTATCAATCGGTGGTTGGTATTGAGATACATTTTGTAAATATATATTTGTCGAGTCGAATATTAGACTAGACTGGCTTGTATATGTTAATGGAATTTTAGCAAATGCCGAATTTACTCTTCCATTGTAATCATTGTTGTACATGTTGTTTGTTCTTTCGACATACGGTTTCAGTTCGTCCATCGTGTTAAATTTATCAAACTCCATATAAATGACCCCGTCACCGAACATAGATATAGTTTGTGGACTTGCCACGTAATAAGCATATGCGGTATATGTTGGTGGTAAATATGTTGGATCTGGACTTAACCAAATATTGTTAGCTTCGTAATTAAATAATACGTTGCCGCTAGTTTCTATGGGAGTATATTCAGTTTTGTTAAAACCTAAATAAGACGGTAACCCCCAGTTTGTATATTGGTCCCATACATTGGGCGATTGGTGATCAGTTACGATAGCATTACATGGAATAGTATAATCTACTTTTACATTAAATGGTAATACAAACCCGTCATAAGTATTTCCGAAATACATACGCTGTCCTACTCTATCGTAGTGAACTTTAAAATTGGTGTAAGTAGCACCCACGCTAGCAGCAGATGGATCAGTTAATAAAAAATCGCTTACTGCGTTATTCATGGAATGTTCTAATTCATACGCCATCTCATCTGGAGTATAAAATCCTTCTTGAATCGTTATCGTATATGGATTGTTTATATTAATAGCTAAAGCTGTGTATTTTTCTGTTTCAGTAGAAAGATTTGGTCGTAAATAAAATTGTAATTTAGTGTTTTGTTGGTTATTACTAAATACATACCTATTTGAAGGTAGTTGAATTTCAACCAGTCTCATTGATTGTACATTTGATAGAGTGGCTGGTAACTCCACCTCGAAATAGTTTGGGTGTGGCCATTTATTAATATCTCTGTCTTCCGTATGAATAGTAACTAGTTTGCGGTCAAGCACATATGTATTTTGTCTTCTTATTAACTGATGTTCATTGTTTACATTGAATTGTGGATATCGACTCATATATGATTAAATGAGAAATAATTTACGTAAATACTGACACATTTAGACAATATGTTAGATTGACTCTTTATAATTTCACAAATAAAATAACATGCTATTTTATATGAAGAATAAATATAAAATAGGAAAAAAAGGAATACAGTTGGGCGGCGACGGTGAATTATCGTCAACCAGTACTAATCCTAATACAACTGCGACACAGTCAGTACAGGGCGATGGAAGTAAACCGAATGGATATGTTCCAGTAAAAAGCCTACCATATGATGTACAGATTTTTTCGTTATTATGTATAGTTGGAATATTAGCAAAACTAATACTTGGTCAAGTCACCACAGATACTGCTACGGCGACTGTATACGGTTATGGATTTGGTGTATTGTCGCTATTAGGATTAATAATGACTTCATTTGCTATTTCAAGTAAAGATCCAGCATCTCGTAGTTTTATTGGATTTTTTACAGTAATAATAAAAAATGCATTGCCTATAATTCTTACTATCATAGTCGTGTCATTAGTGTTAGCACAAAATATATTATTTTATAAGCAGATAAATGATGGAAGAGTAACCGATGAATATAAACAGTTTTCTGGAATATCTTCTTTTTTTGTAGTAGTTCAGTGTGTTTTAGTAATTAAGTATTTAACAAATATTTTACTAGGTGAACAAAGGAAGGAGGCGGGGCTTTCGGGTCGTATAATGGCCACGTTGTCCAGTGAAATTAGTAGTATTGTATGGATTCTATCTATAATCAATATAGGTATCGTTGGTATACTTCAAGTTATTTTGAAATATTTCTCTACAGATGGTTAAATACACAATAGTTTGTACGTTAGGCCATATTCTGTGTCATTTTCCCATATACCAGATATTTTTAATATAAACGAATTTGTAACTGGTATTGTATCGGTTTCATTATTTGGAAATAATTTTATAGAACCTACGTTCAACGTTTCATATATAATTTTTCTTTGTTTTTTTGGATTACCATATTTATTTAATATTTGGTTTTCTATTTCATATAATTTATATAATAAATCCTTATTGTTACTAATATCATATGTAATTTTTATTTTTTTAAAATAATTTTCCTTTGAAGTTATTTTCAATTGTAATAGTAAATATAATCCAGAAATCATGATATGTTCATTTGAATATATTAATTTAACAAAATAGCTGTTGTCCATTACTATATTTTGGATAGGTGTGGTGTAATATATGTTAGAAATATCAAACTTATCTTCATTTATAACTACGTTCATATCGTTATTATACATAACAACGTATCTTTATCCAGTTTATATAAGAATATAATATTTGCCCACTTGGTATATCATTTTGTATATTAGTTAAATTACTATAATAATAATTAAAGATTTCATACATATTATATTATATGAAATTTTTAGAAACTCATTTTGATGAATATATTCAATCCTCGAATAAAGTCTCGTTACACCCGTCAATACAATCGAGATATGACTCATTTCCAAATGACATACATAAATTAAAAAATATTATCCTCTACGGTCCTTCTGGTGTTGGAAAATATACTCAAATGTTAAACGCTATCAAAAAATATAGTCCAAGTGAACTCAGATATGAAAAAAAACTTACTGTCACTTATAATAAAGTAAACTATTATTTCAAAATTAGTGATATCCATTTTGAAATTGATATGGCATTACTTGGATGTAATTCGAAACTATTATGGAATGATATATATACTAATATTATTGATATATTAACAGCACGAACAAATAAGACTGGTATTATTGTTTGTAAAAATTTTCATAGAATACACAGTGAATTGTTGGATTGTTTTTATAGTTATATTCAACAAAATAACACTGCTGTAAATCTAGTTTATGTGATTATTACCGAAGGTGTGTCTTTTATTCCAGATAATATTGTAAATAACTTTCATATTATATCTCTCCCTCGACCACTTAAAGTAAACTATAACAAAGTACTTGGGAAAAAACTGGCAACAGACTACGATGTTCGCAATATAACAAACATTAAAAATTTGGCAACATCTAACCAGTTAGATAATATTTCAAATGTAAATATCTATGTAAATACCTTGTACGAGATGATGAAATTTCCTGACACCTTAAAATATGTTCAATTTAGAGATGTTATATACGATATATTTATATATGATATGGAAATAGGTAACATTATGTTCATATTGTTGAAATTAATTTTTAAAAATGACAATCTCTCAATAGACGCTGTAAATTCTATCTACCTAGAAATGTTTTCATTCTTACAGTTTTATAATAATAATTATAGACCTATTTACCATTTAGAGAATTATCTATATAGTCTAATAAATAAAATACATGGATTTTAATCAATCTTGTTTAAAATTACAATTAACGACTCCATTTTCACTCATTGAGTTAAAAAAACAGTACCGAATGCTTGCTTTAAAATATCATCCTGATAAACATGTTCCAGATACCGACCATTTTTATGAGAATAAATTCAAAGAGATTCAAGAATCTTACGAATATTTAAATGCTTTCTTGGAGGAAAATCAAACAATACCGTCTTCTCGCACGAACGATTATAATTCTTTATTTGTTGATTTTCTCTCTTCATTCTTTACAAATGGTCACCACGACATACAGACAATTATACAGACGATTATAAATGATTGTCATAATATATCTGTCAAGCTATTTGAGAATATGGATAAAGAACGGGCAATTCAAATATTCGAGTTTATCAATACGTATCAACATATTCTATATATTAGTAGTGAAACTGTGGAAAAAATTAAGAATATTATTAACGAAAAAATGGAAAATGACAATATCATTATATTAAATCCTAGTTTGGATGATTTGATGAACGATAATATTTATATTTTGGAGTTTGAAGGAGAGAAATACTATGTTCCATTGTGGCATGCGGAGATACATTATAAACATAAAAATAATAGATTAATAATTAAATGTATACCTGAATTACCCGAGAACATTTCTCTCGATGATGATAATAATATTATAGTTAGTGTATGTAATTCTTTTAAGACTGTTATTGATATGGAATATATATCGTTTCAAATTGGAATACAAACATATAATATACCTGTTAAGGATTTGAAAATACAAAAAATACAGAAATATAGTATAAATAAACAGGGGATTTCAATTATTCAGCCCAATAGTGTATATGACAACACTAAGAAATCAGATATCATATGTATAGTTCAGTTGACTTAAACTTATGATTTATGCTTATGTAAATATTGTATCAAAAAATAAAAAGGGTTCCTCGTCTTTTTATTTTTTATTATAATGGTTATTTTTATTTTTATTTTTCAACACACACATATATCCTAGCATTCCATGCGATGACGACACATAGGACAACATAGATATGTTCTATCATTTGGTCCGCCGTAACTGTAGTCGACTCTACAGTTTGCTTTGTAGTGTGATTCCCAGCAACTACCGCAGAACATATGCCCACATCTCGTCTTAATGTTACTAGGAAACATGGCGTCTGGAGGAGATAATTTAGCCAAACACATATCCCATCTTAACCGTATAGGATTCCAAATGGGCGCCTCCATACAATCCATACAGATAGGACAATCGTCACCATCTTCAGGTTTCGCCGTTTTGACTATTCGAATACGTCCATAGAGATTCCATCGTCTGACTAGTTCGCGAACCATACGCGTTTTGGGGAGAGTGAGTGGAATTTGGCTACGTAATTGCTTGATTTCACCCGACGTAAACTGTTTGCGTGGAAACACAATGCGTTGATTATCATTTAATCTCATTCTACTAATAACGAATTTCAGCTCATCTATAGGAAAGGAGTTGAAATCGGGCATTTGGTCGGCCATCATACAATCCTCCATTTTCTCAAGCATAGTTCGTCGCCCTTTCATATTGCTATTACACCGGTTGGTTGTATGTGACACACAATTACATATTAGGCATCGTGTAGGAGACATATTGGTTTTGCCTGTCATATCTTACTTAAATTTATTAAGAGTAAACTCTAATTTTATAATGTTAAAGTAGTGAATAAAATACAAATATACTTCAATTTTTTTGATGATATGAGTTACAAAACACACATTGAAAAAAAAATTGAAGTTGGATGAGTAAATTAAGTATTCGACGAGCTACTAACTTGGCTCAAGTATAGTAAAGTTAGACACAGATAGCGTGAAAAGCACTCCCCTCGAAAGTGTAATTAAATGGAATATTTTACAAATATAGATATATTTGATAGTGCCGATATATATTCGGTCAAGCAAACTAATTGTTAGTTGATACTATTATGTATCAGCGCGCAAGCTATCAACTATTCCCCTAATTTTGTAAAATATTCCTGGACGAAACCACCAAAAAATCGTCCCGTTCCCTCTGTGTAATATGAAAATCAAATAAAGTCTGTTGTATCAGTTAAACGCACATTACCTTAACCGGTCGTGTGCTGTAATTTGTTGGAATGGTGGAATAGGCCCCCACCATGAAAATGAGTTTGACGCGGTATTATCTGTAACTGGTAATCTCTAACGGGGTTATTTTGTTGCTTGGATGGAGTTTGATTGGATTGTGATGCTATGATTTTAGTTTAGAATTGTACTAAGATTATTAAAATATAAAATACGGAAACGGTTAGATAAATATTCCATTATTATTACCATAAGAGAATATCTCCTGTCGTTATGTTTCCCAGTTGAAATTTGTCGGTTATGCCGTCTAAAGTAGGCGAAACTCCGTGTCGAAAGCGGAAAACAATCCGGGGGACGCCCTGTTTTTTTTCTGTATCTATTATTTTATTGTAAAAATAATAAAACTTGGTAAAGAAATTAATCGGTTTATTTTGAGTATTTTCTCTCTATAATGTCATTATCATTCTTAAACACCATTGAAGATTTAAAATGGGAAAAATCCTATTTTAAATCTTCAATGGTATTATTAATCATTTTTATCAAAAAACAATGTTTGCCAAATATCACTTTCGTAATTTGATTGTTCTATTTTTATTGCGGTTTCAGGTCGTATATTTTGTAGTATTTGTATGTTTTCAAATTTTGTCTTATATTTTTTTATAGTATAGTTAAGTTCCTTAAAAACACTAAGAATACATTTTAATATTTGCATACCTCCAGCTACAACAACTTTTATCAAGTTTGTTTTATTTCGCATTTCATTTTTTAATATTGTTTGTTCTATAAGTCCTTTACATAAATTACGACCACGATATTTGTCATCTATGTAAACTGAAACTAATAGCAAATATTCAATATTATCTTCTTTTTCGTATGTCACCATTGTATTCCCAATTATTTCATCTTTATCTCGTAAAAAAATACCCCAATAATTATTTATTTTTTTTATTACTTCATATGAGTGTAAAATATGTGGATTGATGTTGATTATATTTCTGTTTAGACCATTATCCAATGTTTTGTTGCTTACATAATGAAATTCAATATCCATCATATCGTATATATAATAAAAAAT
>OCVQ010001528.1_pt1 | contig 17413 bp, 39 predicted proteins | sample 1539061 | NCBI WGS metagenome assembly OCVQ01 (sample SAMEA3355526, study PRJEB22509) | marine metagenome | biome: marine; feature: river plume; material: water | place: USA | collected 2010-08-08 | depth 0.5 m | reverse complement strand
GACTACAGCCTAATTCCTCCGCATGCCCTTGATGAAGCTGTAAAGGCTTTAACATACGGCAAAAATAAATATTCGCGAGAAAATTGGCGACTACTCGACGACGCTGAGAATCGTTATTTTGCCGCAGCTCAGCGACACTTATGGGCCCTTCGTAGAGGAGAGACCTATGACTCAGAATCTGGACTGCACCATGCCTCGCACGCAATGGCATGCATTCTTTTTTACTACGAGTTGCAAATACAAAAATAAATGTATTTACAAACGCTCCTTTCTAATATATAATACACCTACAATATGATCAAGCTATCCTCTCAAACAATCGACATTCTAAAGAATTTTTCAGGCATCAACTCCAACCTTGTTGTAAAAGCAGGTGAGTCTCTCTCCACAATTTCTGAAGCTAAAAACATTATGGCAATTGCTGATATTTCCGAGCAATTTGCTGCTGACTTTGGTATCTATGACCTAAATGAATTTATTTCAATGTTCTCTTTGCTTCAAGATCCAGACCTTGAATTTACTACTGACAGCGTACAATTTAAGTCTGGTCGCACCCGCGCCTCATACAGATTTGCAGATCAAAGCATTCTCACGAGTCCTAAAAACAAGATCAACATGCCGCAGACTGATTTGTCTGTAAACATTACTTCAGAACTACTCACTCAAGTTCGCAAGGCGGCTGGAGTGCTTGGTCACTCAATCGTTTCTTTAAAAGGCGAAGACGGAGTCGTAACCCTCTCTGTGGTTGACCCTAAAAATTCTTCGGCAAATACATTTTCAGTGGTGCTAGATGAAAATAACCCTCAACGCGGTTCCTTTGACCTGCAATTTTTGATTAACAATCTCAAAGTGCTTCCAGGCGACTATGTTGTAGATATTTCATCAAAGCTTATCAGTCACTGGAAAAACGGAAACATTCCAGTTCAATACTATATTGCTCTGGAGAAAACTTCAACGTTTAATAACTAATATATACTAATTATGGAAGAACAAACAACTGAACAAACCACAGGAAATGAAATCACTCTCGGTGATCTTATTTTGATGCATAACATTATTGCTACAGTATCTCGTCGCGGCGGGTTTGAAGCAAGTGAATTTAAACTCGTTGGATCGCTTTTTGAAAAGCTCAAAACGTATATTCCAGTGAAAGACGAAAACGCAGAAGAAACCTCTAACACTTCAACCGAAGGCGATCAAATGAAATTTGAGTTCGTTGAAGAGGACACCGCTGAGACTGTAACTCAATAAAAATATGGCAAAAGATAGGCTTGACGGGACTGCAGCACGCAACCCACTATATGAATTATTCGTCCTTCCTGGAAGGATAATTTTATGGCTGCAATATATGAATCCAAAAGGAGGAATGTCTGGAGTCGCAAAATCGAAGAGACGCGCTAACAGTCCCGTCATGACCTTCATCTATGCTCTGGGGTTTTGGACCCTTTCTGGTTTTCTTGCATACGTGCATTACTTTGGTGAAAAATAATATATTATGGAACTTGAAGACGACAAAACAAAAAAAGAGTTGCTAGGCGCAATTCGTGAAATCTCTGCTGAACTCTACAAAATGGATGAAGCACGAGATGCGATCAAAGAAATTATAGACGCTACAGCAGATGCGTTTAATCTGCCAAAACCACTAGTTCGCAAGGTTGCTAGACTATACCATAAAAAAACTGCAGCTCAGTTTGAGCATGAAGCAGAAGAAATTAAAAGTGTGTACAAACAAATCACTTTGGTATAAGATAGCTCTATGAAAAAAGACGAATACTTGTGGGTTGAAAAATATAGACCGCAAACGATTGATGATTGTGTATTGCCTGCAGAGCTAAAGAAGACATTCACCGAGATTGTACAAGGAGGACAACTTCCTAACCTGTTGTTGGCTGGCTCTGCAGGTCTTGGTAAGACTACTGTTGCTCGAGCGCTATGTAATGTTTTAGATCTTGACTATATGTTGATCAACGGCTCTGAAGAGAGTGGTATCGACGTATTGAGAAATAAAATCAAGCAGTTTGCTTCGACAGTTTCGTTGAATGGTGGATACAAGGTAGTTATTCTTGATGAGGCTGACTATCTCAATCCACAGAGTACGATGCCTGCGCTTCGTGGGTTTATCGAAGAGTTTAGCAACAACTGTCGCTTTATTCTTACTTGTAATTTCAAAAACAAGATTATCGAGCCGCTACACAGTCGCTGTTCAGTCATCGAATTTAACACGACTAAAAAATCTTTAGCGACTCTCGCTGGAGACTTTATGAAGCGTCTTATGTTTATCTTAGACACTGAAGGTGTTAAGTATCATGAAAAAACTCTTGCAGAACTTATCATTCGATACGCTCCAGACTGGAGACGTGTGCTCAACGAGTGTCAGCGATACAGCACAAGCGGCGAGATTCCAACCGCAATCTTGGTTGGCATGTCTGATCAAAGCATCGCTGAATTGGCTCGTCATCTCAAAGGCAAAGACTTCAAGTCTATGCGTTCATGGGTTGTAAACAACAGCACACTCGACAGCGCAGTAGTTTTTCGTAAACTCTATGACAGTCTCTATGATACTGTCGCTCCTGCTTCAATTCCTTCAGCAGTTCTTATTCTTGCTGACTATAGCTATAAGTCTGGATTTATGGCTGACAAAGAGTTGAATATGGTTGCATGCATGACTGAATTGATGGGAAATCTTGAATGGCTATAGAAAATAAAAAACTATCGCCGTTTGACTTTATCAACAGCATCAATGAAGGTCAAAGCGGTAAAAATTTGCTAGAGTCTGCACGAGCTGACAACAGCGAAGCACTTGACTATAATGCGGTTGACAAACAGTATGTGCCGTTTATCGTGAATCGTGGACTGTCATACTTCAACGATACTGTGCTGTTTGCAAACGAGATGAATCAGCGAGCGTTCTTGCCACACAAGATGCAGTATGATTTTCTAAAGCATGGAATACGTGCTCGCAAACGATTTAGCAAATGGTCAAAAAAGTCAGATGACTCTGAATATATACGGTGTATTATGGATGAATACTCTTATAGTGCTGAAAAAGCGCGAGCGGTATTTGGTCTGTTTACACCAACACAACTAACACAACTAAAAAATAAAAGAGATGTCGGAGGAAGCACACGAAAAAGTAATTGAAGCCGAAGTATTATCAGACACTCCAGTCGAAAAACTTCAAATCGATCCAGCAAAGTTTATTAAACGTATGATGTCTGGAGGCTGGAGAGTGTCGTCTGGTAAAAAGAACTTGTCTCCAAAGCGAGTAGAAAAGCGGCGTAAAAAGAATAAAGCTGCTCGAAAAAGTAGAAGTGGTCGATAAATAGTAAACACGATATATTATAAATATAGTATATCGTTATGACAGTACCACTTTCCCCCACTGATATCGTTGATTGGTCTCCACCTCAGATGCTTGAGGTGTATCTTAATGACCCTGATGACTTTTTAAAGATTAAAGAAACTCTTTCTCGTATTGGAGTCGCTTCCAAACGCGAAGAAAACGTACTCTTTCAAAGTTGCCATATCTTGCACAAGCAAGGTCGCTACTTTATCGTACACTTTAAGGAGCTCTTTATGCTTGATGGCAAGCCGTCTACATTTACACATGACGACATGTGTCGTCGCAACACAATCACTCTTCTTCTTTCAGATTGGGGGCTGCTTGAAATCGTTAACAGAAACCAAGCTAAAGACACAACAAGTCTAAAGCAGATTAAAATTATCTCTCATAGAGACAAATTTAATTGGGACCTACGTTCGAAATACAGCATCGGCAACGTTAAGAAAAAGGCATGAAAAGCTTCGCTGAGTATAACTCCTATTCACTTCAAGAAGAGCATGACTACTACGAAGCTCTAACTCTTCTTGAAACCTCTGAGCTGACTGAAAATGTTTTAAGCGGCTTGACATCTGGAGTGCGAGCCAAGCTAGACTTTATAAAGACTCTTGCTTCAACCGCCGGAGCAAACCTACAAGACACGCTGACACTATTCAAAGACAGTCGAGTTTTTAAGTTTTTTAGCGCACTACGTTTTAACTTAGCTAACCTTTGGAAATCAATAAAAGCTGGTTTTGCTGCATACGCTCAAATACAGCGTGCGATTGCAGAATACGTTTCAAAAACTAAAATTGGTCGATGGACTGAAGAGGCTCTGCGTGATCTTGACAGTTGGTTGCAAAAGCATCCTACCATAAAAAGAATAGGTGGCTTTGCAGTTGCGGGTATGCTGCTCTATATCTGGTTGAATATGTCATTTACTGGTGATCTATCCTACGACTTTGACTCTTCAGATATACTAGCCGCGCTTTCAGGAAATTTTGCGCTGTCAACACTCTTTGCTGGCACAGAGGGCACACGAATGTTGTTGCTGTTTGTGACTGGAGTGGTTGGTCTAAGCTTTCCGTGGCCAGGACCGACAAGCGCAAAACTAGCAATCTCTGTCTTAAATGGCCTGAGAAAGATGGTAAAAACGCGGTAAAAACTCCACGTTATAAATAGTATATAGCAATTATCTCATATGTGTGTAGTAGCAGTAAAATACATCAAGAAATTTGGTTGGGTCGGCGCTAAAAATCGCGACAGAAACTATTCAACCTCTATAAAGGTTGTAAACTCAAACCGCGACGGCATACAACGCCTCTTTATTGATGATCAGACAACTCGCTGGACAGAAGGCGTAAACGAATATGGCTTGTCTATTATATCCGCTTCTTTTAGCGTTAAGAGTGACGAAAAAGAAGGAGAAAAGGTACTCAGTAAAAATAAGAAAAAGACTCCAATCGTATCACCAGACGGACTGGCTATTCGCAACGCTTTGAGATTAAAAACGCCTAAAGAGGCAGCACAATATTTAATAGACAAACAACTTGCTGGAGCAACATTTATCTTTAATCCAGAAACTTGTTATTTGCTTGAAGGCGGGTTTACTGTAAAGAAAGAAGATGCAACTGCAGAAAAGCCTCGCGAATATATTTACAAGCTAAAGGAAATAACTCAAGAAGACGATCACTGCGTTCGCACAAATCACGGCATCGATATGCCCAATCTTGGATATAGCAAAAATGCCCAAGACGACCATCTCATAGCAGCTCGTAAAAGTTCAGAGAGTCGTTGGGAAATTGTAAATAGCTATCTTCGTGACAATACAATAAATGACCCGTACGAGTTTCTTGAAGCGATGTCTCAAAAGCCGAACGACGACAAGTTTATGAATCCTATACGTACGGGAGACATCAAAAAAGCAGAAATGGTCACTACTGGTCAGTTACTTTTGGTCGCCAAAGAGCGTACGCTACACTATCGTCCAATATACAGCGCGGTGTCGTTTGACTACAAAAAACTAAATTCAGAAGAGGCCAAAACTTTCTTTGAAATAATTTCTAGCAGAAAGTTGCTTTCTTTTAAAGAATTCGTGCTGCCGCAATATAAATAATTTTGTTGCCACGGTGGCAACAACACAGATGCCAGAATTGGGTCTGTGAATACATATAAAACTCGCTTAAATAGGAGAAACGAAAAAATGAAAATAAACACGCTGTATAGGCCGTTTGGCATAGGGTTCGATCAACTCTTTCAAGAGTTTGATTCGATTAACAAAGAAAATTCGAATGTTTATCCGCCACACAACGTGGTTAAACTTGCCGAAGATCAGTATGTCATTGAGTTGGCAGTCGCTGGATTCGCTGAGTCGGAACTCGACATCGAAACAATAGAAAATTCGCTAGTGATCACTGGTGAAAAGTCTGAAAAAGACGAAAGAGAGTATGCCCACAAGGGCATCAGCGCCCGCAAATTTACGCGGCGCTTTACGTTGGCAGAGCATGTCATCGTGAGCGGAGCTTCTCTGCAAAATGGAATCCTATCTGTTTCACTTGAGAAACAGGTTCCAGAAGAGAAGAAACCTCGCAAAATAGTAATAAACAAATAATACAAACTGATACATAAAATTGAACCGGCAAAGATTGTTGTTTACATCTTTGCCGGTTTATGTTATAATATCCTTACATGATTAACGGATTCTACACTTGTATCGAGCGAAAGATGAATACTCTCCTGTACAGGGGATACGACGAAGACGGACAAAAAATTTACACGACATACAGGTTTCGCCCTGTTATGTATCTTGAAAGCAAGGATAGCAACGCAAAGTGGCGTTCGCTTGACGGCCTCCCTCTTGAGCCAATGCGGTTTGAGAGCATGTCAGACTGTCGAGCGTTTATTAAAAATTACGAAGGAATTGATAGTTTTAAAATTTATGGAAATGATCGTCATATACCTGCTTTTATTCAAGCAGAGTTTCCAAACGAGATTAAGTATAACCCAAAAAAGATTGATGTCGTGTCTCTTGACATTGAGTGTAAGTCTGACAACGGTTTCCCGGAGCCATCGGTGGCTGATCAGGAAATAACCGCGATTGGACTTAAGAGCAGCCGCCTTGATCACTATATTGTTTGGGGTTTAAAGGAGTATGACCCGTCGCAGTCAAGCGTCCCTCATTTGAAAAAACAATTTAGGCAGTTTGATACCGAAGCTGAGTTGTTGTCTGACTTTTTATCTTGGTGGTCTGATACACTAAACACGCCAGACGTTATTACTGGATGGAACATTCGACTCTTCGACATTCCGTATCTTGTCAACCGTATCTCGCGGGTGCTTGGACAAGACGGCGCGAAAAAGATGTCGCCGTGGAACTTTGTCGAACAAAAGTCAGTAATGATTAAAGGCAAAGAAAACTTCTTGTATAACTTGTATGGTATTCAACAGCTAGACTATCTTGACCTCTTTAAAAAGTTTGCGGCAAATACATACGGCGCACAAGAGTCATATCGCCTTGACTTTATTGCAGAAGTTGTACTTGGACAAAACAAGATTGACTATAGCGAGTATGGCACTCTTACTGAACTTTATGAGCGCGACTACCAAAAATTTATTGACTACAACATTGTCGACATTGAACTTATCGAGCGGCTGGAAGCAAAGCTTGGTCTTATTAGTCTTGTGTTTACGCTTGCATATTTCGGCGGTGTAAACTACGGAGACACGCTTGGTACAGTCGCAATTTGGGACAGCATCATCTTTCGAAAACTCGCGAGTCGAAAGATTGCAATTCCGCCAAACTCACGATCGTTTAAAACCGACTATGCCGGTGGGTTTGTTAAAGACCCACAGGTCGGGCGTCATGAGTGGGTTATGAGCTTTGACCTTAATAGTCTCTATCCCAATCTTATCATTCAGTATAACATGAGTCCAGAGACGATTGTGCCACACATGAAGGTAGCGGCACTTCAAAGCGGCGGAGAAGATAAAATATTAAACTCTGACCATGTTTGGGCCCCAGAAGACAACCTTGCAGTAGCTGCAAACGGCGCATGTTTTCGACGCGACAAGCAAGGCATTCTCCCAGAAATTATTGAAGAGTTATACAACCAGCGCGTAGATGTAAAGCGTCAGATGCTTGACTATGAGAAAGAAGCAGAGCTTACTGATAAAAAGTCTGCGCGCTATCGCACACTTCAAATTGAAATTGACCGGGCAAGTAATCGTCAGATGTGTCTAAAGATTCTTCTTAACAGTCTTTACGGCGCAGCGGCAAATCAATATTTCAGATACTTTAACCTCGATATTGCGGAAGGCATCACGCTGTCCGGCCAACTTGCAATTCATACCGCAGAAAATGCCGTAAACGATTATTTGGCAAAGGCTCTCGGTGACGACGTCCCTAAGGATCGTATTGTCGCTTCAGACACAGATTCAATCTATATTAACCTCTCAGACGTCGTGCAAAAATGCAACCCAAAAGACGCCCATGCATTTTTAATTAAGTTTGGTAAGGAGGCTCTTGAACCAGTAATTCAAAGCGCATACGAAAAGTTGTCTTACAAAACAAACACGTATAAAAACACGATGGTTATGAAAGTAGAAAAGATTAGCAGCGTCGCAATCTTTACTGCTAAAAAGCGATATATCCTAAACGTGTTGTCCAGCGAAGGCGTGCAATACTCTGAACCTAAGATTGTGATGAAGGGCATTGAAGCAATCAAGAGTAGCACTCCTAAAATTTGTCGCGAAGAGTTTAAAAAGATCTTTAAGATTTTGGTTACGGGTTCAGAGTCTGACATTCAATCTGAAGTTTCAAAGTTTCGTGAAGTGTTTGATCGCTATCCAGTTGAAAAGATGGCGTTTCCTAGAGGAGTGTCCGATATCAATAAGTGGATGCAAAAAGTTGGCGCGAATGGAATAAAGGTGCCATATAAAAGTGGCACGCCAATCAACAGTCGAGCATCAATTATGTACAACTCGTTGTTAAAGCAACATGGCTTGACTCAGCAATATCACCTTATCAAGGGTGGTGACAAGATTAAATATATCTACCTTAAAAAGGGTAATCCCACTGGCGAAAATGTCATTGGCTTTATTGACACGCTGCCTCCAGAATTTGAACTAGAAGGTTGGGTAGATCGTGACTTACTTTTTGAAAAAACCTTTTCTGACCCGCTTCAGCTTGTACTTGATGCAGTTCATTGGAAAGCGTTTCCAGTTGCGAGTCTTGAAGATTTCTTTAACTAAATCAGATATATACACATATGAGTACAAATTGGGTAAAAGACATCTATGACATGCATGCAAAGTATGGAGTGCACTCCGCAATCGAAAACTTTGACGCTGAAAAGCTGAGACAGTTTTTAAACTTTCGTTTGGATTTTCTTGAAGAAGAACTTAACGAAACAAAGGCAGCCGCAAGCGGCGAGCAAATAGACGCAGAAGAAGTTGTTGACGGTCTTATTGACTTGTGTGTCGTCGCGATAGGCACACTCGACGCGTTTGGAGTAAATGCATACTCTGCATGGAGCGCAGTTCACTCAGCAAACATGAATAAACACGTTGGAATTAAAGAGTCTCGACCAAACCCACTAGGGCTTCCAGACCTTGTAAAACCTGAAGGGTGGTGTGCACCGTCTCATTCCGGCAATCATGGTAAACTAACTGGTATATAAAAACATTTACATCTAGTCTAAAATAGATTAGAATAGCATTCGAATGCAATACAGTCTTACTATATTTACGTCAATTTTTGATAACAAGACTCAGCGTCGCATGACCTTTAACAGTGTTGACGCCTTTGAAAAGCTGTTGTATAAGTTAAGTGAGCAGCCAGGATACAAGCCTAAAAAAGGAGAGTTTCGTACTGGCTCGCCTCTTATTAGTCCAGCTCGGTTTATTGAAAATGAAACGCGTAAAAACGCAAACGTAGTTTCTTGGGGCGGATGGGCAGCACTTGATGTTGATGACTATAGCGGTTCTTTTGAAGACGCAGTAGGCGGGTTTAAAACAGCTCGATTCGTTTGCTACTCTTCAGCAAGCAGCACAATTGAAAAGCCAAAGTTTAGAGTTGTTTTTCCACTCACATGCGAAGTTCCAGCTGATAGCATAAAACATTTTTGGTATGCATTAAACACCGAATACAACTCATTAGGCGACCCCCAAACAAAGGATCTATCACGCATGTATTATGTGCCTGCTCGTTATCCAAACAGCCACCACTTTATATTTTCTCATCATGACGCGCCGCTGCTGGATCCATACGCACTTATGAGTAAGCATCCTTATGTTGTAAAAGAGACTGCATCAAATTTCTTTGATAAACTACCTGAAAATATACGTTTAAAAGTTTTACAACATCGGCGTGACAAACTCACAAACACTTCATACACTTGGAAGTCTTATCATGACTGTCCGTTTGTAAATCAGAGGATGGTGTCTGACTATCGAAACATTCAACACTCTGGATGGTACACGCAAATGTACAAAATAATGATTAGTATCTCTTCAAACGCAATGAAGCGTGGCTATCCAATCACTCCTCAAGAAGTAGCCTCCCTTTGCAAAGAGATTGATCTTGAGACTGGGGGCTGGTACAAGTCCCGTCCAATGGAACTGGAGGCCTCCCGGGCCATAGAATTTGCCTCCCGGGGCCTCTAAAAGACAAAATTTCTCTATACGGGGCTTAACTTCGGGGCCTTTTTTCACTTTTTTGAAAAAAGTTGTGTACTTTTCGCTGGTTTTATGGTATAATAACCATGTAAGCAACAATATGACACCACAAACCAAAGCACAACTCGAAGCCCGCAAGTCACTCATCGCCAGCATCGCTAAACGCCACGCTGCAGACCGGGAACTCTTCAAGTCAGTTGAAGTAGAAAAAAATACTGACATCACTAGCGACTACGATGCCCTTGTGCAAGACGAATATGCACGGGTTCGCAAGTCCTCAACTTTCAACCCCATTTCTCTCTAACAATTTCCCCTGAAGTATTGGCCCGCCAGCCGATCTTCTAAAATGCAGCTAGTAAATTCCGGACATGATTTCTGTTTGAGTCGACTTTAATGGAACATGAAAAAACTAGATCAGCATTTTAGAATGAACTCTGGGAGACGAGGTTCGACTCCTCGCGGGGGACACCACTTTCAACAAGATCGTATGAAAATCAAATTTAGTCAATTCGCTATCGATCAAATCGTTCTTGCAGACACTCCACAACCAAGCATCAAACTTAAAAATGGAATGAATCTCATTTCTAACGATGACGCAGAAAAAATCATCGCGTGCTTGGAAGACTCGTTGCCGCATATTATGGACGGAAGAGCTCGCCGAGCTTTAGACAATAAAATTTACGAGCTTCAATCATAATCACATGAAGACATATCTTGTTCAATCATACAGCGACACTGGTCGAGGCAGCATACCGATCTATCTGGTCATGAAAGAAAAAGAACTCAAGCGAGTCAGAATCTATGGAGACTTTCTAAACGTCTATGAGTTGGCATCACCTCGACCGCTTTCTATAGCCAAGATGAAGGAGCTAAAAATTCCATTCATGGCAAAAAACAAATAACAGCTGTGTCTGCAAGAGCATATCTGATCGAAATCGCAACACTGTCTAGAATCATCGTTCACTCTGCAGGTTTGCCTCCAGGCTGGACAGAAACAAACTTAACATCAGAAATTGAGCAACGTGCCTTGACTAAAGCAGAACATCACAGCGTCGTTCATCTTTGCCCAAACACATTCGAAACCATCGCAAGCTATAAACTACAATGAGAACATCACACTTTTATCCACTCATATTTTTGATATCACTGATCTTTGGAGTCTGCGTGACTTCAGCACTCGCTGCAATCATAAAGCTCATCATGACATTGTTCTAAACATCGAGGAGTCTCTCACAAACAACAATACACACTATGCTAAACACACTGCTAAATAAACTGCGCAACGCATTTAAGTTTAAAGACGAAATCACTCCAAAGTTTGGATGGTCGATCTTTGCTACCGATGACAGCATTCATCTTTCGAGACGCGTCACTGAAGCGCAGCGTAAACAGATGCAACAGCTGCCATGATTTTAGCTATCGAACATCTTCAAAACAGTTTTGTATTTGTAAGCTGGATCGCTGCTGGCTGGCTAGTCGGTGCTGCAATTACAGCTTATGTGATGCGATCTTCAAAAAATAAATAACATGACATCATACGAAAAGAGAGTACAAGAGTTGGAAGAAGAGGGATGCACCAGATCTGACGCACAGGGCATCGCAGACATGGAGTTTGAATCTGAAGCGATGTGCGAAACGTTTACACAAATTTTTAAATAATATGAACAGTTCACAATACGAATTAGAAGCGTTGGTGCTGACTATACCTCACAACCTTGTAAAGTTAGGGCTAATCGACAGCGAAGATGAATACTCGTTGTTTTATACCCTACGACACAACGTTGAGGCTATACGTCGTAAAAATCACAAGCGCGCTAACATTTTTACTCGACTAAAAAATAAGCTTTATGGCTCTCGTTGAAATCTTCTTGAATCGTGGCATAAGTCTCTACGACGGTCGGTTTGCAAACTACAACCGACACGCGTTTGAGTATGAGTCACGACTAGAGGGTGAAGACGCAGCAGAGGAAGCCTATAGAATAATAAACTCTGCGGGCTTTGAGTTGCAAGATGACGAGCTCGCGATTCAAGAAGAGTATTTGGCAAACAACGATGAAATAATTACTAGCGGAGATGTCGTAGTCGTCGACGATGCGGTGTATATTTGTTTGCCGATTGGTTGGAAAAAGATGTAAAAAAGTATTTACAAACTCCTATAGATAAGGTATAATAGCTCATGCAAGTAAACTTTGAAAATGTTGTAGTGTTTGTAGCATTTCTGCTCTATGCAGCGGTCTGCATCGCACACTGCTGCAAACAAAACTATGCATGGGCCGTTGTCTGGGGAGGATACGCGGTGTCTAACCTAGGATTGATCGTAGCACAATCACTAACAAAATAAAACTATGGGAATGTTCGATTATATACACGTAGCAACGACACTGCCTGAAATTCCTCAAGGCATCATAGAAAATTGGGGAAGTGTCGATAAAATTGCCTTTCAAACCAAAGACACGCCAAATCAAGCAATGTCAGCTTACAAGATTGACGGTGCTGGTCAACTCTGGGTCGAAAAGACTGAAGGTCATTGGGAAGAAGGAGAAGAGGTGCCAGAAGACGCAAGCATCGGCACCAAACTTGCCGCGATTGGTCGCTATGTCGTCGATGATCGGTGGTGGGTATTTGAAGACTATACAGGTGCGATTCAATTCTATGAAAGTTACAGTCATGAAGACTACAACGATTGTGAGCTTGCATCATGCAGCGACGATTGGATGCGATTTGAATATGGATGGATCGAGTATTGTGCACTCTTCAAAAATGGAAAGCTTATAGAAGACATTGAACTTGTTGAGCATAAAGAACCAAGAAAGCTCTCTGACGAAGAGTTGCAAGAGTGTAAAGATACACAAAAGAAGAGGAGAGAGGAAACCGAAACGTCATTAAAAGAGCGTCGCAAAAACTCTCCGTCGCCCGAACAAAAACTAATAGACAATATTGACCGTGAATGTAGACTCGTTGAAACAATTATGGATGAGACTGACATCAGTCTTGCGCTTAGTAATATCAGAATTATCATCTCAGAATACAGAACAAAACATGATCCGTGGTACTAAAGAAACAGAAGAGAAGTTGTATACATATCAAGGCAAAACATTCTATTGCAAGCCTTCTACTATACAACAATTAAACCTAGCATTAGCATACAACAGAGCAAAAGAACGTTATGAAGAAGTTAAGCCAAACACAACAAGAAAAGGTTGAAACTGCGCGCGCAGCAATCAAACATCTGCAAGACGCGGAAGCTATCATCTATAACAACCTCGTAAATGAGGTTGAACTAGACAATGACTGGCTCTATGACTACATCTTTAACTGCGCAGCTGAAGATGACTATTCTGTGATGGTACGAAAAGAAATTTTCGAATAAAAGATGGCAGCAACAAACGATATTACTGGAGACGCTATAGCTTCACGAGTGCTTTCGACTCAAGGTCGAGAAAACTTTGATGCAGCATTCAAGAAAAAATCGCTGGTTGAATGGTATCTTGACGAAGGCATCATCATTGATGCTGACGGAGAAGACTATCACCGACTGGTCAGCTATTCAGAATTTAGGTCACACTTTAGAAACAATAGATAGACTATGAACAAACTAATACTAGCAAGTGCAAGTTGGTGCGCGCCGTGTCAGGCAATCAAAACACGACTGCAATCAGAAAATTTAACCGATCGAGTAGAGATCAGAGACGCAGACATCGACGGTGCATTTTTTAAAGATCACGGCATCAAATCTGTGCCTCGCCTGCTTGTTATGAATGGTGAAACTGTCGTAGAGACAATTCAAGGCTCTGAAGATATAATCAAGCGTATCAAACAAGGTTGAGATATGATTAAGAGAATATTCCAAGACTTAGACGAGTGTATCCTGCATACGCTTGTAAACAAGATGCCACATGACCATGAGAAGTATGTAGAGTTTATACTCAGTGATGACATGCATACCTATCGCACACTTATTCGCCCGTGTGCAAAGCGACTCTTTGAATACTACAATAGCGTTGTAGGTAAAGAAAATGTCTATATCCTTACAACTGCGACACGCGACTATGCTGAAAGTTTGAATAGACTTGGTGAGTTTGGACTCGACAATGATCACATCTATACACGCGAAGACATTCAGCAATATAGCATCAGTCACGGTTGGGGCGGTGAAGGTTCAGTGCCTATGCCTATCGCTGACAAAGATAACGTGCTTATCGACAACCTGCCACCTCGCTATAACTGCAACAAGATGGACATGATGGGCATTGTTACAAAAAATTATCATCAGACACCAGAATATTATGGCGTCAATTTTCATGATGAAGATTTCTATGAAGATGTTGTGAAGTTTATCAAAGATAGACTATGAACAGAGAATTTAAATTTAGATTTTGGAATAGAATCGCACAGCGATTTCAACCAGCATCAAAATATGCTATTGATGGCAAAGGAGATTTAGTTGCCTATGATTATGAAATGGGAGCGTACAATGACGCTGTTTCTTTTTCAAAAACATGCATTGTTGCGCAGCAATACACTGGACTCAAAGATAAAAACGACAAAGAAATCTATGAAGGAGACATTGTAAAAATTTTTAACCATCCTCTGTATGAGGAAGTTGTTTATGAACCAGAAGGAAGCGGATTTGGACTCTTTATGCATGATAACGAAAACAAAGATAATGCCGCATTCGAATTTCTTAGTGATTGGACTGGTTCAGGCGGTTATGAAGTAATCGGCAACATCTTTGAGAACAACGAATTATTAAAATGAAGTATAAAGTAACTATTAGCGAAGGCTGCACAGCTTTCTATACCGAAATCAACGGCAAGATTGTTGGTGGAGAGTATGAACCGACATGTTTCAATGACGCAGAAACCGATGAACTTGTAGACCATCTGTGTGAGCAGTTTAAAAAAGAATTGCGACAAAACACTGTATGTCTCAACGATTTGATTCAATGCTTTCAGCCAGACAGCTGGGAGACTGATGAGGATAGCTGTGAACAGTGCGGAGATAGCGTGCATAGAAAATATTGGGAATTTTAATGTTTACATTTGAAGGAACTTTGGTATAATAGTCATATGAATCAGATGTCTCTTTATCAAACCAATAGCTTGATTGAACACGAAAAGCTTCGTGCCTTTGTTGAGCTTGTGTCAAATGGTCCTCGACCAGACGGCACATACAACTATTGTCGTGAAGCTTTACAGCAGCGAGCAACTCTACTTTTGAAAGAGTTAAAACAATCAAGAGAAGAAGCTATGGAAACTATACTATGTCATAAAAATGAAACTATGGAGAATATGGGCTAAGGCAATGGGGTCAAAGATTAGCGATGATGATCGTGAGTCTGATGCCGCTGCAATCGTAAGAACAATTTTTTGGATTGTGAATTTGATCACATGCTTTTTCATTATGGCAAATACAATAAGACACTGGTAATATGAGTAATACATATTTTATATTTTTATTTGCAATGTTTTTATGTGCAATGATTCTGTCACGTGCGGCGATGCAGAAAGGAAACGGATATAAAGAGCAAGCAGACACACTCAAAAAACAAGCAGTAGAACGTGGCTATGCAGAATGGAAAGTTGACAACAGCGGATCAGTAAAATGGCAATGGAAAAAGGCTCGAAATGACTAACGAACAAATCAATATCGCTATCGCGGAGGCGTGTGGGTGGGAAGGACATCCCTTCTGCAAAGATATGATGGGTAACCATTTTCCAGGTTGGGACACACCTCCCGACTACTGCAACGACCTCAACGCGATGCATGAAGCGGAGAAAATCTTTGATAACGCTCTATATTGTCGATACATTGACGAGCTTTGCACTCAAGCTATTAAGGGTAAAAATTGCATGTATCTAGCAACCGCAGCCCAACGCGCTGAAGCATTCCTCCGAACCATCGGTAAATGGAAGGAACAAAACTAAAATACTATTATGGAAACTATATCCGATAGAAAAAATTTAAAACGAATCGACGAATATGACTCTGAGACTCAACTTAGGATTCTCAGAGACGTTTGCAGTCGCATGTATATTGCTCGCAATATTACGATGTCTGAAGATATGATGATTGAAAATTTAAAAAAGATTGATAGACTGTTTAGAGATGAAAACTACAATTGAATTTGTGTCTGATCTGACTGAAGCAGAAGTGCGACAACTGCTCTTTGAAATCTATGAGCGTGTGCCGATTGCTGGTGAAGATCTTTCTTATGCTGCATTACCAGACAAAATCACTCGCTATGTAAACGAAACAAGTCGTTTATTTGCTTTGGAAGAAGCAGTCACAAAATATATCGTAGATGAATGCAACAACGGAGAGATTGGAGTACAAGATCCAATTAATTTTTTGCTTGCATCTCATCGTATGTTGAGGCATAATATGCATGAAGTTTGGAAAGAAGAATACTAACTATGAAAACACGCACAGAAAAAGTTGAAGAGGCACTAAACCGTTTTAACGATGCTACCGATCGTACAAATAAAAAACTTGAAAAGCTAGAGCATCAGCTAAGAAATTTAGACACAGACTCTACTCGTAATAAAATAATTATTTGGGTCACTGCTGCTATTCTTGCAGCAATCATAATCGCGTTTCGTTCCTGATATGAGTGCAAAATACTATACGTGTAAATGTCAATGTGGTGTGCTGTGCATACAATACGATCCAGACTGGGGATTGGAATTGTCTATGTTTAGTCGTCATCCATTTCATTCGTTTCGTAATCGCGTACGCATTGCTTGGAAAGCACTGTGCGGAAACCCATATACAGACATGGTTATACTTGACGAACAGCAGATCGCTGACATCGTAGACGAACTTGTTCGCATACAAAACATTAATGACTATAAATGAAAGTATGAAAGAAAATAAAAAAGAGCCAATTAAAATTACTATTGAAGGTGGTGTATGCCCAGATCGATCTCTTCAACTTACGATGCACGCATACTCTACAATAGAAGAATGGATTGACACCTTTAAAACTATTCTTATTCATCAAACATTTGCAGAAGACACTGTAAAGGAGTTGTTTGAGCTGCCGCGTTATGACATCCATTCTAACGATTGTGATGAAAACAAAAAAGACTACTGGAAACACGAATTTTAAAAACCTATGAAAGTTGTAATTAACGAATGTCATGGCGGGTTTGATCTCTCTGCCGAAGCTATGTACTTGTATAGAGAGCGGGCAAACGTTCCACAAGATTTGACCCTGTATGCTTGGCACATCCCACGAAACGATCAAAATTTAATAGACGTCATTGAAGAGTTGGGAGAGACGTCCTGGGGTCAATTTGCTAAATTAAAAATTGTTGAGATTCCAGACGACGTCGAGTGGGAAATTGCTGAGTATGATGGCGTAGAATGGGTCGCTGAGAAACATCGTAAATGGAATTAAAAACTTGTGTACATTGT
>OCVQ010001526.1_pt1 | contig 17422 bp, 20 predicted proteins | sample 1539061 | NCBI WGS metagenome assembly OCVQ01 (sample SAMEA3355526, study PRJEB22509) | marine metagenome | biome: marine; feature: river plume; material: water | place: USA | collected 2010-08-08 | depth 0.5 m | reverse complement strand
TCTTGACGAGCGCCGCGCCGTGGCTGACGCCGCAGGCCGGATGACGCCTGCCGCTCAATCGCGGGCCGAAGCCACGCTCGCTGCCCGCCAAACCCCCGATGAGGTTGACATACCCGCTCTGGAGGCCCACCTTGAGGCGCTTCTGAACGGGCCAATGCATGTCTGATACTTTCGAGGAAGGAACCCCGGTTTCCGTCACTGAACGCCTCGCTGCCGAGGCGCTCATTATCGACGTCGATGGCTTCGAGGGGCCGCTCGATTTGTTGTTGATGTTGTCGCGCACCCAGAAAGTGGACCTGCGCCGCATCTCCATTCTTCATCTGGCCCAGCAATACCTCGCCTTCGTTGAAAAAGCCAAAGCACTTCGCATCGAATTGGCGGCGGATTACCTTGTGATGGCCGCATGGCTGGCCTTCCTCAAATCCCGACTGTTGCTGCCGCCGGATCCCAGCGAAGAAGGCCCGTCTGGCGAGGAACTCGCCGCACATCTCGCCTTCCAGCTTGAACGCTTGGCCGCGATGCGCGAAGCCGCCGCACAACTGATGGCCAGTGACCGATTGGGGGTCAACTTCTTTGCCCGTGGTCAAATCGAGACCGTCGAGCGTGTGCGCCGCGTGGCCTATACCGCCACGCTCCTTGATCTGATGCAGGCCTATGCCCGCATTCGCACCCGCGATGACTTCCGCCCCTTCGTGATGGATCGCCACTCGGTCTATACAATGGAACAAGCGCTCGAACGTATGCGCGGCCTCATCGGCTATGCGGGCGGCTGGACCGACATTTCCTCTTGGCTTCCCGAAGGCTGGACCAGCGACCCGGTAAAACGGCGCTCGGCGACCGCCGCAACCTTCGCCGCCTCTCTTGAATTGGTCAAAGAGGGCAAAGCCGAACTCCGCCAAACCGAAACCTTCGCCCCCATTCAAGTGCGCCGTCGGGAGGGCAGAGATGTCTGACACCACGCCAGAAACCACACCGTCCGCCACAGCCGCAACAAAGGCCGCCGATCCCGTGCGCGAGTCGCTCTTTGAGGCGCCGCCGATTGCCGAGCAGGAGCGCATGGTCGAGGCCATCCTCTTTGCCTCTGCTGCGCCCATCACAGTGACCGAGCTCAATGCCCGAATGCCCCATGGCTGTGATCCAGCCGAAGCGCTGGTGCATCTTCGCAAACGTTATGAAGGGCGCGGGGTCCGGGTTGTGCGGGTGGGGGATGCTTGGGCCATTCGCACTGCGCCCGATCTTGGCTACCTGATGCAAAAAGAAACCGTCGAAACCCGCAAACTCTCCCGCGCTGCGATCGAGACGCTGGCCATCATCGCCTATCATCAGCCCGTCACCCGTGCCGAGATCGAAGAAATTCGCGGGGTTTCCGTCAGTCGCGGCACTGTGGATCAATTGATCGAAATGGAATGGGTCCGTTTGGGGCGGCGAAAAATGACGCCCGGGCGCCCCGTCACCTTCGTCGTCACCCAGCATTTCCTTGATAATTTCGGTCTCGAAAGCGCCCGTGATCTGCCAGGTCTCAAGGAATTGCGCTCTGCTGGCCTGCTCGATAATCGCCTTCCTCCGGGCCTTGGCCCGAAAATCAGCGGCGAAAGCGATGAAGAGGACGACAATAACATCGCTCAAAGCGAACTTTTTGAAGAGTAAGACCCTCCAGCCCTGCTTTTGCCAAGAAACGCGCTATACTCTCTTTTACCGGGTAGGGAGAGCACCATGGATCGCTTGATATCGCAAATTCTAAACCGCTTGATCGGGACCTTGGTCAATCGGGGTGTGAACGCAGGTGTAAACGCTGCGTTCTCAGGCAAAGGCAAAGGGCAGGGGCAGGGCGGCGAAGCAGCGCAATCAGCAGCAGAAGCGGAACAGGCCCAAGCCGGAAAAGCCGCCGTTCGCCGGGCACGCCAAGCCGCGCGTCTCGCCCGTCGCATGCGGTAGGGCCGGAAAACCGGGATCTTTTGTCACTTTTCCGCAAATACGGCGCGCGTTGCGTCGCTTTTCATCTTACGTCATGACGCAAACCAGACACCACCCAGACGCAATCCATACCGTTAGGAAACCCAAGGCAAAAATTAACACTTTTGGGATTTTTATTTTTTAGCGCGGCCGAGGAGCGCGGAAATGCTTGCTCAGCTTCAAGCCCTGTCCTTGGTAATTTGATTTAATATCAACACCATAGAGCTGATCGGGCAGGGCCTCCATATGCTCATATACCAAGCGCCCCACCACTTGCCCGTGCTCCAGCACGAACGGCGCCTCATGGCAGCGCACTTCAAGCACCCCACGCGCCGGAACCCCATGGCCAAACCCCGGATCGAAAAACCCCGCATAATGCACGCGGAACTCACCCACCATCGCCAAAAAGGGAGCCATTTCAGCCGCATAGCTGGGCGGGATCGACACAGCTTCCCGGCTTACCAAGATGTAGAAGGCACCGGGATCCAAGATAATCCGACCTTGGTCGGAGTGCACCTCCTCCCAATAGTCGCTGGGCTCATAATGCCCCAGCAAATCCAGATCAATCACCCCCGTATGCGGCTTGGCGCGATAGCCCACCAGAGTACCGGCAGCAGGGCGTAAATCTACTGAAAAACCAAGGCCTTCGTCGATCACGGCAGGGCCGTCCACCAGTGGTTCAGCGGCATGCAAAGCGGTCAAATCCGCGTCACTGACCACGGCCTGACCGTCGCGAAACCGGATCTGGTTAAGACGCATTCCGGGGCGTACCAGCACCGAAAAGGACCGAGGGCAGATTTCCGCATAAAGTGGCCCGGCATAACCCGCTGGAATCCGGTCAAACTCCGTCCCCCCATCGGTGATCGTGCGCGTCAGCAAGTCCAACCGCCCGGTCGATGACTTCGCGTTCGCGACGGCCGTCAATCCTTCCGGCAGCGCCAGCTCTTCCATCAAGGGCACAACGTAAACGCAGCCCTTTTCCAGCACCGCACCCTTGCTCAGGTCAACCCGGTGCATCTCGAATTCTTCTAACCGTTCCGACACTTTACGCCCCTTTCCCGCAAGGAAAGACGCGCGCACGCGATAGGCAACAGAGCCCAGTCGCAAATCTAAACTCGCAGGCTGGATTTGCCCTTCGACAAACTTGGTCTGCGACGAGATTGCGCCGCTTCCGATCAGGGCGCGAAGCCTCTGGCTGGGTAGGACACCGGTCATTTAATGGTTCCGTAACGTTTGGGGGAGATACCCTTTGCAGGATATCGGGGGTGAAGTGGTCGGGCTAGCAGGACTTGAACCTGCGACCTCCCGCCCCCCAGACGGACGCGCTACCAGACTGCGCTATAGCCCGACGGTTCGGCCTGTTTACTGGTTTTCGCAGCGGCGGCAAGGGGGATTCGGGGAAAAAAGCCTCACAGAACACGCGGTTCTCGCATCTTTTTAATCAAGGGAGCGAGTCGGTCCATCAAGGCAGAAACTTCTGCCGCATCTGACGCCGAAAGCGCTGTGCGGCGTCGCAACGCCAAGCTCAAGAGCCCCGCAGCCACATCGCCCTCGCCTATTTCGGCTGGCAAGTCAGGAAGGGATGTCACAGGTTTTGCGGCCACAAGCGGCTCCTGCGCCTGCGCGACACTGCGTTCGATCTCTCTTTGAGGGGGGGCGTCAGGCTCCAAAGTGACAGTTTCAACCACAGCTTCTGACGCCGCGAGACTGGCCGCTTCCGGCTCAGGATCAGGTGCAGCATCGGCTTCTTCTGCCGGGCTATTGACCGGTAAATCCTCATCGTCCCGCGTATTCAAATCGCGGTTCATTTCCGGGAAAAGCAACAGCTCAGCGCTGTCTTCCGCCTCTGCCATTTCAGACATTGGCGCATCGTCGGCCATAGCTTCCCCTGTCAGCCCCAGAACCTCTGGCAGCGAAACATCCTCTGCCACCAGCCCGTCCTCCAAGGGTTGAGAAAACGAACATATCGTTGCAACGCCTTGTTCTTTAATGAGTTTTTGAACGCCTTTGATGGTCATGCCGTCGTCATGCAAAAGCTTCTTTATGCCTCCGAGCAAAAGCATGTCCTGCGGACGGTAATACCGCCGCCCGCCGGCGCGCTTCACAGGTTTGATCTGTGGAAACTTGCTCTCCCAAAAACGCAACACATGTGTCGGGCGGTCAAGCCACTCTGCCACCTCCGAGATGGTGCGAAACGCGTCTGGGGACTTACTCATTCTTTGCTCCGCCTATCACTTGGCTCCGGCGGCAACACGCTCCTTGAGCAGATGCGATGGCCGGAAGGTCAACACGCGCCGCGGCTGAATTGGCACCTCTTCGCCAGTCTTGGGGTTCCGTCCCACGCGTGCCGCCTTGTCCCGAATGGAGAAAGTGCCAAAAGACGAAATCTTGACTTGCTCGCCCCGCACCAAAGCATCGGACATATGTGTTAGGACGGTTTCGACGAGTTGCGCGGAGTCATTGCGAGACAGTCCGACTTCTCGAAAGATGGCTTCACTTAGATCCATCCGTGTTAGCGTTTTTTCACTCATACTTTCCCCCTGTGTTTCGCAACCATAGGTCCTGGAGTTTTTCCGAGTCAATATCAACGACTTGGCAAGAGCGCCTTAAGTGCGGCTTTATCCTACCATCGCAGAACAATTGCACCCCAAGCCAAGCCACCACCAATGGCTTCGGTGACAATCAGGTCGCCCGTCTTGATTTGCCCACGCGCCCGAGCCACAGACAATGCCAAGGGAATCGACGCGGCAGAGGTGTTGCCGTGGTCTTGCACGGTCACGACGACATTTTCCATCGGCAGGTTCATCTTCTTTGCGGTGCCTTGGATGATCCGAATATTGGCCTGATGCGGCACGATCCAATCAACATCGCCCGAGTCCAGCCCAGCTTTATCCAAGGCATTTTGCGCGGTTTGTGCCAATTTTTCAACGGCATGGCGGAAGACTTCTTTGCCCTCCATCCGCAAGTGGCCCACTGTTCCAGTAGACACGCCCCCATCGACATAAAGCAACTCGCGGTGGCGCCCGTCGGAATTGAGATCACAGGCCAGAATGCCGCGATCGCGCGCGCTGCCCGCGCCAGTCTGCGCTTCCAAGATCACAGCCCCTGCGCCATCACCAAACAGAACACAGGTGGTGCGGTCTGTCCAATCCATCAGTCGCGAAAATGTCTCGGCTCCGATCACCATGACGCGCTTGGCTTGCCCTGACAGGATCAATGCATTGGCCTGCGCCATCGCAAAGATAAATCCGGCACACACGGCTTGAACGTCGAAAGCAAAGCCGCCCATCATCCCTATTTTTGCTTGGACCATGGTTGCCGCTGACGGGAAGGTCAGGTCAGCCGTCGAGGTCGCCACAATCAGGGCATCAAGTTCATTTGCCGTGATCCCTGCATCTGCCAGTGCGGCACGCGCGGCATGTGCTGCCAGATCGGAGGTCATCTCTCCTTCGGCAGCAAAGTGGCGCCGTTCGATGCCGGAACGCGCCACGATCCACTCGCTTGACGTCTCAACAATCTGCTCGAATTCTGCATTGGGAACAATGCGTTCGGGCAAGTAATGCCCGGATCCGATTACCACCGCACGCGTTGTCATTCGGCATGGTCCTTTATTTCAACAGCTTCGGCAGCCCCGGTTAGCGCGCTGCCATCGGTCGTGGCAATCCGGGCCGCCAGCCGTTCGCTAAAGCCCGATTGGGCCAGTTGGAATGCAAGCTTGATGGCAGAGGATACCCCTGTCGCATCCGCAGAGCCATGAGATTTGACCACTGTGCCGTTCAATCCCAAGAATACCCCACCATTGACGCGGCGTGGGTCGATCCGCTTTTTGAGCCGGATCATCGAGGTATAAGCCAACAGCGAAGCAAGCCGTGACAGGAGGGAAAACTTGAAAGCTTCCTTGAGCAGATCACCAATCAAACTGGCGGTGCCTTCCCCAGTCTTTAGTGCGATATTTCCGGTAAACCCGTCGGTCACGATCACATCTGCCCGCTGACCGGGGATATCGCCCCCCTCTACAAAACCAACAAAGTGATATTTTCCAAGCACTTCATTGGCGGCAATCAGATCATGTGCAGCCTTCAACTCGGCACGGCCTTTGTGTTCTTCGGTGCCAACATTAAGCAGGCCAACCCGTGGCAATTCAAGGTGCAGTCCATTGCGGGCATAGGCGGCACCCATCAATGCATATTGCAGCAAGTCCCGTTCATCGGCCCGAATATCCGCCCCGACATCGAGCATCACGTTAAACCCTTGCGGATTGCGCGAGGGCCACAAGATTGCGATGGCCGGGCGGTTTACCCCTTCAAGCTTGCGAAGCCGCATCATGGAAAGCGCCATCAACGCGCCCGTGTTGCCGCAAGAAACGCAAGCACTTGCCTCGCCAGAGCGCACGGATTCCAACGCTGACCACATGGAAGTCGCCTTACCATGCCGCACCACGTGGCTGGGCTTGTCCTCCATCGTGACCACATCCGTGGCATCGCGGATTTCAATCCGGCCCGCCAGATTGTGCTTGCGCCCGATCAGGCGCTCCAGCTCGTCCTTTGGGCCGTGAAGGATAAAGGCAATTTCTGGATTGGCTTTTGCAGAAAGCAAAATCCCGGCGACCACAGTCGCCGGGCCGCGATCGCCACCCATGGCGTCAACGGAAATGACGGTGCGCCCCTTGGCTACAGCCTTGAGAGATTCCTGCAAAGCAGTCATCTGGGGCGCCCCCGCTCAGATGCCTCTCAGGCAGCGTCCTCGTCGAGGTCTACCGCGTCAGACACTGCAACAACCTGACGGTCGTCGTAGTGGCCGCAAGAGCCGCATACGTGGTGCGGGCGCTTCAGCTCGCCACAGTTGGGGCACTCGTTGGGGTTCGCCGCCACGAGAGCGTCATGCGAACGGCGCATGTTACGGCGGGATTTCGATACTTTATTCTGTTGGACGGCCATGTCGCAACCTCAGTTTTATGGGGCGACAAGCCCCGGTTTTCTAGTTGTCAGGGGGCGCCGCATTGGCTTCTCTTCCCCTACGCAACCCTTATACGGATGAGCGCCGGAACATACTGCGATTTCGGCAAGGCGCAAGGGGTAATATTCGTGAATTTCACGTGGTTTCGCCGCTGTCATCCTCTCCTGCTGCAGGCCCTTTATTTTGCACGAGCTGCGCTAAGCCTGCAAAGGGGCGCGCGGTTTCTTCGGTCAAAGGCTCAGCTCCGGGAGGGGCCAGATCGCGCTGCCCGAATTCCGCACCCTCGGCGCGCGGATAGAGCGGCAGCGCAAGGCTGAGGGCCTCAAGCAGCACGCCGTGGATATCAATAACAGCCGGCAATGGCTCAACGGTGTCATCCTCTGGCATCTCTACTTCCTCGCCTTCGGGTGAAAACGCAGAGGGATCGGCCAAATATGTGCGCTCGACAGATTCTTCAATTCGAGTGGTCACGGGGCCAAGCGTCACGGCGCAAGCTTGCACGACTGTGGCCCCCAAATGCCCCGTCAATTTCCAATCTCGCTTGCCCTGTGGGTTCAGTTCGCCGCGAAAAAGCACTTTCTTCAGCCCCAAAAGCTCTAACTCATCAATCAAGGCCTTGAGATGATCTGCCTCTGGCTTCACTTCAAACACGGTCTCTTTGCGGTTTGGCAGGTCTGCCACCCGAAAAAGATGCTTGGTTTTCTCGGCTTCCGTCATCGGGCACCTCTTCCATTCTTGAACCGGAGCGCTTCCTTATATAAGCCGATAGGTGGCAGTTGGGGCCAAGGCAAGGGGGTAGGCATGGCAAAGTGGAAGCAGCGGGTGATCCGCAACGCGGCTTTGGCGTCACTCTTTGTGATTGCCGGCTGTGCCGAACAGTTCCGAAATCATGGCTATGTGCCTTCAGACGAAGACCTGAATGCAGTTGTCATTGGCGTAGACACGCGGGATTCCCTACGCGAGACAATCGGCGTGCCGTCTTCTGGCAGTGTGCTTGACGGGGGAGACTACTACTACGTGCGCTCGCGGGTGCGCCATTACGCATGGCAGGCACCGCAGGTGGTCGATCGCCAAGTTGTTGCGGTGTCCTTCAATGAATCGGGCACCGTGGCCAATGTGGAACGATTTGATCTGACGAATGGCCAGATTGTCCCGATCTCACGCCGCGTGACGTCGACAACTGTGACCAACAAGGGCTTTTTGCGGCAATTGCTGAGTGGCATTGGTCGCTTCTCTGCGGGCGACTTCTTGCAATAACGCGGCTTTTCCGCCGCTAGTCATACGCGCGTCATTATTGTCAGAAACGATGCGTCACGTGCTTGCGACATATGGAGGGGTTCGGTGTTCGGTCTTTCGAAAGGCAAATACATGGTGCGCGTCGCGGTCACAGATCACGATGTGCGCGCGGCCCAATCCTTGCGCTATCTGGCGTTTCACGGTGGTGACGGCTGTGATGTTGATCCCTTTGATGCAGATTGCGTTCAAATTCTGATTGAAAACACCGCGACTCAAACGCTGGTGGCCTGTTTCCGCCTTTTGCCTCTGGCGCGAGGGAGCGACATCGGACGGAGTTACTCGGCACAGTTTTATAACCTCTCTGCGCTTGAAGGCTTCCAAGGCCCGATGGTTGAGATGGGCCGATTCTGTGTTCACCCCGACCACCACGATCCTGACATCCTACGGGTCGCTTGGGGGGCGATGACGGCATATGTCGATGAGAACCATGTCGAAATGCTCTTTGGCTGTTCGTCCTTCCAAGGCACCAATGCCGAGGATTACCTAGACGCATTCACCATCTTGCGCCAACGGCATCTGGCACCTCGCCGTTGGTTGCCGCGCGTGAAGGCTCCACAGGTTTTCCGTTTTGCACGTCTCTTGCGCCGCACGCCGGATGCAAAGTTGGCACAGCTGCGAATGCCCCCCCTGTTGCGAACCTATCTGCTCATGGGGGGCTGGGTGAGTGATCATGCGGTTGTCGATTCTCATATGAACACGTTGCACGTCTTCACAGGGTTAGAAATTGCGGCCATTCCCGAGGCGCGGAAGCGCTTGTTACGTGCGGTGGCGCGCTGAGGCGGCTTGACGCTGCAAGGGCAGGGGGATAGCTCGCGGGAATGGCACGCGCACCCCTTCTTCATGTCTCAGACATCTCGCTCACCTTTGGCGGCAATCCCGTGTTCGACGGCTTGTCGCTTTCCGTGCAACCCGGCGACCGACTGGCCCTTGTGGGGCGGAACGGGGCTGGAAAATCCACCTTAATGAAGGTGATGGCGGGGCTGGTGGAGCCAGATCAAGGCACCGTCAATGTCTCTCCGGGGGTGACTGTCGGTTATATGGAGCAAGATCCAGATCTCTCTGCTTTTGAGACCTTGGGCGATTTTGCTGCTGCGCGCCTTGAACCTTCGGAACGTTATTTGATCGAAGCTTCGTCAGCAGGTCTTGGATTTGATCCTGATCGCTTGGTCGCAACGGCCTCTGGTGGCGAACGTCGCCGTGCGGCCTTGGCACGTCTGATGGCCGAAGCCCCCGAATTGATGCTCCTCGACGAACCCACGAACCACCTCGATATCGCCGCTGTTGAATGGCTGGAAACTCAACTTTCCGAGACGCGCGCCGGATACGTCATCATCTCGCACGACCGTGCATTCCTGCGCCGCCTGACGCGTGCCACTCTATGGATCGACCGTGGTCAGGTCCGGCGGCAAGACATCGGCTTTGAAGGGTTTGAAGCGTGGCGCGAGAAAACCTGGGAAGAGGAAGATCAGGCACTCCACAAAATGGATCGCCGCATCAAGGCAGAAGGACGTTGGGCCGTTGAAGGCATCAGCGCGCGCCGCAAGCGCAACCAAGGACGGCTTCGCGCCTTGCAAGACATGCGCGCAGAGCGTTCCGCCGCGATCCGTCGTCAGGGCACCGCCGCTATGGCGCTGGAAGGCGGGCCAAAGTCGGGAAAACGCGTTTTTGAGGCGACCAAAATCACCAAGGCTTTTGGTGCCAAGGTCATCTGCAAGGACTTTTCTCTTTTGGTTAATCGAGGCGACCGCGTCGCGTTTGTTGGTCCCAATGGCGCTGGCAAGACCACGCTGCTCAAGCTTTTGATGGGCGAAATTCTTCCTGATACTGGAACGGTAGCCATCGGCACCAATCTTCTTCCTGCGATATTCGACCAGTCGCGGGCCAAACTTGACCCGGAAATGACGCTCTGGGACAGTCTGACGGGCGATCCGGAAATGCGCGTCTCGGGCAAGGCCGATCAAGTACTGGTGCGCGGTCAGCCGCGCCATGTCGTTGGCTACCTTAAAGATTTCCTCTTTGACGAACGTCAGGCGCGTGCTCCTGTTAAATCCTTGTCGGGGGGTGAAAAGGCGCGGCTGCTGCTTGCTAAATTGATGGCCCGAGAATCCAATCTTTTGATCCTCGACGAACCGACCAACGACCTCGACATTGAAACGCTGGACCTCCTGCAAGAGCTGATCGACGATTACGATGGCACTGTTTTGCTGGTGTCTCACGACCGTGACTTTCTCGACCGCGTGGCGACTACGACAATCGCGATTGAACCCGAGGGCAAAGTGACAGCCTATGCGGGCGGCTGGACCGACTATTTGGCGCAGCGCCAATTGGAGAGCGCCGAGAGCGCACCAAAGGTAAAGGCAGCAGAGACCCGAAGCAAAAGCGATGCGAAATCATCGGCTGGCTTGAGTTTCACCGAAAAGCACCGCCTCGAAGCACTTCCAAGCGTGATTGATAAGCTGGGTGCTGAAATAGCCAAGCTCGAGGAATTCTTGGCGCAGCCCGATCTCTACGCCGTTCATCCCGCCAAATTCAATAAAGGCACCGAAGCGTTGGTCGAGCGTCAAACTGCTCTCGCGGCCGCCGAAGAGGAATGGCTTATCTTGGCTGAGAAGGCGGAAAGCGGCAAATAACATGCCGCTTTCCAGTAGGCTCAGCGCATCCGCAATGCACCATCAATCCGGATTGTCTCGCCGTTGAGGTAGCCACATTCGATGATGAACTTCACCAATGCGGCGTATTCTTTCGGATCGCCGAGGCGTTGGGGGCAGGTCACATCCGTTGCCAATTGCTTTTGCACCTCTTCTGGAAGGCCCATCAGCATTGGTGTCAGGAATATTCCCGGCGCAATCGCCATCACACGAATGCCCTCGCGCGCCAGATCTCGTGCCATAGGCAAGGACATGCCAGCAATTGCAGCTTTAGAGGAAGCATAAGCCACTTGGCCCTTTTGACCGTCAAAGGCGGCTACGGATGCAGTATTAACGATCACGCCGCGCTGTCCGTCCTCTGAGGGCACATTTTGAGCCATGGCGGCAGCAGCCAGACGGGCGACGTTAAAAGTTCCTACTTGGTTGATATCGACAACCCGACGAAAGTGATCAAGGCTATGTGCGCCAGCCTTATGAAGCGTCTTTTCAGAGGTTCCAATCCCCGCGCAGTTGATTGCGGCGTTGAGCTTGCCCATTGCCGTCACAGCCATATCAACGGCAGCCTTTACGCTGTCTTCACTAGTCACGTCAGTCTCGGCAAAGGTCGCGCCAATCTCTTTGGCTATGGCTTCTCCACGCTCCTTCTGGCGGTCGAGCAAAGTAACCTGGGCGCCAGCGGCGCGCAGAACCCGTGCAGTAGCTTCGCCCAATCCCGAAGCGCCACCAGTAATAATAGCGCAAGTGTCTTCGATCCGCATGCCTTCCTCCTCCGATATCCAAATGACCGACTGTTCAGTATTAGGGCTGTACCCATCTGTCCAGCATCTCTCTGTGAACCAATTAACCCAGCCCGCGCTTTGTCGCCCACCCCATAACGATGACTGTCAGTATAATGCGGTAGACATGCATTCCTGTCACAAAGGCCGGATTTGCCGAGAGCGATAGCGCGATCAATGCCATTTCGGTCACCCCTCCCGGGGCAAAGCCAACCAAAAGCACATCAAATGGCAGACCGATCATAGGCATGATAATCAGCGCACAAGCCGCGCCTAAAACCAACATCCAACACACCGAGGCCAAAGCCAACCCGACCGCGCGGAGCAACTTCTTACCGAAAAGCCCACGAAACCGCATGCCAAGCGATGCGCCTACGATGATTTGTGCGTCGTTGACCAGCCATTGCGGCAAATTCACCGGGAATAGGCCGAGCAGTGAGACGAGACCAGAAAATAGCAGTGGCCCGGTCAAAACTGCGGCGGGAAACCGGAGCCGATGGCCTACCCAGAGCCCGACGATACCCAAAGCAATTGCCGCGGGCACCATTGACCAGTCTACATTCCCCCGGCTCAGCGACATGCCACCTGCCGACCCAACTGGATGACCGATCCAAACCGACAGGCCCACTGGAACCAAAACAATAACGCAAATAATTCGCAAAAATTGCTGCGCCATGACGGAGGAAAGATCAGCACCGCGTTCCTCGGCCATTGTGATGCTCTCGATCAAACCGCCCGGAGTGGAGGAGAAGAACGCCGTTTTCCGATCATATCCGCTCTTGGTGAACAGTATCATGTTACCAAACAGAGCCAGCGGCACAAACAGGGTCAATGCAAGCATGGCTATTCCCATGGATGGACCAAGCGCAATCAAGTCAGGGGTAACCTGCGAGCCAATCATCACGCCGATGATCATCAAAAAGGGCTCACGCACCTTTTGAGGGAAGCGGTAATCTTCAGGCAGCCGCGCTCCAAAGAAAAAGGCAAACAGGCCACCTGCCAAAAGACTGCCAAGCAAGAACGGCATAGGCGTACCCAAGAAGGCCGCAAAATAACCACCGCTTGCGCCAACGGCGATAACTGTAAGCGTTGCAAAAATATGTGCAAAGGACATCGAATGCTCCCGTTCCCAAGCGGCATAACGCATGGTGCGAAAAGCTTCCAGACAGGGAAAGCGCGGCTGGAGCGGGCGATGGGAATCGAACCCACGACATTCAGCTTGGGAAGCTGACGTTCTACCTCTGAACTACGCCCGCGCCGCGAGGATTATCTAACAGTCTGCACCGTTAGCGGCAAGAGGACACAATGCCGAAACTGCGCTCCCTTGTTCAAACGACAAGGGTGGTTGTGTCCGGAGAAGCCCGCAGAAACATACCAAAGAGGTCTCTGGGGTCATCCGGATCGGCCAGAAGATCCAGCATCTCGACAAGGTCCGTGCCGTTTACATGATCGCGCACAAAACGTAGCGCCGAAAAATCTTCAATGGCAAAGCCCACACTATCAAACAAAGTGATTTGATGCGCGTCCTTGCGCCCGACCTTTTCGCCGGTGATCACTTGCCATAGCTCTGTGACAGGGTAGTCGTCTGACATTTGCTGCAATTCGCCCTCAATCCGGGTTTGAGGTGGATATTCCACAAAAGTAGTCGCGCGCTCCAAGATGCGCGCAGAAAGTTCAGTCTTGCCCGGGCAGTCGCCACCAATCGCGTTGATATGAACGCCTTCACCGATCATGTTCTCGGTCAGGATCGTCGCGTTTTGTTTGTCGGCGGTACAGGTCGTTATGATCTGAGCGCCTTGGATCGCACGCTCGGGTGTGTCGCAAATCACAGTCGTGATGCCAAAGCCTGCAAGGTTGCGTGCGGCCTTCTCGCTGGCTGCTCGATCGATGTCATAAAGATTTACAGACTTGATTCCGCAGACGGCGGCAAAGGCAATGCACTGAAACTCCGATTGCGCGCCGTTACCTATCATCGCCATCGTGTGCGCGCCTTTTGGCGCAAGATGACGAGCGGCCATAGCCGAGGTTGCGGCGGTTCTGAGCGCGGTGAGGAGCGTCATTTCGGAAAGTAATAGCGGATAGCCGGTATAAACATCTGCCAAAAGTCCAAAGGCTGTGACAGTTTGCAGGCCTTCATGTGTGTTTTTGGGGTGCCCATTCACATATTTGAATCCATAGGTTTCGCCGTCTGACGTCGGCATCAACTCAATCACCCCAACCTCAGAATGCGAGGCCACGCGGGGCGTTTTGTCAAACAATGGCCAGCGCAGAAAATCCTGTTCAATGGCATCAGCCAGCCCAGTCAGCATCTTTTCGATGCCCACGCGGTGCACCAGCTGCATCATGTTCTTGACCGAAACAAACGGAACCAAAGCCTTGTGTGAGGGCGTATTCATTTGCGATTCCCTAGCTAAAAGCGCGCGTCGGGCGGTCGAATACACGACGCCCCAGCCCTGAGGCGGCGAGATCCACCATCAGCTGCGCGGTGCGGCCGCGTTCATCCAAAAACGGATTGAGTTCGACAAGGTCGAGCGATGTCATCAGCCCGCTGTCATTAATCAATTCCATCACCAAATGCGCCTCGCGTACGGTTGTGCCCCCGGGAACCGTTGTGCCCACGGCAGGGGCGACGCTTGGATCAAGAAAATCGACATCGAGCGACACATGCAGCGCTCCGCCAGCTTCAGCGACACGCGCCAAGAACCGCGAGAGTGGTCGCGAAATGCCCTCCTCGTCAATTTCCCGCATATCGTGGCGATGGATTGCTGAGGCTTGAAGGGCGTTCTTTTCCGCGCCGTCAACAGATCGCAATCCGATGATGCAGATGTTTTCTTCTGGGATCGGCGCGTCTACTTTCGGGAAGCCGGTAAATCCGTCGCGGCCAGTGACATAGGCCAATGGCGTGCCATGCAAATGGCCGCTTTCAGTTGTAAGGGGCGTATGGAAATCTGAATGCGCGTCCAGCCAAAGCACGAACTGTGGCTGATTTCGCCGCGCAGCAAAGGCTGCAACACCCGCCACTGATCCCAGTGACAATGCATGATCACCCCCTAAGAAAATCGGCAATCCGGTTTGCATCGCGACCTCAGCGGCATCCTTGAGCGCCTCTGTCCAAGCGATGGTTTCATCCAAAGCATAAATACCGCGCTCTGTGCTCTCGGCGATAAATCGGCGGGGTGTGATATTGCCCATATCGGTCACGTCATGACCAAGCGCACTCAACGCTTCAGACAGGCCTGCGGTGCGGTAGCAATCTGGGCCCATCAAGCAGCCTCGGCGACGCTTCCCGCTGTCCACCGGCGCGCCAACCAATACGATTTTCTTGCCAAACGTCTCAGATGCCATCGCCTAAATCCTTTTGTTGCAATGAGTATTTCTGCTTTTTGGTGCTACTCCTAGGTATCAAACTGTGCGATTTAGAGCGTAAATAACCAAAATGGAACAATTTACTGTGCAATTTGATAAGCTCGATATCGCTCTGATCAATATTTTACGAACCGATGCCCGGGCATCGCTCTCGACGCTTGCCGCGCAATTAGAGGTTTCGCGCACCACAGTCAGAGCAAGGATGGAAAAGCTGCAAAGCGAAGGTGAGATCCTCGGTTTTGGCGTTATTTTGAAAGGCGACGTGGCCCAAGCGCCAATCCGGGGAATTACTTTGGTAGAAATCGAGGGCAGGGGGACCGAACGCATCATTCGCCAGATCGGTGGCATGCCTGAAGTCCGCGCGATCCATTCCACGAATGGACGGTGGGACATCATCTTGGAAATGGCGACAGAAACGCTGGAGGCCTATGACACTGCCATTGGCGTCATTAGACGATTGGACGGTGTCAGCGCCTCGGAAACGCATCTCAAACTAACGACGCGGAAGTTTGGGAACTAAGACTTGCGAAGCGCGATTGCCCAGAGTGCGATCAACCCGATTGAGAAGAGCGCATTATAGTTTGCCATGGTCAGCTCCATGAAAAACGGCGTCAGAGTATCGCAAAGTACCAAGGCCGGGCCGTTGGTCGCGGAAGGCAATAGCGCGGCTCCGGCTAAGCCATCCAACCCTCCTGATGACGTGCAGGAACTCGGACCAAGCCACCATTTCAGCTCTACTCCTGAATGGTAAACGCCCAAACCCGCTGCGACCAGTGCCGTCAGTGCACCAAGACCTGACAGCCACTTCGTCTGCGTCGTGAAGTACGCGAGGACACCGATTGCAACTGCCACGGCGTGAGGCCAGCGTTGCCACAGACACATCTTGCACGGGGCCCAACCCAGCCATTGAAACAAGAATGCCCCCGCAAGAAGGGACGCAGAGCCCGTAGTTGCAAGAATAATGACCATCCGTGGTGTCATAGGAATTTCACTCCGTAAAACGCACCTACCAGCAGAACGATGAAGATGGTGAACAGAAGCCCAAGACGTTTTTCAATGAAGATACGAATGGGGGCGCCGAATTTCCACAACAAGACAGCAACCAGAAAGAACCTCAAACCGCGCGCGATGATAGAAGTCAGCAGGAAGGTTGTGAAAGATAGCCCCGTCCAGCCAGACATGATGGTAATGACCTTATAAGGAAAGGGCGTGATCCCCGCGACGAGCACGGGCCAGAACCCGAGATCGTTGAAGCGATGATTGAACTCTTCCATCGCCCCCGCTTTCCCAAGTGCACTCAGGATTGGTCCACCAATCTGATCATAGAAAAATGCCCCAAGGACATACCCCAAAACGCCGCCCAACACGGAGCCCGCCAAGCAGATGGTGGCAATAATGAACGCCCGATTGGGCCGGGCGAGGATCATTGGGATCATCAAGATGTCAGGTGGGATCGGAAAAACCGAGCTTTCGAGGAAAGCCACGAAAAACAGGACCCAAATGGCATTTGGCTTTTCGGCTTGGGCTAGGGTCCAAGCATAAAGGCGGTGTAGCATAAATCACTCCCATCAATCCCCGCACCTTTATCTCTCAAAGAAGTGCTGGGAAAGTCAGATTTGGTCTTTACCTCTGCCGCGCTCAACGGTATCGGAACGCCATGCCCAAGTGGCGGAATGGTAGACGCAGCGGATTCAAAATCCGCCATCGGAAACGATATGTCGGTTCGAGTCCGACCTTGGGCACCATCCCCAATCCCAAAGTATAGCAACCAATCCAACTGGCGATTCGCTCAGAAGGTCCATTTCGGGCCCAGTGATTTGTTTCGCATTGCTGGCCAAACTCGCCGGATCGGACGTTTTGTCCTCGGTTTCATATCTTGCGTGCCAGATAATTCGGGGATTTCTGCAACGGTCAGGCGCGCAGCAGGGTTAAATGATTGTTTCCTTTTTAAAACAAAACCCAACTCAAAGCGACGTGATCATCAAAATTACTCACCCTAGGGTCGATCATTCGGGCGAATTTTGGATTTTCCGAAATGCTTCTGTGAGTAAATGTTTCTGGATCGGGAACGATAGGCGTCATTGGAGCACGCAGGATTAGGTTTTGAAACAGAAGCGGGGAGAACAAATGATTAAATCCCCCCTTTGATCGATTAATCCTCTCGTATAGATAGGACCTACCCTACTGGGAGGGTAAATGTCTGCTGGCCACGGGGGCGGCCGCTGAACTGTTCTGTGTCTGGAGAGATGCAAGGGGAAGCGACCGGGTGGAGTCTGCGAATTTGTCGCGGATCCGCCTGCGTGCGCCCCGGCTCAACTTCTTCACAGTGGACTGCCCCCATCGAGTGGTCCGGTGTAAATGTTAGTGCATGTTCGGCCTCTGGTCTATCGGCACGATGCTTTCGGGTGCTGGCGGGCGATACCCAAG
>OCVQ010001525.1_pt1 | contig 17424 bp, 20 predicted proteins | sample 1539061 | NCBI WGS metagenome assembly OCVQ01 (sample SAMEA3355526, study PRJEB22509) | marine metagenome | biome: marine; feature: river plume; material: water | place: USA | collected 2010-08-08 | depth 0.5 m | reverse complement strand
TATGCAATGATGGCAGCAAAAATACCCTCAGGAATTAGATCTTTACCGAGGTCATTTTCAATTACCTTAATTTTTAAAGGCTTTGCTCTAGTTTTTATGACTGCTTTAACATGTGAGTGTAAATTTATATCAATTAAAAATGCTGCCTCATCACTTCCCTGCCAAACTCTGCGAGCAAGTGTCATAGCTTCGGCTGCTGCAGTTGCTTCATCAAGCATTGATGCATTTGCAATTGCTAGGCCAGTTAGATCAGTAATTGCAGTTTGAAATGCAAAAACTGCTTCAAGTCTTCCTTGGCTAATTTCTGGTTGATACGGCGTGTATGCGGTATACCAGCCTGGATTTTCCAAAACATTTCTTAATACAACTGGGGGCGTAATAGTTCCGTAGTAACCATTTCCGATAAAAGATTTTACAACTGTATTCTTTTTAGCAATTTGTGCTATCTCTTCAATAGCTGCAACCTCTGAGATACCTGCTGGCAATACTTTTTCTATCTCACCCTTAATATGAATATTTTCTGGCACAACTGCTTTAATAAACGTGTCTAAATCTTTGTATCCAAGTTCAAGCAGCATCGTTTGGATTTGATATTGATTTGGGCCAATATGACGGGAAGCGAAATCAGATCTGTATGTCATAGCCCTCCCCAATAATTAGTAGATTTGGGAAGTAATAGTAATTGCTTTAAGCGCCTTTAAGTTTCCTGCGTTGGGCTAATTCATCGTTAGATTCACCACTTACTACCAAAGATCCATCAGTTAGGCTCTCACCTTGAAGGGTTGCAAGTGAGCCCTCAACTTCAGTCCAAACTTTTCCAATTGCAATGCCAAATACTCCTTGGCCTCCTTGCAATAGGTCCACAATCTCATCGGCGCTAGTGCACTCATAAATTGATGCGCCATCACTCATTAAAGTAATACTTTCAAGATCAGAAACACCGCGGGCACGAAGATGCTCAACAGCTGTGCGAATGTTTTGAAGTGAAACTCCAGTATCAAGTAAACGTTTAACAATCTTTAAAACTAATATGTCTCGAAATCCATATAAACGTTGCGAGCCTGATCCGGCCGCTCCCCTAACACCTGGCTCTACTAACCCAGTGCGCGCCCAATAATCTAATTGGCGGTATGAAATTCCAGCTGCAATACAAGCTGTTGCGCCGCGATAGCCGATCTCTGCGTTGTTGCTCATGGGGACTCAATTCTAGGGGGAAGGCTTAATTGTAGAAGAGGTAGCCGTGTGATGGGCCTAACGACACGTAAAACTTTAACCCAAGGTTGAGGGTTGGACTTATCCGAGGAAATCTTCCGGATTTATCTGGTCTAAAAACTCCTTAAACCGCTCTACTTCATCCTCTGCCTGGTCTGGGATCTCAATACCAGCCTCACCTAGTAATTCATCACTAGCTAAAATCGGTGAACCCATCCGCAGTGCTAACGCGATCGCATCACTTGGTCTTGCTGATATTGCCGGGCCATCCTCAAAATTGAGTTGTGCGTAAAAAATTCCATCTTTTAACTCAGTCAGATAAACAGTCTTAAGTTTTGCGCCCAACTGCCCCAATACATCTTTAAATAGATCATGGGTTAATGGCCTAGGCGGAATTACCTCTTGTTGAGCAAATGCAATTGCGGTTGCCTCAACGGCTCCGAGCCAGATTGGTAAATAACGCACACCATCTGTTTCCTTTAACAAAACTATTGGCTGATTTGAAGGCATCTCAACTCGCACGCCCATTACCTCAACTGGATGATATTTAGCCATTTTACAACCGCTGCTAATTACTTAGCTCGGTGTAAGCCGGCACGAACTAAGGAAGCATGCAACCTTATCGATAGTGATGCCAACTCTCGTTCAACCTCTTCTGCTCTTGCCTTTGACTCTGACCCCTTTTGCCTAAGCAGTGGAGTTGTTATCTGTTCTACCAAACCAATTTCTCGATCAGCAGCAGTTTTAAAAGCTCTTAGGTGTCTTGCGCCAATACCGAAAGCCGAAATTTCCGCAACTGCCTTAGCAACTGAGAGGCCATCACTGTCATAGTGTCGACCGCGGATTGAAATTAATCCGTAGGACTCGATTTCAGTTAATTGCTCATTTGTTAAATTTGATGCTGCTAAAAGTTCAGTTCTAGTTAGGCGAAGATCATTATCACTTGCAAATTGATCACTAGTTAGTACGCCATCATTTGTGGCAAGTCTTGGTGAGGCAACACCGCCAACGCTCTTAGCCGGTGATAAACCTCTATCCATTGCATCAAGATTTTCTTTAATTACCTTAAGTGGTAGATATTGATCACGTTGGGCAATTAAGACAAACCTTAATCTGTCTAAATCAGTGGTTGTAAACTTTCGATATCCACTTGGAGTACGTTGTGGCTCTATTAATCCCTCGGCTTCAAGAAATCTAATTTTTGAGATAGTGATATCAGAAAACTCAGTTCGCAACCTGGATAAAACTTCGCCAATGCTTAAGTAGGCTCTTACTGGAACACTCACTTATTGCCCCCAATAAATAATGTCAGATGATACTTTCCAATCTGAACCTCATCACCCGGATTAATCTTTGCTTCTCGCACTACAACTGCATTTAAATAAGTTCCGTTTAGGCTTCCTAGATCTTTAATTGTGTAGCCATCTGATTTGGAAATTAAAGCGTGAGACCTTGAGACCGTGATGTCATCTAGGCATATTTCATTGTTTATATCTCGACCAATTTTTGTCTCAGCTGCATCTAATAGATAGCGTCCACCAACTCCAGCACCTTTTAGAACTAATAAAATTCCAGCACCATTTGGAAGATTTTTCACGACATCTTGTTGCTCAGTTGTTAGTGATTTATACAGATCATCGGTTCGCACACCTTCAGGAATGGCGCGCAGTTGACGTAAATTCAGAGTTGATGTCAGGTCATTAGGTGGTGTCGCTTTATCTGCCATCTCTGCCCCAATCTTTGTTACCTTCAACTATAGGCTCACAGTATTGGCTCGCGCTAGGCGGGTCAAGCGGTTAATTCTTGATATTCCTTTGCAGATAGCAGGCTTTCCTGCAGCTTTGGTGTGGATATTTCGATCTCAGCAATCCAACCATCTCCATATGGATCAGAGTTAATTACCTCTGGGTTGGTATCTAGTTTCTTATTAGTTGCAATTATTGTGCCAGTAATTGGAGCATAGATTTCAGAAACAGATTTTGTTGACTCAACCTCACCGCATACTGAATTAGCACCTACGCTACTTCCCTCTTTTGGAAGTTGAATATAAACAATGTCACCGAGCGCCGCTTGGGCGTAATCAGTAATACCAATTCTAAACTTAGTTGCAGAGATTTCTAAAACCCACTCATGCTCTTTGGTATAGAAAAGCTTATCTGGCACATTTGACATCTAATCTCCTATTAATAACTTTTCGGGCGCTTAAGCCCTAGAACTAGGTACTGCAAACCTGTGTAAAAGTACAGGCTGGTTCCCCAGATAGCAAAAGCCCAACCAACTATATAGCTAGCTTGTCCGATATAGGCTAAATCCTCTAGCAATAGGAACGGAAAGGCATAGAGCAAGTTAAAGGTAGCCGCCTTACCTAAGAAGGTAACGGCAAGAAAAGGGATCCCCTTTAATTTTTGATAGATAATTACTAAGAACAGTATGAAATCTCGAACGAGGATTGAAATAACAAGTACCCAAGGTAGGTAGTCCTTATTTGCAAGAGCAATAATTACCGCAGCTATGTATAGACGGTCAACTGCTGGATCAAATTTTGCTCCAAACTCTGAGGTTTGATTTAAATAGCGAGCGACTTTGCCATCCAAATAGTCAGTAACCCCACCTAGGGCAATGACCACAAAGCTTGCAATTGGCTTATCGGCTACCAAAAATAAATAAAGAAATAGCGGAACACCAAGGGCTCTAAGCAGTGTTAGTGCATTTGGAATGTTAAGCATTGTCTCGATCCTTTATTTTTACCGCCACCTCAATTGGAGTTCCATCAAAGCCGAACTCCTCACGCAGGCGTCGCTCGATAAACCTGCGATAGGCAGTTTCTAAAAATTCAGTAGCGAAGACCACAAACTTTGGCGGACAAGTTCCAGCTTGGGTGGCAAATTTGATCTTAGGTTGCTTTCCACCCCTTACTGGAGGTGGATTGCCTCCAACTAGTTCACCCAGGAATGAATTTAGCTTGGCAGTTGGAATCCGCTTCTCCCAGTTTTTAAGTGCGGTAGTAAGTGCTGGTGCTAACCGATCTCGATGCCAACCCGTTTTAGCCGATAAGTTAACTCGCTGCGCCCATGGATAACGTTCAAGTTGGCGTTCTATCTCTTTATCAAGAGTCAGTTGTCGCTCTTCATCAACTAAGTCCCATTTATTCATAACTATTACCAAAGCTTTTCCAGCTTCATCTGCCATGCTAACTATTCGAATATCTTGTTCAGTTAAAATATTTGAGGCATCAAAAATTACTAATGCCACCTCTGCTCGCTCAAGTGCAATCTGTGTGCGAAGTGAGGCGTAGTAATCAGTACCACTAGCCTGATGTGCTCGCCTTCTAATTCCAGCTGTATCAATAAATCTCCAGGTTGCACCACCAAAATCAATTAACTCATCAACTGCATCCCTAGTAGTTCCTTCAGCATCATCAACTAAAACTCTTGGTGCACCCGCTAGCACGTTAAGCAAACTTGATTTTCCAACATTCGGGCGGCCAACTAAAGCTACTCGCCGATACCCATCATCAACTTGAGCAGTGCCAACCTCTGGCAACTGGGAAATTAATAAATCAAGCAGATCACCACTTCCTCTGCCATGCAGGGCTGAAACAAAATGCGGCTCACCTAGGCCAAGATTCCAAAGAGAGTAACCATCAGACTCATCCTCGGCATTATCAATTTTATTACCAACTAAAATTACTTTCTTTCCACTCTTGCGAAGTAAATCAACTAGAGACTGATCTTCATCTAGTGCTCCAACTTGGGCATCAACTACAAACATAACAAGATCTGCTTCAGCAATTGCAGCCTCTGAACCAGCGGTAATTTTTTCCGATATTCCCTCCGGCTTAACTTCCCAGCCTCCGGTATCAATTAAAAAAAATCTTCTCCCATTCCATTCCGCTTCATACTTAACTCGATCTCGTGTAACACCTGGAGTGTCCTCAACTATTGCCTCTCGCCTGCCAATCATTCTGTTTACCAAAGTTGATTTACCAACATTTGGGCGACCAATGACTGCAATAGTTGGCAGTCCTAGCAAATTACGTTGTTTAAGCCACTTCCAAATCTGATCTGTTACTTCATCTAATGTAAGCCTTGTTGAATCAATAACTGCAGCATCTTCTGCTTGAGTGAGGGGTGAAATCTTTCGGTTTGAGTCAATTTCATCGCGATTTGCCAGTGATTGGCCGACTTTCTCCTTACCTATATTTTCAGCCATTTCACTTTCACGCCGCTTTGCTCGCTCTGAAATATCTGCATGGAGATAGATTTTAAGTTGAGCATTAGGTGCTACCACTGTGCCAATATCACGTCCTTCAACAACAATTCCTATTGGTGCATCTGTAATATATTTTCGCTGTAAATCAATTAGAAGTTTTCTAACCCCCACCATTGCACTGATCTGACTTACCCGATCATTTATTCGCTCGAATCTGATTTGTTCTGAGATGTCGCTACCGTCAACACTAATTTTTGGTTCAGCTGGATTAGTATCAAAAGAAATATCTGATTTTTCAAGATAGCGAATAATCTCTTCTTCATCTTCAACATTATTTGCAAGGGCAATATAAGTTGCAGCTCGGTAAAGTGCTCCAGTATCTAAATAACTCCAGTTAGCTCGAAGTGCAATTGCTTTTGCGGTAGATGATTTACCTGATCCACTTGGACCATCTATAGCTAACACCAGTCCAGACATGGCCGTAGTCTATCTTTAGTGACTAAAGATATTTATCGATTTTTAGTGGGATGAACCTTAAAGCCAAGTTTTTCTAAGTGCTCGGAGAGCTTTATGCAATCCGATTCCGAAAGGGCAAGTGTGATTAAGCCAGTCTCTTGGCCGGGTGAATGCTCGATGCTTAAATCCTCAATATTTACCGCAATCTTCGCACATTCATTAAATATTATTGCAAGTTGCCCAGGTTTATCATCTATAACAATTGGCAAAAAAGCATAATTTCGGGATTTAGCGCCATGCTTACCAGGAATTTTATCTTTACCTTCTCTGCCTTTTTTCAAAAAATCTTCAATCTCTTCTTTCTTATTAGAAACAAGACTCTTCTGTAGTCCTTGTAAGTGTGAAATTAGTTTTTCTAGTGCAGGTGTTAAAGATGATTGGTTGGCAAGTAATATTTCACTCCATAATTTTGAATCTGAGTTTGCCAATCGTGTTAAATCACGAATACCTTGACCAGAAATATTCAAATTATCTTCACTTACCTCAAGAAGTGAAGCCGCAAGAGATGAGCTTAAAATCTGTGGAAGATGTGAAAGTTTGGCAACAGTTAAATCATGTTCTGCACTGCTCATTTGATATGAACTACCACCACAGATCTTAATAAAAGCATCAGCAACTAGTTTTGCCTTCTCACTAGATTTAGAACCAGTTATCAGCACCCAAGCTCTTCCAATGAATAAGTCAGCTCTAGCGCTTTGTGCTCCACTTAATTCACGTCCAGCCATTGGGTGAAGTGAGATGAAATTCTTTGCATTATCTGATAATTCTTCAACCTTAACTAAAAGATCAGACTTTACGCTAGCTAAATCACAAACAATGGAGTTGGGATTTGCATTTAATTGTTCAACAACTACTTTTTCATTTGCACTGATCGGCACCGCAACCACAATTAAATCTGGCTCTGAGATTGGAGTACTTTTAACTAAATCCTGCGCTAATTGAGCAGAGTTTGAATCCAAATCAATCATTTCAACTTTAATACCAGCTGATTTAAGGCAAAGACCGATTGATGTTCCGATTAAACCTGCGCCAACTATGCGTGCTGTGCTAATCATTTAACTATTGAGCAAGATCTTTGCGTAGTACTGAGGCACCACCGAGGTAAACATGCTTAATATCGGCCAGATCTCGGTCTAAATGGGTATGAATAAGCACTCGTACAACTCTTGGTAGCGCATTTTTTACATCAATCTCAACTGAGCACAACAGAGGTATGCCACCAAGGCCGATTTGCCTAGCTGCCACCGCCGGGAACTCAGACCTAAGGTCAGGGGTTGCAGTCAGTATTATTGAAATCAAATCTTCATTACTTACTTCATTAACTTTGAGCATCTCAGATAACAGCAGACTTACCTGCTTAACCATTTCGGCAGCAGTGTCTTGCTCAAGCTGCACCGCTCCCCTAATACCTCTAACTCGCATACGGCAATAGTATCTAGTCGAAGATAAATCATGATTAAGGTTTAATCTTTTAATCTAGATGTCGTTTTATAGAGGTATTTACTTATGTAATAGCGATTTATTGAGATATAGGTTTTAGAGCTATAACCTAAATAACCATATATAGATTTATATACTCAATTTTGAGCATGTTTTAGTCGATAAATCGTTTTTCAAGGGATACCCTAAATACCTATATATCGACAAATAGATATATTAAATAGCGACTTATTATTTTATATTTAAAAGGGTAAAGAGATTAGTTAACTCTTGTGAATTTAAGACTCGATGACGCCCAGCTTTCATCTCCCCTAAGTTAATTGGGCCGAAGTCTAGGCGGATCAAACGAAGCACCTGTAAGCCAAGGGACTCAATTAGCCGCCTAATTATGTGATACCTACCCTCGTGGATTGTGATCTCAACCCAGTGGTGGGTTTTGCTAACAGCCCGGGCATGGACGACTTTGATAGCTCTGGCAAGACCATCCTCAAGTCTGACCCCTTGCAAAAGCTGATCTGAAAGGCCCTTGTTAAATTCACCTTCAATTTCAACTAGGTACTTCTTTTCCAGTCCGTATGAAGGATGAGTTGCTCGGTGCGCCAAATCTCCGTCGTTGGTGAGAAGGATTAGCCCTTCGGAATCCTTATCCAATCTACCAACGTGATAAAGCCGATCTTTTCTGTCTGCAAAATAGTCACCAAGGTTAGGCCTGCCTTCTGGGTCTGACATGGTAGAAATAATGCCTGCTGGTTTATGAAAGGCTAGGTAAGTCTTAGACTTATTTATCTTTAAACTCTCACCATTTACTTTAATGTCACTAATTTCCGGATCATATTTACCACCGAGCTCAATAATGATTTGTCCGTCAACACTTACGCGACCATCAAGAATTAACTGATCAGCTGCTCGCCTACTAGCAATTCCGGCATCGGCAATTATTTTATTTAAACGAGTTAGGCCCACGCATAAGTTTAGCGCGCTTAATAGGAATTAAAGAAAAGGGCTATTCGGTTAAGGTTGAAAGCAACTCATCTAAGCCATCAATATCAGGTAAGAATGGGGCAAGTGCGGGTAAATCCGCGATCGAATTAAGTCCCAATTTTTCTAAGAAAAATGATGTGGTCTGATACAAAACTGCGCCAGATTCGCCCTCAATGCCTGCCTCGTCAACTAAACCTCGATTAACCAAAGTCTTCATTACCGCCTCAACGTTAACCCCTCTAATCGCAGATACTCGCGCTCTAGAAACAGGTTGGCGATATGCAATTACAGATAAGGTTTCAAGAGCTGCTTGGGTAAGTCGAGCTTGTTGGCCATCTAAAACAAATTTTTCAACCAGTGGCGCCATCTCCGGATGACTGTAGTAGCGCCAGCCGCCAGAGACTTGGCGAAGCTCAAAACCTCGCTGCTCTTGCTCATACTTTGCTGCAAGAGATGTAAGGGCTAAAAGTATTTCCTCAGTTGGTGCCTCGATAATTTGAGCTAAAACAAGCTCAGAAACAGGCTCATCTACGACCATTAGAATTGCTTCAAGGCAACGCTGCAGTTCAACTTCAGACATTATCGGCCTCATCTATCGTTTGTACTGGAATATCAAACTCATCACTAACTCTAACCTCTCCTTGCGCAGTTCCAACCCAAGAGATTTGCAGTTCACCAAGTGAAATCACTTGCTCAAAACGAACAACTCCTTCTTTATACAGTTCAAGTAAAGCTAGAAACCTTGCAACTACAACTAATGTGGAGTCGGCGTCAGCAATTAGTGCCCTAAAAGTGACACGAGAGGCTCGCCTTAAGTGCTCCACAACCTTTAAAGCCTGCTCGGCTACGCTTACCAAAGGTCGATGTATGTGCTCGATGTTAAAGGTTGGGGTTGTCTTTGGGGTTAAAACTCGATTGGCAATCGCTGCAAACCTTTGGGATCCAACACCTATTAAAACCTCTGGTAATAATTGAGCAAAGTGCGGTTCAAGTGCTACTAACCTGGCAAAGGACTTCTCTTCTCGCTCAATACGTTCGGCGAAGATTGCAGAGAGTTCTTTAAAGGCTCGGTACTGAAGTAATCGGGCAAATAAAAGATCGCGAGCTTCAAGTAGAGCAAGATCTGCCTCGTCATCGATTTGTCCAGATGGCAGAAGTTTTGCTGCCTTAAGATCAAGCAAGGTTGCAGCTACTACTAGAAACTCAGTAGTTTTATCTAAATCCCAGCCATTTTCACTGTTTTCTAGCTGTTTTATATAGGAAATAAACTCATTAGTTACCGTACCGAGGGCGATCTCGGTGATATCCATTTTATGGCGAGATATAAGTTGCAGCAATAAATCAAAGGGGCCATCAAAATTATCTAGGTGCAGTGAGAATCCAGACACCCGCCCATCTGTAATTGAGGCAGCGGGCACTGGCGTGGTTGATAAATTTTCCTGCGACATGCGCACAAGATACCGCCAGCATCCTTGCCTTTGCACTTGCCCCACCGTAAGTTGCCGACATGGGAAAAAACGCTAGAAAGACTTCTCTATATAACGCTAAATCGACAAACAAACCTGCCCTTTCTAAAACTCGTGAAGAAAGCCTTGCAACTACCTCTGATGTACTTGGTAAAAAACTTCGAAACTTTCCTGAGCCAACGAAAACTCCAGAAGCAGGCAATGCCCGAGTAATCTCAGTTGTAAATCAAAAAGGTGGGGTTGGAAAAACAACTACCGCAATTAATCTAGGTGCTGCCCTTGCTGAAGTTGGACGTAGGGTTTTATTAATTGATTTTGATTCGCAAGCATCAATGACTACGGGTCTAGGCATTAAAGGAACTGCTCTTCGCGAGCAATACGGTTCAATCTGGTATTTACTAAATGATTCTGAAGCAAAATTAGAGGATTTCATTCTTAAATCTTCAGTACCAGGTCTTGATTTTATTAGAGGTCATGAAGATCTAGCAGCTGCAGAAGCCGCATTTGTTTCTGAAATAGCTAAAGAGCATAAACTGAGAAAACTATTAGCACCTGTTCTTGATAGGTACGATGTCGTTTTAATTGATTGCTCACCTTCTCTTGGCACATTAACCGTTAACGCACTTACCGCATCAAACGGAGTAATTATCCCAATGGAGTGTGAGTATTTTGCAGTTCTTGGACTTTCACTTGTAAAAAAGACTATTCAAAAAATTAAGGAAAATACCAATCCCCAGCTTGAGATATTGGGAATTTTGGCAACTATGTTTGAAAAGAAAACTAGTCACTCTAGAGAGGTGTTAGAGCTAATTGATAAAGAGTTTCCAGATGAGGTGTTTGACACCATTATCTCTAGAACTGTCAGATTCTCTGAGTCAACAGTTGCCGGTGTTCCAGTAACAGCTTATGCAAGTAGTAGTACCGGCTCTGCTTCTTATCGTCGCCTAGCCCGTGAATTAATCGCAAGAGGAGGAGCTAAATGAGTCGCAGAGTTAGTTTGCCGGGAGCAGATGAATTATTTAGAAATACTGCAACACTAAGTGCAGTTCCCTCATCTCGTGAAAATACTGAGGAGATAACCCAAACTCCAGCGGCAGCTGTCACAGCAAAAAATTCAGTAAGGCAAACTCCAAGACGCAGAGTTAACGCTTTTGATCGTGCGCCATCAGGGCGTGAAAAACATGATGAGAAAATTACGGTTTATCTATCCCCCGATGAACTTTATGATTTAGATCAAGCACGTCTTGCACTCCGCGGTGATCTTGGGCTCGCAGTTGATCGAGGCAGAATTGTTAGGGAATCACTTTCAATAATTATTGCTGACCTTGAAGCTAAAGGTGATCAAAGCATTATTGCGCGCAGATTACGCGGTCGCTAAAACTTACTTCTAGGATGAGCGTTTGCGTAACTCTCACGCAAGTGATCAATAGTTATAAGTGTGTATATCTGAGTTGTAGTAACGGAGGAATGTCCAAGTAGTTCCTGCACAACTCTAATATCAGCCCCACCATCTAGTAGATGTGTTGCAAATGAGTGACGCATCGAATGGGGCGTAACTTGATCTGATAATCCAGCCCGCTCTGCCGCCTTTGCCACAAGATTCCATGCACTTTGCCTGCTTAATCGACCACCTCGTTGATTTAAAAATAATGCTTTCTGAGTACTTACTTTTAATAAAGTCGGGCGAGATCTAACTAAGTAATCATTAACTGCTGCAACTGCAAATGATCCGATTGGTACAACCCGCTCCTTGCCACCTTTACCCTTTAATTTCACAGTTGTTGTGGTGCCAGCTTGCGTATCAGATGTTGAAATATCTAAGGTATTTAAATTAATTAACTCACTAACTCTTGCGCCGGTGGCATATAAAAGCTCAACTAGGGCTTTATCACGGCTTGAAATCAAATCAGTTCCTGCAATATTTAGCATGCTCATTACCTGATCAATTGTTAGAGCTTTTGGTAAGCGCTTACCAATCTTTGGTGGTTTAAAATTTGAAGATGGGTTATTAAACTTATGTTCCTTTGCAAGATACGTGAAATAGCTACGAATACTTATGATATTTCGAGCAATTGATGATTCACCGATCTTAAACTCTGTATTTTCCATACCGCGTAGCCAGGCCACGTAGAAAGATAATTGCTCTGGGGTTACCTGCTCCAGTGAAAGTTGGTTTGTCGATAAATAGTGAAAAAACTTCTCAATATCTAACCGGTAAGCACTTATGGTGTTACTTGCGAGGCCTTTCTCGATTGAAAGGTAATTAAAAAAATCAGCTAAATGATCACTTGCCATGCTTAGCGATCGCCGCCGCAATTAATCCTATAAATAATGGATGTGGATTTGTTGGCCTTGAAAGAAACTCTGGGTGAGCTTGAGTACCAACATAATATGGATGAGTACTTTTTGGTAGCTCAACAAACTCAACTAAATGCTTATCCGGAGATAAACCTGAGAAAACTAATCCAGTTGCAGCTAATTGATCTCGATATTTATTATTTACTTCATAACGGTGGCGATGACGCTCACTTATTTGAGCTTTTCCATAAACATTTGCTACCACCGAGTTTGCAAGTAAGTCCGCTTTATATAAACCAAGTCTCATACTTGCGCCCATTTGACCATTACCAGCAACAATTTCTATTTGATCACTCATGGTTGAAATAACAGGGTCACTTGTTTTCTCATCAAACTCAGATGAGTTAGCATTTTTTAATCCAGCTAAATTACGGGCCGCCTCAATCACCATGCATTGCAAACCTAAACAAAGACCTAAGGTTGGAATTTTATTCTCGCGGGCATATTTAAGTGCGCCTAACTTTCCTTCAATTCCCCTAACACCAAATCCACCAGGCACGCAGATTCCATCGACATCACCTAGGTTAAGAGCAGCATCTTTATCACTGGCGCAACTATCACTCGTTACCCACTTGATATTTACCTTTGCATAATTGGCAAAGCCACCAGCCCTAAGTGCTTCAGTGACTGATAAATAAGCATCCGGTAAGTCAATGTACTTTCCAACTAGTGCGATTGTTACCTCACATTTTGGTTTATGGACCTTATTTAAAAGATCTTCCCATTCACCCCAAATGACATCGGTACACTTAACTCCTAGTCGCTTAACGACATAACTATCTAAGCCTTCTGCATATAGAACTTTAGGTATGTCATAGATTGATGCCGCATCAACTGCAGCCACTACACCCTCTAAATCAACATCGCACATTAAAGAAATCTTCTTTTTAACAGCTTCGGGAATTTGGCGATCACTTCGAAGCACAATTGCATCGGGGGTTATACCAATAGATCTAAGAGCGGAAACGCTATGTTGAGTTGGTTTAGTTTTTAGCTCACCAGCAGGTCCCATGTAGGGAACTAATGAAACATGTAAATAAAAAACGTTATCCCGACCTATATCCTGGCGAATCTGCCGAGCTGCTTCAAGAAATGGTTGTGATTCAATGTCTCCTACCGTGCCACCGATCTCAGTAATAACCACATCTACCTCAGGTCCTGCCATTGCCTTCATTGCATCTTTAATTTGATTAGTAATGTGGGGAATTACCTGAACTGTCTCCCCTAAGTACTCACCGCGACGCTCTTTTGCAATCACCGCTGAATAGATTTGACCAGTTGTTATATTCGCTGAACCATGCAAATTAGTATCAAGAAAACGCTCATAGTGTCCGATATCTAGATCAGTCTCAGCTCCATCATCAGTCACAAAGACTTCCCCATGTTGAAACGGATTCATCGTTCCTGGGTCAACATTTAAATACGGATCGAGCTTTTGCATAGTTACTCGAAGCCCACGAGCACGCAGAAGTCTGCCTAAACTTGATGCAGTTAATCCTTTGCCTAAACTTGAGGCGACGCCACCTGTAACAAATATATGTTTACTCACATGATTGGCGGTCATGGAAGACTAGATTATCATGAATTTCTAACAATCGCCAATAACTCAGTTGCATGCTCTTGTGCGGTTTGTGAATCCTCCTGACCACTTAGCATTCTTGCAATCTCAACTTTTCTAGCCTCTGCACTCATTTCAATCACATCACTTTGAGTTACAGAACCATTTTCACTCTTTTTTACAACTAAATGATTATCAGCCCAGACTGCAACTTGTGCAAGATGAGTTATCACAATTACCTGCGCAGATTTTGCAAGTTTTGCCAATCTTCTTCCAACTTCAACAGCTGCTTTGCCACCAACACCAGCATCTACTTCATCAAATATATATGTTCCAACTGGCTCTGCTTCAGCAATTACTACTTCAAGAGCAAGCATTACCCGAGATAACTCACCACCGCTGGCCACTTTATTTAATGGTAGCGCTGATGCCCCGGCATGAGCTGCAAATAAAATTGAGATCTCATCTAATCCTGCTGGCGTGTAATTTTTTGCAACATCAGCATCAGCTATTGTTTGCTCAATAATAAATTGTGAATTAGGCATGGAAAGATTTTTTATCTCATTTGTAACCAATTTTGATAACTTATCGCCGCCGATTTGACGCTCTTTTGATACCGCCAACGCTGCCTGTTTTAACTCAACAAACTCTAAATCTGCTTCTTTCTGCAACTGAGTAATTCGCGAACTACCGCCAGAGAGATCTGTGATCTTATCTCTAGCCCCTTGACCATCAATAAGTAACTGCTCATATGCAATATCTCGATCACTGCCCTTGCCATATCTTTTTAGCAAAGAGTTTAAAGCAGCTTTTCGCTCTTGTAAGGCGGCAAACCTAGCTGGGTCAGCCTCAAGATTTGCCAGGTATGAGGTTAGGTCGCCACCAATATCTTGTAAATTAAGTAAGTTCTCAGTGAATTGATCAATAATTTTATCTAATGCACTGTCTTTGCCCTTTATCTGATCAAGTGATTTTCGAATTTGCTGTAATAAGTTAAGTGCAGAAATATCCTCATCCTCAAGTAGATTAAGTGACTGCGCAAGTACTTGATTTAACTGTTCAACAGAACCAAGCTTGCCAATCTGATTTTCAATCTCAAGTAACTCTCCACTTTTTGGAGATAATTTTGTAAACTCATCAGCTAACTCAGTTAGTAAGGATATTTCTTTATCAGCCTGACTCAGTTGCAGAGTTAACTCCTGAATACGAGTGATAATTTGCTGATACTGCAGATAATGCTTTTGATACCCAGTGAGATCTACACCTGCGAAGCGATCTAATAACTCTCTAGCAACAGTTGGTTTAGTTAATTTTGAAGAAGAGGACTGAGCATGAATCTCAACTAAGTATGGCGCAAAGGCTGCAACTGCGGCAACGGAGCTAACCGCTCCCCCTACTAATACTCTCGATTTACCTTCACTGCTAACTGTTCGAGTAATTACTACGCTGTCTTGATCAACTTCACCACCAGAGGCAGAAATTTCTTGGGCTAGATCTTTAGGTATGGAAAATTTTCCAGTAATAACCGCCCGCTCAGAACCTGATCTCACCAAATCTGCATCACTCTTATTGCCTAGGACTAAGCCAAGTGCGGTTAAAACCATTGTTTTACCAGCGCCAGTTTCACCAGTTAATACCGTTAAACCAGTTTTAAATTCGATATTTGAACTTTCTATAACTCCAAGAGATCTAATTGAAATCTCTTCTAAATAACTTTTACTCTCTTTCTTACTCGCCACGCCAACCCTCGACCGGTAATTTAAATTTAGCTACTAATCGATCGGCAAAAGCAGCAGGCTTAATGTGGGCAAGCAGCACATCTTCCTTATCACTGGTTAAAACAACTCGATCATTTTTTTGCAGTTTTGTTCGCCTAATTCCATCTGCATTTAAATCAGCTGAATCACTTTCAATATCAATTACTATCTCAGATTTAGGAGAGATAACCATAGGACGTGTAAATAAAGCATGGGCTGCAAGTGGTAGTAACACAAGTGCATCAACTTCTGGCCAAACTACAGGTCCACCCGCAGAGTAGGCATAAGCAGTAGAGCCTGTTGGCGTAGCGCAGATAACGGCGTCACACCACCATCTTGAAAGAGGGCGATGATCAATTTGTACGAAAAGATCAATCATTTGATGATCATTACGTTCAATAGTTACTTCATTTAAGGCCCAACCTGACTGCAAAACTTTTCCACCCCTGAGTAATTGATAACTTAAGCTCATTCGCTCCTCAATCTCAAAGGAGCCTGCAGTAATTGCATTAGCGATATCAGATAAAGAAGGTCGCTCAATCTCAGCTAAAAAGCCAACATGTCCTAGATTAATTCCAAGGATTGGCAATTTTTTCCCACGAAATATTTCAGCTGCTCTTAGCATGGTGCCATCACCACCTAAAACAACTGCTAAATCAACTTTACTTGAATCATTAAAATCCTTAGCACCATCAAGTTTAATTGTGGCAAAGACATCTAGGTTTTTTTCAATCAGCAGCTTTGTTAAATCTTTTGCAGTAGTTAATGCTTCATTTCGGGTTGGGTGAATTACCAACAGAACAGAGTTAACTTTTTTACTCATGCTGGCCCCTTTGAAATCGCAAGATCTAAATCTACTTCTAATAAGGCTGGCGCGCCTTTTCTAAGCCACAGAAAGTACTCCACATTGCCAGCAGGTCCAGGAAGTGAGCTAGCTACTACTCCGCAGCAGCCTAAATTCTGTGCAAAGGCAGCATCTGCAACCTGTGAAACTGCTTCTTTTCGAAGATGGGCATCCCTAACAACACCACCAGCACCCAACTGCTCTTTACCAACCTCAAACTGAGGCTTAACCATAATCAAGAAATCTGCTTCCTCTTTTGCAACTGAAATTAGTGCTGGCAGTACCAACTTCAATGAAATAAAAGATAAATCTGCAACAACTAAATCAATCTCTTCCCCCACCTGAGCAGGGGTTAAATTTCTTACATTTACTCGATCTAATATTTTAACTCGCTCATCTTTTTGAAGCTCCCACGCAAGTTGGCCATATCCGACATCAACTGCGACAACTTTGCGGACACCTCGTTTTAATAAGACATCGGTAAAGCCGCCAGTTGAAGCTCCGGCATCTAAAGCAGTTTTTCCTTTTACATCAATTTGTGAAAATGAATCGAGGGCGCCAACTAATTTATGTCCACCACGGGAGACATACTCAGATTGTTCATCAGCTAATGTGATTGAAGTTTGGGCATCAACTTGCGTAGCTGCTTTAGTTGCGCGAATTCCAGTTACTAAAACTTTTCCACCTTCAATTAATTCAACTGCTACATCTCTTGATCTTGCCAGCCCGCGCCTTACCAATTCGGCATCTAAGCGGGTCTTCATATTTCTCTAAACTCCGTCAAGATTTGTAAGTGCTTGTTGCAGTAGCTCATGAACCCTGCTGAATTCAGCGCTATGTGTTGAAATGTCAGTAGTGTTAATAGCAGCGATGCGTTCTTTAAGTGCAACTAGATCAACTGCAATCGCCTCTTTAATATCTTCGCTCATGGATATAAGGTACCGAAAATCATTTGTTTATACTCACTTTTAACGAAAATAACGCTAAATAAAAATGAGCCCTACCTGAGTTAACAGATAAGGCTCATTATTAAATTGAGTCCGGCGGCGATCTACTCTCCCACAAGGTCCCCCTTGCAGT